>Ga0307515_10019953_pt1 | contig 12009 bp, 1 predicted proteins | sample 17_EM_MG_FD_194513 | JGI IMG/M metagenome (GOLD analysis project Ga0307515, IMG submission 194513) | Populus trichocarpa ectomycorrhiza microbial communities from riparian zone in the Pacific Northwest, United States - 17_EM | ecosystem: Host-associated > Plants > Roots > Unclassified | place...
TAGTATATATTCTTAGATGTTACGTAACTCCTTATATAAGCAACATTCCCGCCCTTTAAAAAAAACTTAAAAAATTCTAAAAATTAATTAATGCTATAGACAGCAGCAATATTAATCTAGTAATACTACTAATTCTCTTTATATACTATTATATGTATATCTAATAGCTCTAGAAGTAGTAAAAAGGTAGAATAGATAGGGGGGTTAAAATTTAGAAAATTAGATTTTATGGTTAAGCTATTTAAAAAATTAGAAAACCGAGACGAATGCTATATTCTCCGCTTACCTTTAAGCCAGTATATAATTTCCTATTTAGGAAAAGTCGTTTATAAGTAGTTACTACTACCTCTATACAAAATCTTCGTATTATACCTCTTTAGTCTTATTTATAGATAACTAAAATTATTTTATATTAAACCTACATTTAAATATAAGCCCTAAAAGCCTTTTAACTTATAAGATTGCTATATAGGTTAGCCTAGCTATCTTATTCTTTTCCTTAATATCTAGAACTACCTAGTTAAGTATTAGGCCCTAGCTTTTATATATAGCAAGAGTAAAAGCTAAAGAAATTAGAAATTAACGCTGTAAGTAAAAGCCTCTTATACCCTTTTACTTATAAAGTACGGAAAATATAGGGATAACTTTCTTACCATCCTGCTGAGTAAATAGGGTAGGTCCGTTATACCTATTTACTATAATTAGTAGTAACTAAGGCTAATCCTTTTTAATATCCGCGTATCCCTTCTATATAATATCTTTAACTATATTAGTAGTACTATTTACTAAGCCTAGTTTGACCTAGATATTCTATATTAGTATTACTTTCGCGCTAATATATAAGGCTAAATTCTCTATAGTATCGCACTAATTAGAAGTAACTTTCCGCGTACCTATACTAGTATTAACTAACTTAATAGCTACTACTAGCTATAAAAGGTTGCGAAGCTAAATAGTATTTTACTTACCTATAGCAGCGCGTATACTATATATGTTACGGACGCTTTAAGTACAATGCTACGACTACTTAGAGAGGAGTTGGAGGAAGCTAGTTAGTTAATAAAAGCACGGTCTAGGATAGAACCGGTAGAACCATGTGACGAGGAATAGTAGTACGAGTTATATAATGTGATCTGTGTAATCTGTATAATCCGTAAGATCTATAATAGAGTAAATAGAGCACACGTATATTACGTACAAGAAGGTTTCCTAGGAGTACGGTTATATATTTAAAGGACTATAGTCCCTACTCTAGATAGTTCTTTCCTTATAGTGATTCTTAGAATACAATTAAAGTTAATCTATTAGGTAACTACTCCACCAGTTATTATTACGTTGTTAACTTTTATACTTACTTTACCTATATACCTAGCCTAATAACGAGCCCATTATAGTACTTGCTATAAGGTTCCATTATATAATTACTACCTAGTTACGGTATTAAATATAATAAGTTAAACAACATGCCACCAAAAGCAGCCACTATAACGCTATTAACGGCGGCAACTACTTTAAGGTTAGGAGGCGATACTAGTATAGTAGATACTAACTCGCAGTAACCTATGACGGTTAGACAGCTATAGGAGATAGTTGACCAGTTAATAGAAAATAATGCGACATTTAAATAAAGAATTAACGGGATAGGAGCAGTAAAGGTTAAGTTACTATTAATTAAAAGATTCTTAGGAGAAAGATTAAAGCTTAAAGGATTTCTTACATAAATGCACTTTAAGGTAACGTAAGAAGGAGTAAAGTTAGTAACACCTATAGACCGAATAGCGTATATAGGGCTATTTCTATTAGGAAGGGCACTTAAGTGGTTTAAATCTTACCTTATAGAGATATAAGCCAATAGAATAATAACTACTAATTAAGATGTACGATTTATATTCTTAAGTTAGGAGGGATTTATAGAGCGACTTATATAAATATTCGGAGACCTAGAGGCAGTAACTACGGCGGAAAAAAAACTCTAAGATATTACGTAATAAACCTTAGTAATTAAATACACAATATAGTTCTAAACGCTAGCTATATAAGTTAAGTGGAATAATAGGGCGCTTATGGCATAGTATAAATAAGGACTTAAGGCTAAAGTCTAAGACGTAATTATTCCAATAGAAGATGCGGATACCCTAAGGGAATTAATAGATTAAGTAATTAAGATTAATAATAGGATCTTCTAAAGGGAACAGACTAAGAGAGGTTAGGATAGAGTTCTATAGTTGTATAAGATATAGAGTACGCAATAACTAAAGCTAAGTTAGAAACTATGGTATAGCGCAGAGCTAATAGACCTAAGTAGTACTAAAGAAGCCTATAAGAGATGGAGTAAGAAACTATAGAAACCTAGAGGTTAAGGATCTAGTGATTATAGGACTAAGGAATAGAGGCTAAACTAGGGATCTTAGCAGTAGAAGATGTTTAGGCGGACTCTATAGCAAAGTTAGTAGTTTAGAGATAGAGCTTATATAAATTGCGGGAAATAAGGGCATTTCACAAGGGATTATAAAGATGGTTATAATTACTATATAATAAAGGGAACCTAATTAGTAAAAGATATACACGTATAGAGGGATAATAGTATACTATAAGGAACAAAAGAATGTTTAATTAAAAGTTTCGCGTTTTGTTATAATAACGCATACCGAATTTATAAAGACGCTAAGTATGGCGTAAGCTATTAGCCATAAGAGCTAGAGTTAAAGGGACTTAAAGGAACTATAGAGTTAGATAAAGAATAAGATCAACTCTATAAGCTAGATTAAGATATTATAGCAACGTGCGGATAATAATTAGCAATAATGATAATGGAGTTGGAGTACTTATTAATTAATAGCGATAAGGATAGTAAGGGAACTAACTAGGGGTATCCAAACCTTAATAACGTAATAAAAGTAGAGACTAAGACCGCTATAGAGCAAGGTTTAGTAACGGGTATTATAATACCGTTAGATACGGCATCCATCGCTTTATAAGACAGAAGGAGTAATATCTAAAGAAGATTAAGCAAGCAGATAACTGCTAGTGCTAGCTTACCACTTAATAAAGGTAAAAGGCCAAAGGCTTAAGATTCTTAAGATAAGATAAGAGAGATCTAAGATTCTGAAGATAGGATAAGGATAGCTTAAGGACCCATAACAGACGAAAACCGATAGAGTAGAGCAGTGGCTTAGTTTAAAGACATACAAATAAGTACGGGAGAAAAGTTTCCCACGGCATTAGATTCTTAAGACGAGATAAATGAGATTTAAGACTCTTAAGAAGAGATAAGAACACTATAGACGCCTAATTAGACTAAGGCGGGAGCTAAACTTAAGTTAGAAGTAAGCTTAGGATTAAAAATCTTATAGAACTAAGATTTTAACGCACAAATAAGGACTACCGATAAGATTAGAGAATCCGTAGTATAAATAGTAGTTAAACTAGGAAACAAACGCATAAACCTAGAGGACTTACTAGGGGAACGCAGTGTTTAGCCTAAAGATTAGAAAGTTAATACCAAGATTAAGAAGCACAAAGACTTTAAGGATCTACTTATAAGACGCGAAAAGAAAGAAACCATAGAGGAATTTAGAGTAAGAATTACCTTATAGCAAGAATAGAAACTAGATAGGAAATCTAGCATATTAGGACGTACCAGGGATAGAGCGCTAGTATAAAGAATTACTAATAGGCCTAAGATAGGCACACTAAGAGCTAAGTAGCTTACTAAACTAAAAGAAGAAGAGGATCTAGGAATTCTAACCAGATTTAAAGAATAACATACAAAGGGTTGTTACGACGTAGTAATAAGAAAATACTTTCTTACGGATAAGCCGTATATACTTAAAGGGTTGTACTAAAAGTGGTATAGGCAACGATATAATAATAAGTAGGAAGATTTCTATATATAGTTAGATAAAAAGGTTATTTAAGACCACCCGATTATAGAAAAGGCTATAATATATATTAAAGGAGCCTTAATTATAACATTAAAGGATCTAGAGGAGTAATTAAAGGACTAGAGAAGCGAAAGACGAATTTTAGTACCTACAAATAAGGTTGTAACGCTTAGATTAATAAGAGAGAGGTTTAAACTTAAGGATAAAGACGAGCTAAGAGTTAACCTAAGATACTAGGTATATTACACACTATCGTAAATAGCATATGTGGATAATGCATATAATATACATAGAGCACTTAAGGACAAAAACCGGAAGTATTTAATGAGAATATATTAGATGACGGATAAGGCGAAATATTAAAACGCTAAGTATATGCATGGTTAGCACCCCGTAGAAGTTTAAAAACAAAGGGACTTAATACTTTAACTAGAAAGATTCCTTACGGAAGAATACCTAGATAGACGACAGTAGTGGGAATGTCTAGAAAATACCTATCTATAGCATATTAAAGATAAAAAGCGAACTAAGTATTGGCCTAAGTTAAACTAAGTATAAATGGGATTAAGCGGCTAATAGTTAGGAAAAGTAGAGGCCTATAGGACTAGAGGGAACTAGTAGTAGAGCCTTAAACCCTTAAAGAAATTTAAGGACAATACCTAAATTTATAAGTAAAGTGGTAAGATTAACAGTTTAAGGTACTAATAAATAGTGGAGCAATAAGGAACCATATTTCGCTAGCAGTAGTTAAAAGAATGGGGTTACTATATAGGAAAAAGGAGTATTCTTACCTATTAGTAATAATTTTAGGAGATCCGATAGCCTATAGAGGAGGTATTATCAATTTTAAAACAGGACCTATTTAGCTAACTATTAAAGGAAGATAAATTGAGGTGTGTTTTAATATATTACTATTAGGGAATAATAAAGTAGTATTGGGAATGCCTTAGTTATAGGAATATAATCTAAAGATCAATTGGGTTATAGGTTAGGTCGATATTAGAGATACTTAACGCTATAAGATGCGATAATAAGCTAAGTTGGTATAGTACTAAGCCGGAGCAATATATAAAGAAACTAAGAAAGGGTTAGATTATATACTAAAGAGATACTATAAGTATAGTAAGAAACTATAGTTACCGGAAAGTAAAAAGCTGTTAGAGTATATAGTATAGGACTATAAAATAGAATTAAAACTAGGAATAAGTTTAAGGTTCTTTCTAATCTATAAGCTTACCGAAGAAGAAGGTAGAGTATTAAAAGAGTTTATTTAAGAAAACTTATAAAAGGGATATATTAGACTATTGCAATTATTAGCGGGTTATCCAGTACTATTTGTACTAAAGAAGAATGGCAAACTAAGGCTATATATTAACTATAGATAGTTAAACAGCATTACCAGAAAGGATAAGTATCCTTTACCCTTAATTAGCGAAATTTAAGATAGGATAGGCAACGTATAAATCTTTACAAAGATAGATCTAAGATGGGCGTACCATTAGATTAGGATTAAGGAAGGCGATAAATAAAAGGCAGCCTTTAGGTTAAAGGAAGGACTATATAAACTATTAGTTATGCAATTCGGGCTTATAAACGTACTAGCAACGTTTTAGAAGCGTATTAATAACGTATTAGGAGAATACTTAGATGAATTTGTTATAGTATATCTTAACGATATTATTATCTACTTAATAACTAAGGAAGAATACGGAGAATACGTTAAATAGGTCTTAAAGAGACTATAAGAAGAATAGATGCTAGTAGCAATCGAGAAATATAAATTCTTTACTAGGAAGACCGATTTTGTTAGATTTATTATTAAACTAGGCCAACTTAGTATATATTTAAAGAAGATTAAGGCTATAGTAAATTAGTAGGAACTAGAGAACGTTATATAGTTAAGATTGTTTTTAGGGTTTTATAACTACTACAGAAGGTTTATAGCGTAATGGTTAAAGGACATTAAGCCATTTACGCGGTTAATAAAGAAAGAAGAACTATAGGTATGGGGAAGGGAGCAATAGGAACTATTTAAAGAAGTTAAGAGGTTGTTTACCTAGGAGCCAGTTTTTAAAATCTATTAACTAGGTCTAGAGATAGTTATAGAAATAGATGCATCGGACTTTACACTAGGAGTATACTTTATATAAAGGTATCCAGATAGATGGCATTTAGTGGTATACTATAGTTAAAAGATAACACTACCAGAGTTAAACTATGACATTTATAATAAGGAGTTATTAGGTATAATTATAGTACTAAAGAAATGGAGAGCATTCTTACAAGGTATAGAGAAACTATTTATAGTTAAGATAGATTATAAGAACCTAATAGGATTCCTAATAATAAAGGAACTTAACTAAAGATAGGTTAGATGGGTAGAGATACTTACAGAATACTATTTTGAGATTTAGTATACTAAGGGTATAGACAATACGCGAGCCGATGCGTTAAGTTAAAAAGCTGAACTATAAAATAATAAAAAGCTATTAGGGGCTTTACTGCGAAAAGATACAGATGGACTAATTAGATACAATTATCCAAAAATTACAGTAACTTAAGAGGATAAGTTAGAGAAGATCTATAAGTTACTAAAAAGCCTTTGGGTATAAAGAATTCTAAAAGCATAGCTAAAAGATCTATAAGTGGATATATATAAAAACCGAGAAGTAAAGTATATCCTAAAAAGTATAGCAGAGTAGTTTGTGGAAGATTTCTATAAGGGACTAACTTAAGGACACAACGGAGCTACGGGCTTAGTGTTAAGACTCTAGGAGGAGTATATTATTAATAGAGTCTAGGGTATAGCACGGAAAATTATAAAAGAGTGTTTAGATTGCTAAAGAAATAAACTAATAAGGCATAAGCTATATAGAGGGCTATAACCTATTAAAATACTAGAAAGACTATGGGAGGTTATATTATGGGACTTTATTATTAAGTTGCCAAAGTTAAAAGACCCTATTACTAGATAAGATTATAATGTAATTTTAGTAATAGTAGATAAGCTTACGAAGTGGGGATACTTTATAGCCTATACGGAAGAAATCTTAGCAGAGGATGTCGCTAGAATCTATGTAAAAGAAGTGTTTGTAAGATATAGAGCACTAAGTAAGATTATATTAGATAGGGATCTAAGATTTATAGCAGCATTTTAGGAGGTATTCTTAGCGGAATAAGGAGTTTAAGTAGTAACTTCTACCGCATATTATCCGCAAACAGATAGTTAAATAAAAAGATTAAATTAGATACTAAAATAGTATCTAAAACACTATATTAATTATATATAGAATAATTAGGTATTACTGTTACTAGTTACGTAGTTTATATACAATATAACACTATAGGAAGGAATAGGTACTTTACTATTTAAGGCGAATTATAGGTATGAGCTAAGAATATTATTATCGCCACGTTAAGTAAAGAAGATAAGTAGTATAGCTAAACAAAGAATAGAGATATTAATGAATCTTTATAAGAACCTTACGGAAATAGCCAAGGTAGTACAGCAAAGGATAAAAAGGTACTATAATGTTAAGAGATCTAAGGGACTAGATCTTAAGGAAGGAGATAAAGTATGGCTACTATATAAGAATTTTAAGAGTTAACGACTAAGTAAAAAGTTAGACTATGTTAGACTAGGACCTTTTAAAATTACGTAAAGAATTTCACTGGTTACGTTTAAGTTAAACCTACTAGCCAAAATAAAAATCTACCTAGTACAGTATATTGCAATGCTAGAGCTAGTATATAGAGATATTAAGCTATTAGTCTATAAAGCAGACATGTACAGAGGGTAAGAAGAAGACAAGTAGTAAGTTTCGAAAATCATTAGTTATAAGGACATTGACGACGAAATATAGTATAAGGTAAGGTAGATAGGCTATAATAAGACTACCTAAGAACTACTAGAAAATCTAAAGAATGCTATAGGAAAGGTATAGAAGTATCGGAAGAAAATAGGTTAGGCAATATTAATAAAGAAGGATTACTAAAAAATAAGTTACTTAAGGGGGACCTAGGAAGAGCGACTGCCGAACTACTTAGAGTTGTTTCCTTTATAGGAAGAGAGTTAGTTCTTTTATTACTAAGTTCCTGCAGACCTTATTTTATAAGCTTCCACTTTTTAAAATAGACCTTTTTACAGACTTTTTTAAGACGAATTAGTCGGGCAGACGTAATAAGACGGGAGTTAAGGGCGCGCTATTAAGCAGTGGTAGCCTCCTCCTTAGTATTATAAGAACGATAAAGTTCCGCTAGAGCTACTAAGAGCTTATTATTAAGCTTTGCAGCAGCAGATTAAATATAAGACCCTATAACAAATTACTTAGGGAACTCGACGACTATTAAGAATAATAGGACGCGTATACTTAGCGTTAGAGATAGAGCGAACGTTACAGGACGAGCGAATATTCGCTTTGGTACACTCCGCATAAAAGGAGGGTTGCTAGGAGGAGGGATTTGCCAACGTAATATAAACTAACCCCTTTTTCGCATAACGAGAATATGGAGACGGCATTATTTCACCCAGTAATAATATAATAGCGACGGTACGAGACTAACGGGCTATAGAAGAAAGAGAAATTGCTTTGGGTATAATAAGCAACGATATTAACTAAATTAATTAGATGGATATTATACCTCTAGTAAACAACCTAGAGATGCTAGAAATCTTTAAGGACGAAGATAAAGAGGAGGGAGATGGTGTTACGGACGCTTTAAGTATAATACTATAACTACTTAGAGAGGAGTTAGAGGAAGCTAGTTGGTTAATAAAAGTACGGTTTAGGATGGAACTGGTAGAACTATGTAACGAGGAATGGTAGTACGAGTCATATAATGTGATCTGTGTAATCTGTGTAATCCGTAAGATCTATAACAGAGTAAATAGAGCACACGTATATTACGTATAAGAAGGTTTTCTAAGAGTACGGTTGTATATTTAAAGGACCATAGTCCCTACTTTAGATAGTTCTTTCCTTGTAGTAATTCTTAGAATATAATTAGAGTTAATCTGTTAGGCAACCACTCCACCAGTTATTATTACGTTGTTAACTCTTGTACTTACTTTACCTACATACCTAGCCTAATAACGAGCCTATCGTAGTACTTGCTATAAGGTTCCGTTACAATATAGCTAAATTATATTATTAAAGCCCGTAACCTTATTAGTAAATAGGCCCTACTTATACCTAGTTAAAAGAAGCTTCTAGGTTAGTTTACTTATAGAATTACTACGTAGCTCCGTAAGGGTGGTCCTAAATATAAAGCTCTTAGTATTATTACCGCCCTACTGTATAACTTAATCTAGGATAGCTGTTTAGTTAATTATATTATAGGCTCCCTTTCTATAGCTAGCGAGCTCTAACGGCCTAGTGGGTAAATTGCTATATAAGGCCGCCTAACCTATAGGGGGAAGCTAATAGAAATCGCCTACTAGTAAGATATTTAAGCCTCTAAAATAGTTGTTATTACGTATAGGGTAGATCTAATAGAGGCGGTAATTAATCTAGGCTAGATATACTTGCCTGATTATAGATTTCTTATTAAGGATAAGATAGTAAATATCCTTAAAAGCTTATTATAGAGGCGTAAGGCTAGTAGTAGGCAATTTCTTAAATAGATGGTTTACTAGTAACCTTAATAGATTATATATAGTTCTGCTGTTAATACTAAAGGTAGCTACCCTAGTAGGAGCAGTTTAAGCTAATGGCAATGGCTTATTATTAGCTCTTACTATATTATAAAGCGTAGTAAAGAGGATAGCAATAAGATGCGATTTACTGGTTTCTGCCTCTCTATTAATATTAATCCGCAGTAAGGGGGGGCTAAGGCCTACTTAAATCTGCCTATAGTAACTAACTATAACATTATAGATATGACGCTGACTTAGTTATAAGGAGGACGGAGTTACTATTTAGGATAGGCGGCTTTACGGTAGAGGCTATAGCTGTACTTTCTACTAATAAGTCCTCTTATTAAGCTCTGGGTACGTACCCTAATATATACTTTAGTTGTAGTTATAATTAAGCTCCCTATTACTAAGCCTATTAGAATTCTTAAGTTTAACTCTGTTAGTATTTTAAACGCGGGTATATAAGGCCTTAAAGGACTAATATAGCTCCAAGTCGTCTGCGAAATCGCCCTTAAACTTATTAATATTATTAGCAGTTTCGCGACCTTCCTCTAGTTTCTAATTATAGAAGTAGTTAGGTGGGTACTAATAAGAGTTAATATAAGCCTAATAGGAAGCTATATAATTAGGGGCCCTAAATCTATTAGTATAAGTAGCTACTTTCTTATACTTTTTTTACGGGTAATAAAGAATAAGCTTTATATAGTAGAACTTAGGATACTACGGATAGGAACGATTACTGTTATATTGCGGAAAGTACGATATAACTTAAGGCCTTACTCTTAGCCGACGCTTATAAGTAGAGTAGTTAAAATAGAGTAGAAAATTAAAGAAAGTAACGTCCTCTACCCCATTTAGGCGGCACTTATATTTCTTATAGTTAGACAGTCTATACCCTCTTAGTTGCCCATTATTAAGCTTATATATAGCGCTTTAATCGTCCTTCTAGTGGTAATTTAAAGTTACTATATTCCTAGAGCCTTTATAAAGGGGAATATTAAGAAGCAGATTATATACCTCCTACGCTAACTAATTGTATTTAGTAATAAGCTTATTTATAAACCTAACTACAACCAAACTAAAGGCATAAAAGCTATTAGCGTGCGGCTATACTAATTAGAGTAACTCCTAATAGGGAGTTAACTTCTTCTCTTCCTTACTGTAATATTTACCTATATAGTTAACTATTACTAATATGCTTATAGCGGGTAACGTATTAATATTCGCTATTCACGCTAATATTATAGCTGTATTATAACTATTAAGAAGCTTATTATTACGCTACGGACAGAACGTCCAGTAATATAGATTTTAATCCTTTAATATAGCAGCCTTATTACAAAAAGACCGTGGAAAATAGAAGCGGCACTCCTTTGCTTTAGTAGAGCCTTTCTTTAATCTTAAGCAGTAAGATTCGGTATAATTACGGTGCCGTTAAAATCAATTAAGGTAGGCAGTAAGAAGCTCATTAGTATTAAGCTGTTCTTTATAGCTAAAAGTAAAAGAATATTAGAGATTAGGAGGCCTAAATTAATTAGGATTAATTACAAATATAAAAGTAGCCTAGTACTTAGCAAAAGCTACCCTTAATTTAATAGCTAACGGATCTGGCCTTGGGGCTATTAAACTCCATAAAAAGCTATATATATAGCCGCTACCTTATACCTACCACTTATATCGGGACTAAAAGTTAGTGCTATTAAATAGGTCTATAAGCATGTACTTCCTAAATAGATTAAAGCGGCGATGTAGCCAGTAAGCAGTAATATGCGGATTATTATAGAGATTTTAAGAAGCAATCTGGTAGCGCTAAGCCTTATTAATAGCTTTATATTTATTAAATAGAGGTATATAAGAGTGTAGATTATACTAATATAGATTAATAGCGCTAAGTATAAAGAATAGAGACCCGCTTTTAATATTCTTAGCATAAGCTATAAGCTTATTTCTCTTCTGCCTCTAATAAGGTTTAGTGCTCTTAAGGTTCCGTATATACTATATAATCTTATTTAATAACTAGCCACCCCTATTGCCATTTATAATATTATTAAGCTTATTTAAAGATAGACTATTCTTATCTAATCGGCCGTAAAGAAAACGGGTAGCGGTAAGGGCTTACTCTCTTATAATCCGATTAAATATATAATAGCGAAATAAGGGGTAAGCGGCTAAACCGACCGTCCTAATACTTAAGTATATACTTAGCGTACGTATCTAGGGTAACTATACGGCTTTATAGTATGTTAAAATCGGCTTTACTATAAGGAAATAGAGTAGGAAAGGCGCTACGTATAATAAAACTAGCTAATCGCTTAAAGAGAGGTATCTATCACATAATAGGAACCTTTAGGCCCACTTATAGGTCTTATTAGTATTAAACCTCGCGACTTAAAAGCTCTAATTTATTAAGGTTAGGTACTAGATTAGGAACTAAAGTATCTAGTATATTATTATTAAATTCGCCGTCTAATATATTACTACCAAGCTTAG
>Ga0307515_10019954_pt1 | contig 12008 bp, 8 predicted proteins | sample 17_EM_MG_FD_194513 | JGI IMG/M metagenome (GOLD analysis project Ga0307515, IMG submission 194513) | Populus trichocarpa ectomycorrhiza microbial communities from riparian zone in the Pacific Northwest, United States - 17_EM | ecosystem: Host-associated > Plants > Roots > Unclassified | place...
TCAGTGATGGCTCCTAGCAAGCTCAATTCCACTGTAATTCCTCTTCTATCTCCCTCCCTCCCTCCCTCCCTATCAATAAATAACTATATACTGGATTTTGATTTGTTATGCTCCGTTGGTTGATTTTTCATCATCTATTTGTTTGGATCTCTCTTGTTAATTTTCAATTTCCTTTTCCTTTTCTGTTTTTTTTTTCCTCGCACTACATGTGAATTGTTAACCAAGCTCAATCAGGTAGTAGTGTTTTTACTTGAAAGCTAAGCATTTGCCTGGATTTTTTTTATTTATTTTCAAGGTTTAGTAGAGACGTGTTAATGTTATCATTTACAAGTGTAATTTGGAGAAAAATTGAGTTGTGGCTCATGCAAATCCATATTATTTGAAGAAATGTCAGTCCTTTTCCAGGTGAAAGCAATAAAGGAAATCTTGTTTCTTTTAATGTTGATTTATTACATCTATTCTATGATCATATCTAAAAATTTGTTATCATGCTATTGATGCATTTCTAATTATAATCTCAAATGTCAGGGTTTCCTTTAGTTGGAAAAGCCCACGAGTCTAGTTCTTATAATTAATGATTAAAAATTACCAAATTGGTGGCTTTTGCAAGTTTTGACTTTTGAATTTGGTATGTCGTTGAAGGATTTTGACAATTATAAGTTTATTTGAATTTCCAGTGTAGATAATGCATTCAATGACTGAATACACTTCATTGATGCGTTCACAATGGAACGTAACCAAGGATATAATAAGGAGGGATTTGCTTGGTTGTTGTGGTTGAAATTCATTAAGTCCTTCTCGAACCAGCATAAATGAAAAGCTTTTTATTTACTTCTCTTTCCATTAACTGTACTCAACATCTTGCTTTCTCATTGCATCACATCAATTAAATCAAGTTGATGCCTCCTATCTGATAGGATCCACATGAAAATGGAGACGCAAGTTTTTCGTCTTCACAGCCGGACAATGGATCTAGTGATTCACTTACGCTTTTCCATTCCGAGAAGGCAGTGCAGGAGCTTCTTCAACAGACTCCAATTCAGCAAACTGATGACCATCTTATAGAATTCTCAGAGGCTCTCAGAAGTATGTTTGCCCTTAATTTTTGGACCTACACGTTGCTTTTCTGGAACTATTTACTGTGAGCACACATCTAATATACAGTTTTACAAATTAGCTGTTGCAAAGGCATTAAGACGAGCTGCTGAAGGAAAGGCTTCCGCTCAAGCTGAGGCTGCTGAATGGAAACGTAGATTTGAACTGGAAAGGGCACGGAATCAGCAACTAGAGCGCAAAGGTTTCTGATGATTAAACAACATGCATAAATTTGGCATTTGAGTTTCATTCATTATATATCTCGCATTTGACTTTGATGGTTCAAACTAGGAAATTTGTGATTTTTTTGAGTTCTCCTACAAAAATCACTTTCCAAGATTCAATTTTCTGTTGGTGCGACTATTGTTGCTTAATTTGACAGCTTCAAAACAAATTCCTTTTGATTTCTAGATTTTTGGCAGCTTTGGTATCAACAGACAATCTTGTACTACTTGAATCGGTAGTTGTCAGGTTGATCCTTTGTAATCTGTCTGATCTGGTTCTCTATTGTTTCAAACCCATGGTCTCCTAGATATCTGATGATTACTAGTCATATCTGTTGTCTCCTTTCTCGGATGCACTTATCCTGTGAGTTTTTTTTATTGGTTATTTAAGAATGTATTGCAATATCTTATGAGCATATTTTGTGAATTTGCTTTTTATGGTGTTGGAGCCAAATGGCATCTCTTGGTTACTAATCATGGGTTTAATTGTGGCATTCATGTTTTCTTAGCTAGAAAAGGGGGAACGGGAAACCTATGGAGAAAAGGATAATGCTGAGGAAGAATGATAGGTAACCTCCATAGGTGGCAAGAACTAGAAAATCATGAAATAAAAAAGAAAAGTTGGAATGTAGAAACTCACAATTGAAGTGGGTCAGAAAGGGCAACTCCTATTATGTAACACTGACGATACTGCCTAATAAATGACTTCCTTTCCTTGATCTACTACTGTATAAGCTAAATTACTGTTGACAAAGGTTGAAAAGTTTCTCTTCCTTAACAATCCTACTTCCATGTCTTTGCTTGGTTACATAAAACTAGAGTGTATGACTAGTTTTGATTTTTGTGTGGAATATTGAAAGTTAAAGGATGGCATGGGCGAAATGGGATAACACCCACCAAAAAGCAAAACGTAATGGATTCTAGAACATTTCCTAATATTGAACTCAAGGGTTATCTAAATGGGTGTGCTTCCTTGACGAATTGTAAGATTATGTTGCCCCTTAGTTGATATAATTGATGTTCTTTTTTCATCTGCTCTGTAGCAGTCTTTTTGTAAGCTCCATATAATTATCCGTTTTCTCTAACACAATGATGGTTGGTCCTATGAATATCGGTTAATTTCTTATTTTGTTGTTGGTAAAAGGTTTTATTTTCATACCTTGCCTGTCTGGGACTTTCCATATTGATAACTATTGACTTTGGGGACTGGGGATTCGGTAAAGTGGTGAGGATGAACTAGAGAAAAATTGAGCATTTTTAGTGGGATGGAACATGTGCAGCAGATGAAGGGTAGGAAATGAGAGATGGGGTGTGTGGGAAGGGAGTGCATAACAGAAGTAGGAAATGGGTATACAGGGAATCCCTCCTTGGTGAATTTAGTTTATTGTTGAAGGATGCCCCTCTTCTTGTATTGCAAAGATTGTTGAATGAGTGGCATTTTTTAAAGGGGAGTGTTATTCCAAGTTGAGATTCTCTAGAGAGAGAGAGAGAGAGAGTATGTGAAGTTAGAGCGAGGTGTGAGGTGAAAATATGCCTAAAGTCTTTGAATGAATATATAGAGGGATTATTAACAAGAACTGTTCACTTTGAGGTTGATGATTGGTAAGGTGCCATGTGTACTGACTCATGGTCATGTTCAAGCACGCTGAAAGAGGTTAACAATGTCTAGGCCCTTCCAGATGAGCCCCATTCTGAGCAAATCATACCTCACCTCTGTAAATGTACCCTTGATCTAATTTTCAATCCATAAACCTTGTTGCAAGCTATAATTAATAGTATAACTAAGTATGATCTATTTAGAACATTCTTGACAGCTGAAACGCATTGTAGAGACCTACTTTTGTCGATGAATTTTGCTGCATAATTTATTCCGGATTTATATAAGACTAACAATTAATAGAGAGTATTCTAACCTGAAAAATAATAATGTGGATGACTGTAATAAAATATCGAGGATGCAACTAAGTGCTTGTGACAAAAATGAAGATTGATGAAACTGATCCACAAATTTGTGTAGATATTTGAAAATAATTGAGAAAATACTCTTAGAAAAATTTGCCTTTCTAAAGCTTTAATAATAGGAAACACCATTCCATGCTCCTAACTCCTTTTTGGTATGGTCTCTAGACAACAGAATAACTGACTTGGCATGCATATGGGCGCTCTGTTTGTAATTTTTAGGAAATTTCTTCCGATTTTTTCCAATGTGCTATATGCGGTTTGATTTTCTATCTTTTCCCTTTTCATTTCCTAGCACCTTTGTTATTGTCCTTCTCTTCTGCCTTAATGTCTATATTAGGATCAATCATCTCATCATATGCTGATGGGCATCTTTCCATGCTGATCTTACTTGTTTAACTTTTTCATTCCTGAATTTTTTAGTGGCAGTCTATGATCTTAGAATGATAAGAAACTGAACTTTCCTAGAAGTTCCCCTTAATTTTCATCTTGAATTTTACAGGTTTTGAAGATGTTTGCTCAAAACCATTCTTGCTTACTTCTCATCTTCAGAATGTTCCTATCTTCTCTCTCACTCTCTGTTTTTTTTCCTCAATAGAGATTATCCGACTTTCCTGTCTCTTGAATATTTCTAGGATGTCAGCTGTTTTCACCTTGTTAGAAATAAAAATGGGTGTGCTGCAACTTGTCTAAATATGTGTTATGCACTTTTATACTTCATTTTCCTTTTGTTTCACTCGTCCAAGCAGCGAAAAGTTGGGTTATTTTATGGTTTTGGTGAGTTTTCTAATCAAATTTAGACTCATTATCATCAGATTATGGCTATTGCACTATCAGGCAACAATATATGTGAAATGCTTCAAAGTTGGTGGACTCAGACTTCTATATATAATGCAAGGGGAATGATAAGATTAATGCTTCCGTGTCTTGTTTGCTGGGAAGTTTGGGAAGAACGAAATAGGAGAGTTTCTGAAGGTACCGGATTTAACTTGCTTGGCAATTGTAGTAACTTTTTGTGTAGAGAATTTGCCCATCTTTTCTTGAAAGATGCAATTTTCTGTTAACATCCTGTGTTGGAATTAGTAATAATGAAAAACTTATGGTGTTCAGACACTCTCTAAATGGAATGTTAAAGTTTGTTCTACTCTGCAAGAGTATTGGGGACCCAACCATCTTTGGTATATGTGTCATTCTAGATAGAGGTTTTATGCAACTTAGTGCATTTGACAATATTTTCAAGATGTTTTTAGGTGTTTCTGGAAATGGAGGTAACCTGGGATAAAAAAGTCTCAAATTTATTACAAGGTGGTGGAAATTTATAGAAATGTATTGCTCTCAATTTGCCCATAGTTAGACTTTCAGACAAGCAAATGAGGTTTGTGTGTCTATAGTTTGAACATCCTTGTGTTTATTGCATTACAAGTATTGTTTTCTACTTGTACTAAGGCTTGCTGCATAATTGTGAACATCCTTGTATTAATCACAGAGTGAATACTTATCTAGTCTTGGTTTATTGGCCCCTTTTATGTTGAATTGTGTGTTTTGTATCTGTACTCTGATTAGGTTAGTTTTCTCATTGAAATATTCTATTTCTTTCTTAAATTTGATGGATGAAATAAAACACAAGGACTGGGGAAGTTTAATCTAAAAACAGCCCTAATTACTCTGGATCTTCAATAATTTTAAGATCTGTGCCTTTGTACTTGAAGACTTGGGCATCTGTATCGTACATGTCCATTAACACATCCAAAGCTGGATGCTTTTTTTTCCAAAATGGGTGAAAGAAATAGTAGGCTTTTTCTTGGCATTTAAAGTTTGAACTACGTGATTTGGTTTTCTAGTTCCTTCATATAGGGTGTTAGCCATTAAAGACTCTCTCAAGACTTTTACAGCTTCTATTCAATACACTTTGTCCTCCTATGATATGTTGTATTTGTTTATTATTTGATGTTCAAAGAAATTTTTTTATTTATTTTGATATCCAATGAGTGCATCCACCATTTTATAGTAGTTAACTTGTAAATGGTAAATTATACCAATCACATTTTGCTGCTTCCTTTATAGCTGCATATATTTATTTCTTAATCACTATTGAGTCTATGACTCTCTTTTTCTTCATTTACTTGCTTTACTGGTTTTTGCATGTAGGTTACTCTAAATTAGATCAATTGTCATTAAAAGCATGCCATGCTCGTTGAAGCTGAAATCTGTGTGAATTCCTTGTTTGGAATGCTTGAATGTTTGGTTTCCGTGTGTCTAATGCTACTGAATTAAGTTCTGGCTTATTTCAGGTTTTTGTGTCTATTAAATATTCCACCATGTTCTGAGTGTTTCAATGTCTGATTTTTGTCCATTTTAAGGAACGACTTTGATGGATTGTATTACAGGAAAGTCACCAGGGGAGTGTAATGCTGATATTGATGCTCAGCGGGTGGAAAACTCGACTAATCAACCCATGCTGAGAAATGAAACAATTGAACAATCTGAAAATTGTAGTACAAATGGGCTTTGCTCTCATGAAATTCTTCATGATGGAGGGACCGACTCCCAAGCCAAAGCAGTTCCAAACAGAATTATGAGAAAGGTAATTTTCCTGTTGTGCCCCCAGCAGATTCGCTATTTAGTACGTTGAACTGCTTGTTTAATTGCACGCTAGCTTCACAGCATCACATGTTTGGATGGAAACCAGCTAGCCTTGGTAATGCTACACCATCTGTTGATGTTCTATTAGAACCTAGATAGTAACTTCAAAAACTTTGCTTCTAGTGTTGCTTTTGTTGTTCTTTTGCATGTCGATTTTTGTGATAATACAAATGAATTGTCACAATTTGATTCCAAGGGAATTTCTTAGCTAAACCATGCTTTAAAAATCATGTTAATGAATATTGATATTATTCATGTTCTGACAAATTAGATTTAAATTTGAATCCTGAGACAGGCATCTTTCAAGCTTTCATGGCGGTGCAAAGGTGATATTAGTGATCAACACAAACATGATATTGTCTCTTTTGAAAGAGGAAATATAACAGCTGCAGGGCGCAGCAGTAAACAGGTATTGAATCCTCTTTCAAAGTTACATCTCCTACCTGAATCATGTTCTTTCTTTTTTCTTGTATCATAAGCAAATTTATAAATATACCTGTGCATTTCCTTTGAGAAATGCTTCTGTGCTTCTCTCACTGTTAGGAGCAGTTAACAAGGGCATTTAATATGTATTTGTGCCTTAGCAAATTCTCATTTTCCTTTCAGATTTCTTTGAAGTGGGAATCTGACCCACAGACTGTGCTGATTATGACCAAACCAAATTCAACCTCTGTTCGGATTCTATGTGCAGAAATGGTCAGGTGCTGATGAAATTTTCTCTGGAAATGGTTTCCCTAGTTCCTAGTGTGGTCTCTCTACTTTGCCTCTCTGATTTCATCTTCCCTTGAGGGTTATTTTTCCAGACCATGTAGTTTTACATTAATATTTTTATTTTTTTTAACTGGTTGCATGCTGTTTATTAAATTTTACTATTTATCTAAATGCTCAATTCCCATTCCAGATGGTTGAAAGATCATAAAAAGTTAAACATTTATGTGGAACCACGAGTGATGGGTGAACTTCTATCAGAATCATCATACTTCAACTTTGTGCATACATGGAAAGATGGTGAGCTACTGAATGTTTTTCATTTTCTATTTTATATGGACACTGACACTGGTGCTCTTTTGAAAAATAAAATTAAGAGGCAGACATCTGATTATGATTACTGTAAGAAACATAGTTGGTTAGCCATGAATCATATTTACTGCTAATGCATCACATTTTGAGCAATGAAATTTTGTAAAGTACATGCTTTTGGTTATGTTGGAAAATTTATCTTAAGTGCTCGCCTTTATAGTCAGAAGATTTGAAGTAAGATGCTGTTTTCTTTTATGGTTTTAACTGCTAGTCCAACTTAAAACTTCTAGCAATTCTTTTCTTCTTTATGCATCAATATGCACATGTATATTCTTTAAGCCTGTATGGAAAAACTGTAAGCACCATGCCAGACCATGATCTCTTTCATGCTTCTGTTTGAGAATCCCTTACATGTTGCACTAGATACTTTGTGCCCTCCACTTGTAATGACGGTTAAAATTACATCCTGCTCAAATCTCGAGATAAAGTTGATGTGAGATAACAGACAGTCCAATGCTAGTATGATGTGACAATCAGTATGTATATACAGTCTAGAGATCTTCAATAAGCACTATATCTGGCTTTGCATGATTCAAGCTTCAATGTGAAGATCATATTTAGACTACATCTCGTTCACCCTTTAGCTCTTCATTAATATCTTGATAGTGCAACAATTTAACTATTTATGAGTTCACAATGTTTCTCTGCAGAGAAGGAAGTTTTGAGCCTGCACACAAAAGTTGACCTTGTCGTGACTCTTGGTGGGGATGGCACTGTTCTTTGGGTATGTTCTTTCAGTTTGATGTACATCACTCTTAGGTTGATTGTGGATTCCTTTTGTAATCATGCTTGGTGGAGTTATCATCGCCCTTCTTCATTTGCAGGCAGCATCAATGTTCAAAGGACCAGTTCCCCCAATTGTACCGTTTTCTTTGGGGTCTCTTGGCTTTATGACACCATTCTGTATCCTTCATGCCAGCTGATGAAGTTCTTCTGTTAAATGGAAAATTTAATTGACCTCTGAAAACACCAATTGCAATTGCTGGCTTCTATGTGACAGTATTTATTTATTTGTTAGTCATTTTTTACTCAATTCTACCTACCTTTCCCATGTCTTGACTTGCAAGTATTCTTTAACTGTTTTTAAGATAGTGAACATTACCGAGATTGCCTTGATTCAGTCCTTAGGGGTCCAATCAGTATAACATTACGACACCGGTTGCAATGCTATGTTATTAGAGATGCTGCTAAAAATGAGTACGAAATGGAGGAGCCTATACTTGTTTTGAATGAGGTTACAATCGACCGTGGAATATCATCATTCCTTACAAATTTGGAATGCTATTGTGACAACTCTTTTGTCACATGTGTCCAAGGTGATGGATTAATTTTATCAACAACATCAGGTAGCACTGCATATTCATTGGCAGCTGGAGGATCAATGGTTCATCCTCAGGTACATCATGATAACATCTTTCCATTTAAGCATTCATGAGCGCCTGTGTAAAAATTTTCACTTTTTTTCCTGGGAAGTTTCCTACTATGAATATAGATTAATTTCGTGCTTCAGCATGTTTAGAAGCAACTATAGTGATCATTTGCTATTTATGAGGTAAAATGCTTTAAAACAAGAAATGTACATAGCAGTATCGCATAGTTTAAATAAGGGCACCAGGATTGATGAGTAGCATTGAAAAGACCTTAATAATTTTATTGATAAAAGGTATTTGATAATACAAAGGTACAAGAAATGGCTAACTCACAGGTAGTAGTTAGATTTGGTTGAAACAGACCCTAGGAAGGTAATCTGGATGCGGTTCTTGCTTCAGCATTTTCACTAGGAGTGACCAAAGTTGCGTGCTTGCTCTTGACAACCCTAGACGTTGGTTCAGCTAGAGTAATAATGGAAATTAGAGTTGACTCATGGTCTCTCACAATGCAGGCAAGCTTCTAATGGCTAACAGATTGAGTAAGAATAGACTGGTCTGCTTTTTCACCATTCTCAATGACATGATCTGGCTGATTTGCAAAAGATTCCGTATTAAACTATCGGTTCAATTTGTAATAGTTGTCACCCACACTGTGGACATGTATAAAGTTTGTGTTACCCGTTTCTTCAATCTCATTCATTTCTCATAGGAAAGTTAAATAATTTTCGATTTGCATTTGAAGAATGTGTAATTGTTTTCATTTGAAATTGAATATTCTTTTATATTCCATTTTAGTATCATTACTATCAATCAAATGTGCGTGATAAATCTTACAAATTTGATGAATTTTCTGTAATTGCAGGTCCCTGGCATTCTCTTCACTCCAATCTGTCCACATTCCTTATCGTTTCGACCTCTGATATTACCTGAACATGTAACAATACGAGTTCAAGTTCCATTCAACAGCAGAAGCCCTGCTTGGGCCTCATTTGATGGTAAGGACAGGAAACAGTTGGCAGCTGGTGATGCACTTGTGTGCAGCATGGCACCATGGCCTGTGCCAACAGCATGCCAAATTGATTCTACGAACGACTTTTTGCGAAGTATCCACGATGGCCTCCACTGGAATCTTAGAAAGACCCAATCTTTTGATGGCCCTCGGGATTTATAATGTTATTTCTAACTTAATAGTTCTTGTAGAGGAGGGGGTAACTTGTAGTAGTTGCAAGGGAAAAACAATCCTTATTGTCAATCAGCTGCAGATGATGATGAAAATTACTAGAGGCAACGGAAGTTGTTTCCCGTAAGATCAAATTTGTCTCTAAAATTTGTATAACTCGTCAGTCATTCAATGAATAGATACAAGCAAACAACTTGGATGTAAGATTATAAATATACAGATGCTGCCTTGTCAAGCATCTGTCTTTGCTGCTGCCCGCGGCTACCTGATGTTTACCGTCTTCAGCTCTCAAATGCTTGGCTAGGCTTGTTGGACCAGTGGCCCCCGGAGTATATATAGGACAGCCATGGGAGCTGGTGATCTGCAATCGAAGAGACGCTTGAAGGCTTCATGCTGAAACCACCTTTCGGTTACAGAAAATAAGAAACAAAGGGCTGTTAATTGGAGCCCTTGTTCTATCGGTTTGAATTTGAAAATCTCAAACTGTATAATCCACGTCTTTAGAGACCTGAGATTAAGGAGAGCTAGCTTTTCCTTCGAACAAGCATTGTAGACTAGGGACAATATATATATAATGGTAATGGAATGATATTAAAGATGTGTCAAAAGTCTCCTATATTGCAAAGGTAATAAAATACTATTATAGTAGATTAAACTGCGATATATAATTACCACTTGTGTTTTGAAGCTTTTGATTCCAGACTTCTATTATATAAACTATTAGAAAGGAGGAAAAACAGGTTTACAAATTATTAGAATTATATAGTTCATAATATGATAATATATTATGTTAGGATGAGCATGAGAGAATCTGGGTATATAGAATAGTTAATGCTTTAGTTTTGAATCCTTAATATGTCGCTAAACATTTAGTTTTTAGTAAATTATTGTTTAAATTGTAAATAATTTGTACCTTAATGTCGCTAATTAATTTATAATAGCTATTATTTTACCAACTGATAGATTTCTCACGTTCTCTCTCTCTCTCTTTTTTTAAGTTTTTTCCAGTTATAAAACTTTTAAAAGAAAGAGAATAATGAAACTCTTCATCTCCATTAGCTGTTTTATTTTAATTAATATTACCAAAACTCTAAAAAACATGGTGAAATCACTGTACATGAAGACACAAAAATTATTCATCTATAATAAAATTATGATTTTGCCATTTGAAGAAAAATTAGAATGCCTTTGTATTGGGGTAATATGATCATTTCCAATTACTCATTGGTCATTAAGGATTGTCATGGGGTACACTTATTTTTTTTTCACTTTTTTAAATCAATAAAATGATCTCGTTACATATAAAAATTTTGTTTGTTTACTTTTTTTTTATTTAATTAAAATAGAACCAACTTATTAAATCTAATTGGCTTTTAATCCAAGTTGTTTTTTTATTATTTTTTTTTTAAACACGGTTGAATAAAAAAATAATTTTAATAGATAATTTCAGAAAATACAACCAGGTAAATATTCCATGTTATATGATCAAATAACTTGATTTACATTTATTTCTTGATTTTTTCAGTATTTTTTAGTAACCTCACTTCTTTTTTTCATTTATTTACACGAATTATTATTATTATTTTAATTAAATATTTACATGAACTTTTTTATTTTTACTTAAAAAATTTTATGTCAAACATTGAAAGGTTAGAATATCCATATATGTATATATATATATCCAAGTAAGATTAATAGATTTTTTTATTATTATTGTTTTGAATTCGAAGAAAAGTAAGCGTTTTGGGTTCTGTTTATTATTAGTGAAACTTGTGTGATTATTAATGCGATATCCGAGTCCGAACGTGAACTGTTTTTCAATCAAGAAAATGAGTTACAGTTTGTGAATAATTTAATTGTTTAAAGTATTTTTTATTTAGAAATATATTAAAATAATATATTTTTTAAAAAAATTATTTTTGAAATTAGTATATTAAAAAAATTGAAAATATAAAAAAATAATTTTTAATAAAAATAATTTTATATTTTTAAAAACACAGGTTATATCATATTTTCAAATGGTCCCGCCAGAACCCTAATTAGCAGGCCCAGGCAGGATGGTAAACGCCTAGCTAGCTCTCTACAGCCTAGGCCTAGCTAAAAATCGATATGCGAGCTTCTCTGAAAGGTCAAGATTTCTGGTGTCCAGAATGGTCCAATTAATTAATTAATGTGCATTACTTCCTGGAGAAAAGTCAAAATCTTAATACTAAAGATATGAAATTAAAATGAGAGTTTAAGTCAACTAAATCGGTTAATATTAAAATTATTGAGTAAAATTTACGCCATTTCTTCTCTTTCATTTTTATTCTTTACACATTCAAGTTTGAATTTTTATATTTTTTTTAATTTTCAGGTGTAATTAATTTTCTTATTAATTATTCTATACACATATGTGTGATTCATGGCGCCCAAAACAATAAGATTACACAAAAGGACAAACCATATCTGAACCTA
>Ga0307515_10019955_pt1 | contig 12008 bp, 6 predicted proteins | sample 17_EM_MG_FD_194513 | JGI IMG/M metagenome (GOLD analysis project Ga0307515, IMG submission 194513) | Populus trichocarpa ectomycorrhiza microbial communities from riparian zone in the Pacific Northwest, United States - 17_EM | ecosystem: Host-associated > Plants > Roots > Unclassified | place...
TTAAACTAGTTTTTATCCAAAAGAAAAACACATGCGAATGTGATGTCACGATATTTAGTAGATGCTTGAGAGTGAGTTTTAACTTTTTTTATTAAAATTTGATTTTTTTTCTTCAAATTAATTTTATTTAGTATTTTTTTAATAGTTTTTATGTGTTGATACCAAAAATAAATTTTAAAAAATAAAAAAAATTATTTTGATATTTTTTCAAGTAAAAAATACTTTTAAAAACAACTGTTACCACACTATCAAACACATTTAAAAAGCCTTTTTGGTATTTACAATAACAATTATTTTTTAAAATATTTTTTATTTAAAAATATATTAAAACTATATATTTTTTTAATTTTTAAAATTTATTTTTGATATTAATATATTTCATCTCAAAATATAAAAAAATAAATTTTAAAAAATAAATTTCACATCTTTATCATACTTCAATCATTATGTAATGTGTTTGGTTGGTTTTAGAGTATCTATTCGCCCGCCCGCCATCTGTTCTGCAAAATGACACAGAGAGAAACTCATTCATCTTCTTCTTCTTCTTCTTCTTCTTTTTTTAATTTTATTAGTGCTTTAAGCTGCTTGCTTTAACTTTCAAGTCAGATAAATGTAGTAGAACAAGGTATATAGCTCCAACATGTACTCTTTTCTTTTTCCTGCTAGGAGTAGTTGATTTCAATCAAAAAAGTTCTTTTTCATGAAAAAAAGATATATTGTTATGGCACCAAATAACTTCCAAGTAATGTTTTTTATTATTATTATTATTATTATTATTATTATTAAGGAACATAAAGGAATAAGCGTTCTTGTATCTGGGCTTTTCTTGATTTTGTTTTTTGATGGGCTAGACTCTAGAGAGTTGATATGTTTGAAGCATGATAAAAAGCCTGTACCTTCTATTATATTTCAGGTATTAAGGACATTGAATTGAATCGGCAGTGTGTGATAGATGGCATTAAGGCGCTTATTTGGGTTCTCAGAAGGGGAGTTGATGCGGTCAGTTTGTAAGCCTTGCTCTAGATTAATGAGGCAAACAGCTGGAATTTTTAGTGTTGTAGGAGCTTTTGGTTTCTAGATTCTCTGTAGGTTGCATTATGGTATGTTCTACTGTCCCTATTACGTTGTTCGTTGGCATTTGCTCTGTTTCAGTATAATGCTTTTGATGTTGTTAAATGACTGAAATGCGTGTATGCATCATCATCTTGCTTTTGGTGATATTTGTCATGTTACTGATTGTAAAGGTCATATACGATCAAGTCTTGAAAATGAGGTTGCATAAAGCTCGTGCCTTGTATTGTTGGAGGAGGTTTTGAACTTAGTGATCTTCCAGACAAAGTTGAGCACTTCGTTTCCAAAATAAGCATACGAATTGACATCCTAACATGAAAGATTGGCCATAATTTGCCATCAAACCGAATATCACAACATACAATTGTGATCATGATGATAGTCTTTATTGGTTGTATCTTGGTCTTGGAGGAGAGTCGTTGAAGATACTAAACTAGTATTTAAAGATGGGCAGTCATGAAAAACTCGGGGAAGACTTGTAAATGGAAGGGTTTAATCTAATTGGTGTTCCTTCTTAAAGAAACTACTGGGATCATTTGAGGGGATCTCATGCGTGTGTTGGGGTTGAATCAAATGGTATTCTCATTTTATTGACGCAATCTTGTTTTACTAACTTAATCTATTAAGTGTGTAATCTTACGAACATTATCCAGTAAAGCATCCTGGAATTTCAGATGATATGCCTGATATGACTAAGGTCATATAGATGACTGTCTCTGTTGCAATGGAGATATAAAAACCTATTAAAATGCGAAAAGATCAAAGAAAGGTGTTAAAAGTTTGTCAAACCATGGCAATATCCTGGAGATCAAGCGTGTTGATCTTTGAAGAAATCTTGAGTTGATTGTAAGTTGAAATATTTAAAGATTGAGTTGTGGTAAAATCTTGAGTTAGTTTCATGGTGTGCTGTTGAAACAGCTTCGATACCCAAGTCATAGGTACAACATACTGTAGATACGGAAAAACAAGTAAAAAACTAGAACATTAAAAGTAGCATCACGTATATCAAAGCATTGGAAACTGCATGATGCGAGGAATTGCAGCTACAATGCGTCTTTCTGAAGCAGTTTGGATTTGGTGCTTCTGAATTAATTTTTTTCAGCTTTTCGTTGATCATAAGACAGGCTAAATGATATTTTGATATGTGCATTTGGAAGGATTTCTAGTCCATTGTTGTTTTCCAGTTGTGTAGCCTGTTTTTCAATTTTGGTACACATTTAGCTATGGTTTTATCATTTCATATTCTGTATTCAACTAAACATTCAATGTTCACCTATCATTGTTCATGCAGGTCCTAGAATTACAAATCCTAGGAGTCTTCTCGGTGGGCTGCTTGTGGAGCTGTATGTTGGAGTTCAACTTCTGCTCTGCTGGTCCGCCTTTTCAGCCCAGAATGTGAACCCCAGAATATAGCTGCTTTATGACAAAGTAAAATGGCAATAGGTTACCCATGAGGGTTGAATTATGCTGTGGTAAATGAGCAATTTGAGACAATACATTTTCTCGGTTGACCACCAGGACCGAATTCATGCAGTGCCTGATTGTCCAATAGTTTGATTTTTTTATCAAATGACTGATTGAGTCTTGAATCAGCCCCCTCTGAGAGGCTGGAGTCAGAAGAGAACATACTTTTAGAATAGGGATTCGAGACAGAGCAGAGCCGTAGCTCTTATCAATGTTTGGAAAGGTAAAATAGCTATTGATGGGAGGCCTATTCTCAATTTTTTATGTTGTTTAATATTCTTGTGATTATTCGATCTGGGAAAGGTTCTTTAACACTCCTCTCACTTGCAGCACATATTTTAGGGCACATCGAGTGATGATACTACATGATATTTCCCAGGCCGTTGACCCTCCTTAAGGCTTCACTACCGTATTGAATAAGATAGTTGAGTCTGGGTTCATCCAAAAAATTCAAGTCTTGTGATGAGTGATCTATTATATTGTTTTAATTGTTGGACGTGGGATAGGTGCTTTAAAAAGTGCAACCACACCTGAGAGATAGCAGGAAGTTTCAGCAAGTTTTGTTCCGGGAGCTTCAAGGCGACGTATTAGCCTGATTATTAATTTCTTGTATATATGGAATTCCATTACACTTTCTGTAAACAATTTGGCATCAAGCTGGATCACAAGCTTGGAAACACATGTAGATGATTTAGATTCTAACTAGCTAGGATAAATATTGTAGCCTTTTTCCAAGAGATCAAGTGACTTGTAATTTGACTCTATGCAAAATTATAGCTAGCCTAGACTTCTTAGAGGCAAACCAGAACCCAACAAGAGTACACATAATCTTATAGCTAGCTTAACATGAAACAAGTCAGTAGAGGGTAGAAATGTGACAAAGCGTTCTGAATGATTTTGCTTCACACAAACACGCATCTATATATGTATGTATCTGAAGTAAATTAAAGTTAAAAATCTCAACTTTTTGTTATTGGTTTTGACTTGAGATTTATTTGATCATCATCAACAAAACAAAACGAGTGAGTGAGTGATTTGAAACATTTCATTTGATGTTGATACTAAACTTATCGTTCAACTTTGCTTTCCGTGGAAATGGAGGACTACTTCCCTTGCATCACAAATTGTCCATGAAAACCACCATGCCTGCTGCTTCTGCTAGCTCATCCTCTTTTGTTGAGGACTTGTGAGTTTAACCCATTCAACTAAAGGCAGATGATCAATTACGCGTACATATAGGAGGGTGTCTGTCTAGTGATCATGCACAGCTCCAAATTTCTTTTGACATGACGCGCTCCTTTTTCTTGCACCATCTTCTATCAAGCCCCGCTTTAATTCCCTTGAAACAGTCCAAAATTGGTTGTCGTGCCGGATTGGTAAGAACGCAGCACTGAATTAAGAATACATTACAATAATGGTTTCTCGGCTTCACTCTCAGAGGTTTTTTAACACAAAGCTTGGCCTTTTAGTATCAGCAAAGGTCGAATGGAGGACAGAACAGAAGCTTTTAAAATTGTTAGTTGCAGAGCACAAGTGGGCATAAACAAATCACAAAAGATCAACGTATTTACAGGTCTAATCACTCTTAATAATAATTCATTGCCATCACCTCCAGGCATATATATATATGCCTGGAGGTGATGGCAAATATTTTAAAATTTACGACAGAACACGTAAAAAAAAATACAGAGCCTAGAGTTAAAACCATTCAACAGAGTAGATGCTTGCTTCCTTTGACGAGATTGAAATTACACTTTGGTATGTACGAGGGAGGAACGAAAACAGCTTGAAATGACAAGCAAGAAATCATTAGAATCGGCTTTTGTTAGGGGAATAATGACTCCTCCTCCTCCTCCTCTAACTAGTAACACTGATACAAAAAGAAAAGGACGTTTTTCTTGATTGAAAATGTCCGCCAGCTAATCTTTGATATAAATTAATAAATTATAAGTAACCTCGACTAGTCCCTAATGTTTGATATTATTATCAATTGAATTTTAAATCCCATGATTTTATCAATTATGTCCCGAAATTAGACAATATCACCCTCTCTGTTCATCCACTATTAGCGACTGTTTAAAATCCACCATAGATATACTTTCAACATTAAATCATGATAAACTCCTCGCTACTTCATTATTTTATATAAGAGGAAAGTGGAGAGAAAAATTTTCTATAACTGTCGACTAAAACTATGGTTTGTTTTCATGCCTTGAATGAAAGCATAAACAAAGATTTAAAAAAAAAAAACAGTTATTAACAGAAAATTGATGGAGCGTCAGCATTGTTTAATATTAGATTATGTTTAGAATAAAATAAAGATTTTTGTAGCTAAATTAATAATCAAATAATACATTTAATAAAATTTTAAAATGCGTGATGAATTCACAATAGTAATAGATAAAGTTTATTATTGATTGTTACAATAAATTTACCTTTGTATCTCTTCGTAGAAAAATTAAAAAGTTAAAATATGAAGGTATTTTAGTTTTTTATGCTGATTCATTAGTTGTTAAAAAATTAAACATGAATATTATTATTATTATTTTAGATTATTTTATACAATAAAAATACTTTTCTATCTCTACTGTCGATTATCGTACTGTCAATAAAAATACTTCTCTTTTGGACTTTGCACAAACTCTACTTCTTTGCCTCTTTGATAACGCGGCTTCGTTTCACCTGTACTATGAACATCAAAGATAATGTTTTTATTGCGATGCAATCTGCGGTGCACAAACGGTTTCTTAACTCCTTGTTATCGAGCAATATAATATAAGTAGAAGAACATTTCAAATATTCCATGACATTGGAGTTTCTTACAATGCTCGTGTGAGTAACACTCGAACATTTTATTTTTTTTCTTCTTTGTTATCCATTGAAGACACACTCATTTGAGTAAAGATTCAACAAGATCGTCCCCGTTGTTTCTTACAGAGATACCATTTTCTTTTTTCTTGAAATGGACCCGGTCATGGTGAACATTGAACAAAGTCGAAGCATTTTGTGAGTGAAAATCTGACACAAAGTTACCAAGACAAGAACAAAGGTATCTAGTTCCATTGGCCACTAGGGTTGGGATGTGGTGTCACGTAATTATCGAACTAGTTTAAGTTTAGTGAAGTTTGTGTTTTCCAGATGTCACCGAAACATTATTTTTCTCCTTTCGTCTCTTCCTTGCCTTCATCATTGCCATCATCTTACCTCTCCCTCTCCTTCTCTCCATTTTTCCTCCTCCATGCCATGGCTTCCTCCTCCTTAAAACACCATAAAAGCCACTCCCTCAACGGCTTCACCACCCCCGCCAAGAGAACAAAACTTTCTTTCATTTCTGACTCTGAAATCCAATCAGAATTCTCCCACCATGACCAAACCATCGCTCGGATCAACAACGGCAGCTTTGGGAGCTGCCCTCAATCTGTCATCTCAGCCCAACAAAACCTCCAGCTCCAGTTCCTCCGCCAGCCAGATAACTTCTACTTCAACACCCTCAAACCTTCTATACTTCATTCACGCTCCTTAATCAAATCTTTGGTAAACGCTCATTCTGTTGATGAAATCTCCCTTGTAGACAACGCCACCACCGCTGCTGCTATTGTGTTACAAAACTGTGCATGGGGTTTCAACGAAGGAAGGTTTAGCAAGGGAGATGTTGCTGTCATGTTGCATTATGCTTATGGTGCTGTCAAGAAGTCTGTTCAGGCTTATGTCACGCGCGCTGGAGGGGAAGTTATTGAGGTACACTTGCCCTTCCCTGTTGCATCAAAGGAGGAGATTGTGAGTGAATTTAGAAAGGCCTTAGCGAGAGGGAAAGAAAATGGGAAGAAGAAAGTCAGGTTGGCTGTGATTGATCATGTTACTTCGATGCCTAGTGTTGTTATTCCTGTTAAAGAATTAGTTAAAATTTGTAGAGAGGAAGGTGTTGACCAGGTTTTTGTTGATGCTGCTCATGGAATTGGGTGTGTTGATGTTGATGTGAGAGATATTGGGGCTGATTTTTATACTAGTAATTTGCATAAGTGGTTTTTTTGCCCTCCTTCTGTTGCCTTTTTGTATTGCAGGAAGAGAGGAGAGGATGGTAAAGGGGGTGATCTGCATCACCCTGTTGTGTCTCATGAGTATGGTAATGGATTGGCTGTAGAGAGTGCTTGGATTGGGACTAGGGATTATAGTGCTCAGTTGGTGGTTCCGGCGGTTTTGGAGTTTTTTAATAGGTTTGAAGGTGGGATTGAGGGAATTAAGAAGAGGAATCATGAGAAAGTTGTGGAGATGGGGGAGATGCTGGTGAAAGCTTGGGGGACTAATCTTGGGTCTCCACCGGAGATGTGTGGGAGTATGATTATGGTTGGATTGCCTGCTTGTTTGGGGATTTCGAATGATCTGGATACTTTGAAGTTAAGGTCACACTTGAGAGAGCATTTCCAGGTTGAAGTTCCTATTTATTTTAGGGCTCCAGTTGATGGAGAAGTTGATTCAATTACTGGCTATGCTCGCATTTCTCATCAAGTTTACAACAAGGTTGAGGATTATTACAGGTTTAGGGATGCAGTTAACCAATTGGTTAGTGATGGCTTCACTTGTGCATCTCTCTCTAATTGAAGAGGTATGCCCTGTCCCGAATTGTATGCAGGGTTTGTAAAAGCTATCTTGATGATCATGACGAGGGTTTTCTGTGCCTGTTTACTCACATTGTCAATCTATGTGCACTTTTCGTTTGCTAATCCATTGATAGATAATCCATCAGTTTCTTTTATAAAAAAACTCCACTTTTAAATCCGTGATAGCTAGGTGATTAGCCTAAGTTTTGGAACTGATTCCAATACGTTACGCTGTTGTGATTCAGAATATGCACATCTAAATTTGAGCGTAATCGTGAAATTTCCCATAAATCAATCAGATTGCAGAATGTTTTTATGGAGCGAATCTTTTGTTGCTTGCCAACTCAGAAAGTTCAATGAACTCTGCTGGTTCTGTTATTGTCCATCATGATAATGCAGAGAAGTAATGCCTTTTTCAGATTTTCTGGGGATGAAATCAGTTGTGAAACTTTAGGTTGTTTCCTTACATTTAAACCATGGAAACTGGCAACTGGCCTTTCAAGAAATTTTCATGAGTAGAATTATGAAGAATAAGAATACAGAAACACAACTTGCTTTAACCAATATCGAGCTCGTGTTGAATCAATTAGTAAAGATCTGTGAAAATGAATGTGATCTTGTTAAAGATAGAATCTGCAATAAAATAAACATCTATTCCAATGATTTTTGTCTTGTTTTCCTACTTATTAGTCAAAGACTGTCTATCAATCTATCACAATGATATAACAGGTTTACTTTCCTAGAGCAGTGATACCTTTCCAGTTTGGGACAGCCCTCCCCCAGGTCCATGTCAAATTCCCTAGCTTTTGTCTTGATTTCCTAGTACTCTACTGGAAAGGGTATCTTGGCTGTGATTCAGGGTATTTATTAGGGGTCTGGTTTGGGATTACCAGCAAAACAGTATCTATTCAAGGACCATCCTTGGAATGTCTTGTCAACATGTTAGTCTTTGGATAGATGATTTCCCTGCCATTCCTTCTCCTGTTATTGAATCAACAGTGGAATTTTGCGCAGGGGATTGATGTGTGGAAGTTGTGCTTTTTTTGACTGAATACATAGACACAAATATTTAAATCGATCGAATGAAATTAGAGAGCATGATTTTAAGATAGTAGTTGCTGATCCTCCACAAGTTTCATGCTGCTAAATTTCTTTGCTTCGATGAATATCTCAATCTTGCTGTCCCCTTGTGATTGCTTGGTGCCTCTTTTGTTTATCCTTAATGACCTTCATGTTACTATACTTGCAGCACCTTGGCCTCTGAATTGAAAAAAAAATGGAAAAGAGTTGCTCATATGCAAATTAGGGCTCCCTTCTAGTTTGTTTTGTAAACAACATGATAATTGGATAAGGTAACTATCTGATTAATTGTGGCTCATTGAGATCCTCATCGCTCAGGAAGATCCACGCATTGGTCTCCTTGATCAGACTTGACCATTAATGGGGAAAAAAAAATGATATGTCTGTTTTTGTGGGAACAAAGTCTATGTTTTTTATGGATATAATTTTAATGATGTAGTAGGATTCAGTCTTTAGAGTTGTTAATGGTTGGTGCATGTGGAATTATAAATTTCTCTGTGCTCTTGCAGTTGGACGCTGCGAGGAACAAATCATTTCTCTTCCTGCATTTTTCATTAACCAAAACTATAAACCATGTTTGCATTTCAATCTGCAGTTTTTCAGTTCTTACTGTGCTGATGAAATCTGTGGAATAACGTATTATTTTGATTTTGCTTCTTTTAAGCTGCCTTGACCTGGAATTTTCTGTTAGTTTGCAGTTCAATCTTCAATGAGGCACAGTAGAAACGTTTCCAATGACCATCAGCCAGTGATCATGGTTTCGGTACCACACTCAAAAGTTGACAAACAAACTTGAGATTGATGATGAGTATCAGAGTTCCAAGTTTGTTTCTTTACCCCTTTTTTTTTTTTTTCCTAATCATTTGAAGTTGTAGAGGAGATGAACTTGTCTGTTGTTCTCCCAGGATATTCATGTAAATATTATCCAAATAATTAATATAAACTATTTTCAGCATGCTTTTAACCCAATATGCTGTGGAGATTGTAGAGTAACTAATATATTATATCATCGGTTATTTTTTTAGCATCATAAAATTGCTCGTTTATATCAATTATTGACAACTTATTTGGCTACCTCAAATCCTGTTTTGTTCCCTCTACACCTACAAACTAATTGAATAAGTGTTTTAACTTAACAAAGGATGGTGATGGTGTTGGTGTTCATACAAGGATTGCATTGACATTATCACTCTCCTCCCTCTGCATCTACTGTCTTCTTCTCTTTTTTTATATTTTTTTATGTTTTTGTAAATGTTAGGGACCAGGTTTGATATTGTTCTCTTCAAATATACTTCAATCCGGCTTGAAAGGTGTATTTAGGTCTCCTTTGTGTTTGTTTTTATTCGGCTTGAAAGGTGTAGATATTTTTTTAAAATTGTTTTTTTGTTTGGAAATAATTTTAAATAATATCTTTTAAAAAAAATTAATTTTTTATATAAGCACATTATACTAAAAAAATAATTTGAAACAAAAAAAATCAAAATTTTTCAAAAGAAAGGTTGGATAACAAAAACAAACATTGCTTTAATAGTACGATGGAATTGTGTTTTACCTCTATTATAATTTTAAAAATATTTGATTAATTAACCCATATTACACATATTTTAACTAAAAACTCTTTTTTAAAAAAAAAAAAAAAAAAAACTTAATTTCATATTCTTTTTAAACATATTTTTTGAAACCGAGTAATTTGCTAAACGATAGCGTAAAGTAAAGTTGGGAGCTGGAGTCGGTAGCATTCATGGTAGGTGAACTCTGTGTAGTGTTATGAGTTATGACAGTCGGCCAGCCTCCATCATTTTGTTGCTGCAGGCAAAGGATAAACCAAGAAAGGCACATCCAGAGGAAAGTGGGCCAGAAAGGCAGCATTGGCTAGCTTACAAGATTTTGCACGTCATGCATTCATACTATTTGTTGGAGGAGGCGAAAGTGATGAGTCCACCGAAATAGATAAAAAAAGAGATGATGTTTTTGCCTCTGCTCTTCACTGCTTATCCTTTCCCAAAAGTAAGAAGTGCCAAAAAGAAAGAAAAAAAACAGGAACTACTGCTGAAGAATGATGACTCAATCAACACTTAAATTGGTTATTAAAAAAAAGTTAATTAATTGTTTTTAGTTGCATGAACAATACGGATAATTGATACCGACAAGGATAAGGGAAATATAGACATCGCTAATCACTATTACTAACCAACACTGTTATAAGCTACAAGTGAACTTTAAACCAGGTTATAAGCTAAACCGAGATCATCTCGGGTTTTATTAGTACGCAAACAAATAAAAGAAACTGACTTTGCACGAGATTGGGAAGGGGGAGCTCGGCTCGCCATAAAAAGGATCAGATCAGCAACCAAAACGGGTCCCAAATCGGCTCTGAATTCCATTTTTTTAGCCGTAACCCATGAAAAGCTAAGACATGAAAGGTGAGAAAGGGTTAAGATCAATCATGGTCCCTTTTCTTTACACATATACTCAAATCAACTGCTATATTCTCCATGAAAGGCAATTTCAGACCCTTCACCCAATTAAATCACAACATAGAATTCTCATTCCCGTTTAATTAATGCAAGAATAGCATTGGTAGGCTCAAATAACATTCTATTTAAAGTAAAAGGATTGGTTTTAACTTAGCCGTAACAAATTTCATTGGCTGACAGCATCTAACTCTTGGGAGATTCCCTACACTTGGTACCTCTCTTTTTTTTTTATTGTATCAGAACACAAAAACCCACCACACACAAACACATGCTCTCTCTCTGGTTTTGTTCTGATTGAGGGGCCAATTTGAATCCAAGTCCTGCTTGTACAAATTAGGGTGGGAAATTGAGCCAATTTCAGCAACTTTCTCTTCCTTTTTTTTCCTGTAATAAAGGTACCAACTTTCTTTCGTTTTCTCTTTATTTTATTGTTCATGTTATTATTTCAATTCATTAGGGTTCTTTTATTCTCTCTTTTTTGCTAATTCTGATTGTTTTTAGATTATTTGTTAGTTGTTCGAGGATAAAGTTTCGAACTTTATTGTTTATTTTGGGTTCTTAGTGAAATTGCTTTGTAATTTCTTTTCTGGGTTTCCACCGGAATGTTGTGAAATTAGCTGATTTTTATTAATTTTTTAGGAATTGGGTCCTTTTATTTTGTTGAGGCTGACCAAAAAGATTAATTTTTTTGCCCTTTATCGTTTTGGGATTTTGAAATTCCGAAAACCTGATATTAAATACCTGATTGTTTTCATTGCACCAATGTTCTTTAGTTTAATATTTTGCTGATAATGACATGGAAGTTATCTTCTTTTAAATCTTTCTGCCTGCTGCAGCTTATTGAATAGTTCCATCAGGTACAATTGAGTGAAATTTTATTGGTTTCCTGTTTACTTGATGAGGTTGCAAGCCTAAACATGAAATCTTTAATTTATTTTGTCTACATTGTTTTAGTAACTGAACACGGAGTTTTCGTCCATTTGGTTGATCGCAATAATTGAAAGATGGGTGTTTATGACTGAATTTTTTAGAATCAACTCTGTCCATTCTTTACATACTCACAGGTATTGAAGAATTGCCAAGCTTACTGAGCTACCTGTGCTCTGTTAGTTATCTGTAAATGTTATGGTTTCTCATAGCGGATTACATTTTGGGTTCCAATTTTTTACTTTTTGTGTTTTTTTTTTGTTTTAGGCAGGTAATGGTGGAGATAAAAATGATAGCTATTTGTCAGTTGGGTGGTGAATTTGTGACGGATAAGGATGGTACTTTGTCGTATAGAGGTGGTGATGCTCATGCTATAGACATTGATGACCAA
>Ga0307515_10019956_pt1 | contig 12007 bp, 7 predicted proteins | sample 17_EM_MG_FD_194513 | JGI IMG/M metagenome (GOLD analysis project Ga0307515, IMG submission 194513) | Populus trichocarpa ectomycorrhiza microbial communities from riparian zone in the Pacific Northwest, United States - 17_EM | ecosystem: Host-associated > Plants > Roots > Unclassified | place...
GTATGAGAATGAGCGAAGAACAGAACGCCGGAAGCAATGCGGTGGAATGGCTTTCTTGAGCTGCCCGAGCGTGAATGGTGGCTTCGAGTCAGGAGCTCGCTTCAAGACATGAGATTCCACCTTCCCGCCGGGGGAATAAGGAGGAGACATTCTGCCACCAGCACCCATTGTTTCACGACCTGAAAACAAAAATCCTGTAAGTGTAAGTTTTTCCGCAGGTTTATAATAACTTCCGTAAACCCGGCAATCTATCAGCGTTGTATATATGGACAGCGACTGGTATTAATTAACGTTGGACCAGTAAGCAGTTTACATCAACACCCAACTTTCCTCCCAACAACTCGAGGGCTTCAAAGTAAACATGCAATTATTAAATTTGTGGAAAATATGCACATATACATAGCACAAGCTTTTCCCACGTTTAAAATTAACAGTTCTTTCAATGCAAGCAAAGAAAAATAAAACGTAATGGGATAAAGAAAGTAATTGCCTTGTATTTATCCAGGTCTTGCTCAGTTTTGAGCGCAATCACTTGTTAATTAGATATTAGAAGCTAGAAAACTCCTTCCGTAAGCATGGAATTATCAATGCAAGCAAGTAGATAATTGGGTGTTAAGAACGGAATTGACCCGGAAAAGAACTGATTAATCTTCAATTACGCGTAAAGTAAACTCTATATATGTGAAGTTGTGAACTACTCAACGTGGCTTATTATCCTTGTGGCCACCCAGTCGTGTTGAAGCTTGGTGAGACGACCAGACAAGTTCAAATTAATGTTTGAGAAGTCTGCTACCATTGGACCAGAGAAATTACATTGGTAACCATACCATGCCCATAATTACCCTATTGGCGCAGATCAACAACTGCCCACCATCCATTATTGCAAGATATTTGTTGTCTAAATTATTAATTTACGCTGGAGATTAAAAAAAAAAGTGATATTTTTCTTCTTTTTTTTATTATCATAGGAAAACAACACCAGACCACTAAAGGAGCGCTAGCTGCCACTACCGGTCATAACTAGTGGAACATGAGGTCCCTTGGCAGAGCACCGTTTCTTTTCTTCTCTTTTTCCCCGTGCGGTGGGGTGACAGAGCAGTGAGATGGAAGTTTTTGCAGGGGTCATGACAAATGAAGAAAGGAGTAAATGCCTAGTAATTTCTCTCCTCCTCTCGGACTTTCCTATTTTTCTTTAAAGACAAATGATCCCCATAACAGCAAGAAACTAACACGGAAGATATTCCCCGTGGGGTGGAGCAACAAAGCAGTGAGAGGGAGGTTTTGTAGAATTGTAGGGGTCATGACAGCGGCAGAAAGGAGTCTGTGCCTTGTAATTTCTCCCCTCCTCTGCTTGTCGGGCCTTCCCATTTTTCTTTAAAGACAAGTGAACCCCATAACAACAAGAAACTGACACGGAAGATATTCCAAATTCATAAATTCTGGAGAAACAAAACGAGGCAGTCATGTCACACCATTCACAAACCTTACAGCATCCACCATGCACCATCCCCACAAATTTGAGAACACAGAGATTGAGAAACCGTCTAGCATTGTAGTATCTGTTTGATTAGCAGAAGAACTTTTATTCTTTTAAGATATGTTTTTTTATGCCGGAACCGTAAGACTCAGCTCTCGCGATAGTGTAAGAATCTCACTCACCTAAAATCACTGACAGACGAAGACATCATGGGTCATTGAACCCTGACCCAGAAATTGACGCCCTGGTTACCCATGTGGGCCTAGTACTCGGGTCCTAACAGATCAGCAACAACTAGCGTATATTCATTATCTTCCAAATCTAATCGTTCATAAATCTCCGAGGGTAATGATTCACGATCAGCCACAGATACCATGAATGTACTGGTTTGGCAATCTAGCCTAACTAGTTTGGCTATCTAGCCTAACTAGCCATTATAATTATAAGCTAAAATTCGTGGGGACCTTGCCTGAGAAAAACTGTGGATTGTTATACTATTTACCTACCTACGTTGCACGGTAAATAATAATGGTAATTCCTGGTGTTTTGTTTTTTTTATTTATTAATTTTTATTGTAATATTTTTTTAAAATTTATTTTTGTTGATTTTATCTTTTAATATTAAAATGATAATTTGTTTCTTTTTATTTTATTTTTTATAAGAGACCATGGTTTATGGATTTGTCAGGGTAAGTCGGATTGCCTTGATTTACGAGTTTGGTGGGGTGTTTTTTAGTGAACTTAATTTTTTTATCGTCCATTTTTTTTTCATATAGTTAAAAAAATAGTTTTGAAAAAAAATTATGTTATTAAACTTTATAAAATCTATGTATCTATTCACAGGTTTAACTGGTTGACTTGGTTCATGGGTCTGACAAGTTTAACTTTTTGAAATTAGTTTTTTTTCCATCCTTAAATTTCAGATTAATTGAGAATTCAGTTTCATAATTGATTTCGTTTCGTCTTTTATGATATTATCGCAATCTAAAATATTTTTTGGTATTGGGTTAGTGTTTGATTTTGCAGTCATTTATTATTGTTATCATATAGTTAAATAAGAAATATTTTTTTTAAAAAAAAATTATAATTCTAGTGAAATCTATAACTTAGTTTATAGGTTTGGCATAAAAGCTCGGCTTACCTGATTCACAGGTTTGACGAGTTTATTCACAGGAAATAGACTGCATTATTGATTTATGTTTGTTTTCTAAGGATAATTATCTCAAATTAGTATCTATTTTTAGGTTGGTTCTAAATTTTATGAGTATCTATTTTTATTATATAATTAAATAGAAAAATTTTAGAAAAAAAAGTTATTAAACCCAATAAAGTCCATGACCAGGGTCGTGGGGGGAGCGATGTCAATTCAATCTATCATTGTCTCAATATTTTAAAAGAAAATTATCATCTTGAAATTTTTTTAAAAGTTAACTCATGTTTTTATCGATCATCAAGTTGTATTTGGACTTATGGAATCATTCGATTTAAGTCGTGCTAGCTTTCATATGGTTTAACTAGAAACTTGAGTTAGGCAAAGAATTGAGTCAAGAGGTTTTAAAATTAACTCACTTGATCAGGTTTAATAACACTGTTAAAAAATTATCTGTGCTCTTAATATTTTTTAAGAAATTGGTCCAACCTGCGCCGGAACGTGGGCCAATATACTAGTTAATGTCTTCGGGGTTTGAGAATATGGTAGTGGTTGTTTTTCAAAATGTTTTTGCTTGAAAATTCATCAAAATAATATATATTTTTATTTTAAAAAAAAATTAATTTTAACATAGGATATCAAAACAATTTAAGAATATTACAAAAAAAATTTAGAAATTTTTTTAATTTTTTTTTTTAAAAAAACACTTCCCTTGAGCAGATTTTGAGAATTGTTTTGTAAATAAGAAACGTCTTTGTCAAAGTCCCCAGGTCAAAAATTGTTGCTACATCTTCCTCGAACCCAACATCAATTTAGCATGTTTTTTATATTATAGTATTAGTTTTTTAAAAAAATATTTTTTTTTATTATTTTTTTAAAAAATTATTGTCAAAATAAACATATCAAAATAATTTTAAAATATATAAAAAATTAAATTAAATTTTGACTCGAAGTCTGGTTAGGCTGTAATCCAAAACGGACATTTAAACTTGTACAAACAGAATTCAAATTCCAAAGCAGCCAGTAAGATGGAGAAAATATATGGGCGTCAAAAAATGTGGTCAAAGAAATGCACGAAAACAGCTATATGCCTATAAGCCTATAACTACAGTCGAAAGCCAAGGCTGAAAGTCAGGCCTCTTTCACCTGCCACTCAAGAGTCAAGAGCCACCACCCTATACTATTAAAAAAAAAAAAAAAATTCACCAGCGCCGTTTCGATTCTTTAGTCACTCGGGTCTACCAAGATTTTCGATATTATATTATAGAAACCAAATCAAGAACAGCATCCAAATTCAGCTAATCACCTTGGTTCAACGATTAATAAAGAATTAACAAAATCAGACAAATACTTAAAAAAAAAAGGCGTTGAAATTATAAGATATTTTTAATATAATATCAAAGTTTGGTGTCGAAATGGTTTAGTTAATAAAACTGTATATAAGATAGTGTGGGGTTATATTTATCAAGGAATTATCTCAACCTAATAGTTTAAGTTGTTAGGTGAGACTCCAAGATATGATTTATATTATTCTTGAAACTTGCAAAGTCTTACATTACCTTATGGTTAATTTTTATCAAATAATGGGAATGGTGAGATTTGAACTTGTGACCGCTTGGTCATCAAGGCTCTTTGATATGGTATCAGAGCCTTGATGACCAAGCGGTTACGAGTTCAAATCTCACCATCCCTATTATTTGATAAAAATCAAGCATAAGATAATGCAGTATTTATAAATTTCAAGTTCAAAAAGCTTTCACTTGAGGAGGTATGTTAAATAATAATATAAATTATATTTTAGAACTTTACCTAACAACTTAAGTTATTAGGTTGAGACAATTATTTAACAATATTTCACGAATTAAGAAAATAATTCTTCTACCGTAACTATATTTCATTAATTTGCTAAGTGCAGAGCTTGTTGAAAAAGAGACAGAAAAGCTGTCAAGAATTGCAAAACACCAAACCAGTTGCAATCAAAGAAAGAAAGCAACACGCTTGCTTACAGCTTGAGAAAAAAATAATACCTTACCATGCTTGCAGATCTACACCGCCAAATAATAATAATAATAATAATAAACACTTGATTACAAAACAAGCATCCATGATCCATGCCAACCAATTTAAATATAATAACGAAAATATCAGAGAGATGTATAGAAGAAATATGTGTAGTTGACTGGACATGCATTTAAAATCTTACAGCGAAAAACAAGATGTCACTTGAACACAGTCATTGGATTCTTAAAGATTATCAGTAAACATGATGCCAGTGTTAGATCAGCTACGTTTTCTTTTATTAAGAGAAGAAAAATGAATATATCCCAAGATTTTTTAAGAAAATTGTTATTAATCTTGAACAAATCTATCATCTTTGGTACCTGGATCTAACTAAAATATATAAGACCCTGGAGAAGAAGAACAGAAAACAGACATTGTTTAACATAGCCCACGAGAGGATCAAACACAAAGTGCAAGTTCATGATTGATTGAACCAGCAAGAACAGAGAGCTAAAAAACGATCAAACGAAAAAGAAAAAGTAATAAATACCTGATAAAAAGAGAAAGAGAGTGGTTCTCCTTCTGTCAAAGCCCCTCTCTCTCTCTCTCGCCTCAAAATCCTCTCTACAAATAGCCGACCCCTTGAGCGAAGAACGTTGAAGAGGAAGAGGTCAGTATTTAAGCAAAATGTCGACCGTTAACAAATATGGGCACCACATATATAAAGATCAACTTGTCGTTTAGACATTTACCTTCTTTTTTTTAATTTCGTCGGCCGATTCTTTAATGTTTTACGGGTAACCACAAATCAGTCCCTTGACTATTATGGAGATCACAATCCATTCCCAAACAACAAATTATTGTGATTTTGACGTTTACATCAATTTATCTATAATATTCAAGTCTATTTATTATATTTTTTTTTAAGAAACAAAGTAATTAAGGATTAGGTATCCATCATGCATCACACGTGTTTTTCAATAAAAAAAATAATATCCACCATGTACAGAAACCCGTTACCTTTTCTTATCCCAATAAAATGTGGGTATTTGATTGCTAGGTTGATAATAATTGATAGAAATATTCGGTTTTTGTTGTATAAGGACCAAATTGACATCCCAATCATCATTAGGGGACTTGTTTAGAGTTCTGGTATGGTTTCACGTGACGCCTTGTCAGTTGTTTTTGTATGGTTTCTGTGTTGCTAATGCGTATCCAGTCTCTAGAAGATGCCGTGGCCTAAATCTTAGCCGTCCCTTTCAATAGCGTCGATGAAGAAATATTAGTTTATTATATTGACGGAGTTGCCCCTGTTAGTTTGACTAATTTACAGTCCACCATGTAATCACGTGAGCTGATAAGTTGATGACCCGAGTGACATGTATAGTATCTCTCGGATTGCAGTAAAAGTTATGTTTTAAAATATATTTTTTTTAAAAAAAAATTTAAATAATTTAAAAATATTAAAATATTTTTTTAAAATAATTAATATTTTAACCACAATATTAAACACTCTCATGTAAAATAGAAACATGAAAGGGATATTTTAAATAGAAAGAGATGATTTTGCGTCCTAATAGAAGGCTCAACTCATTTGTTTTTATATGGTTATATATGATGATGTGTTGCAATATTATATTCTTGCAAATCTTGTGTAAAATCTAATGTAAATTTCTAGCTTTAAAGTTTAATTTACAATTATTCTTAGGGCAAGGCTTATGTCTTGTATTGTATAATTGATTAATTTTTTGGTTTTGAAAATTTATTCTATTTTTCCTAGCTTTAATGGTTGGTGTCTAATACTTACAAAAAAATCTCATTTGATGATTTTAAGGACTTTTTGATAATTAAATCAATGATTTTTTAAGAAAAAATACAATAATATTATAGAAAAATATTCTGAAAATAAATATACAATAAAAAATAGATATTCCAAACCTTTTATTTGAAAGACTCATAGTCTATTTATAACTCATGAGTCTTTTTATGAAAAGAAGAGGATAAAGTGTAATATTACTCTAATAGTATTAATAAAAAAAAATCTATGTCATATGTATTAATATTGATGGGAAATATCCATAATATATATATTAATATTAATATTAATGAAAAATATCTCTCTTGTATATATTAATAAAAAATATATTTATGATATATATTAATGTAAATAAAAATATGGCGAATCAACATGTGTTTTGGGCACATAGCTAAAAAATATATATCTTTATTTGATTTTTTTATCTTGAGCTCTAGACTTTATTGATTTTTTCTTTTGTCTTGGTCCTTTCTTGGCCCTGGCCTTTGTTGGACCATTTACCTAACCCAGAGGTTGATTTATTATTGACCTATGATAAAAATATGATGGATATTTAAGAATATATAAAATTAGTATATTAATGTATTGTGGTAGTGCTTATATATCAAGTATTAAATAATATATGATATAAATTAGATAACTAATGTATTTTAAAAAAAATATATGATAACTCAGCTATCTATATATAATAACAAATCCCGAACGCTTCATAAATATAAATATACTATCATTAAATCAATAATATGTTTTAAAATAGAATTTATATTGTTTTAATCACATGCATTATTATTTTTAAATGTGATTTGGGAAAGCAAGATTATTTGCCATATGCAAGATTCTTTACACTAAAAAATTAGGATGTAATATTGTGAGGTGTTACACTAAATTTAAAGTGATAATTTATATATTCTTTTATAAAAACAATTAAGATAAGTAATGTATTATCTTGATGAAAAGACTCTTTACTCGACTGGGTTAACACATCACATTTAGTACATAAAAAACTCGACTCGAACCAACCCATCTCAGGCCTAACCCAAACTCGAATTAAAAGCTGCTTACAACGTTTTTGAAATTGAGTTTGTATAGCCAGCACCTGCTTTTCTATGGTGATCAAATTATCCCATACGGTGATGAGTATGAAGCTTGACTTCTCAAAAAACACAAATTATGATCTTTACGATTTTAGTAGTTTTCTATGGCATGCATCATTCAATGAATGGCAAAACCTTCCCATAAATTCAAGATTAGCTTGAAAATTGAGACAGATGTCTTATATAACGTAACGTAAATGCACACACAAGATTTCATTCAAGAAAGCAATCGAATCCTCCATAGAAACATGTCTTCCAGATATCAGAGAAATCGAGTTCATGAACTTGCAATAAAATGGCGAAAGGTTTTGTGTTTTCTTTCCATGAATTTTGAAAGTGGTTGGAATATGCAGGAGACCCAGTTCGGCAAGGATAACAATACCAGAAAATTAGTAAATATAAATAGAATCACCCACTGAAATTTTGTTGGTGGTACATTGTAATGATATTTACAAACCAAATTTTTCATCATTAAATTTATTAATAAATACCAATAAAAATATTCTCGTACTGTGTATACATCAAGTGAATTGCATTAAAAAATAAAAAAAATCAACTAGTACAGACATATCCCGTGTTCATTTACATGCATGAGAAGCATAGTTTTGAAATCCGGTTAGGCCTAATAGGTCGACCAGGCCGACCCAGGGCTGGAATTGGGCTGAGTTGAAGAAAAAATAGAGTAAGGAAAAACTCGGTTGACCCATCAAAACCCGGTTGCAACCCGTTGACTTTTGTTTTTTTTACTAAAACGACGTCGTTTTGATTTAAAAAAAAATTAACCCGGAAAATCCGGTAACCCGGTTAAAATTGGAATCCAAATCCTGGACCAGGTCGAATCCGAAAACTATGAAGAGAAGTCCATTTTTCTGAACTTGAAGACTTGTAGCATGCTTTAAACGGGTTGATCAGGGCGATAAGAAAAGGATCCATTGATAAAATCGAAGTTTTGATTTGAATTCAGCCACCAGTTGCATGATGAGGTGGTTTATTTACATCTGATTACAAGTCTCTCTCAAACATTTGAATGTCAACTATATTGTTAATTTTATAATATTTTTTTAATTTTAGTGATTGAACTTTAGTTTTTTTGGATCTTATCTTTTAAAATTATATTAAATAATTTTATGTGTCAAGATTTTTTTTTTATTTGTATGTTCTCACATATGTAAAGGGTCAAAGAGTAATGAAAAAACAAGGAATAGAGCCCAATGTTGGAAAGCTATGGGAAACTTTAATTTTATCACTGAGTCTCAATTTACATATTAGTTGGTTCATGAAGTTTATGGATTTTATGTTTTGGCCCTAAGTGTGCATGGCTTGTTTTAAAATGGCCCTTAGCTTCTTTTTTTATTATCATTTTTTTTAGGATAAAAATATTTTAAAATAGATTTATTCAAATAATATTTAAACAATTATCCAATTATACAATATTTTTCATGAGCAATAAAGTTCTTATGACAATATTAATAATTACTTTACAATTAATTATATGTTAACCTAATATGTATATTTTTTTTTAAAAAAAATTACTCATTGATATCAAAATAATAATAAAATATCTATTTTGGTACTTCATTGTTCATATGAACAATGAAGCACCATAATGTTTTCTAACCCTTTTAGTAGAAAAAACAATGATTCGAGTTCTTAATATTGAAGTTTCTTGATTCTCCAAAAATTAAGGAAAAAATATTTCTTAAAAAACTTAAATATTATCTCTAATAAAAAACCTAATATGTATTGTGAAGATGATTGCTAAATATTTTCCAAAGTGGTACAGTTTCGAGGCAAATAATATAAAATACACACTATAATAATAGAACATGTAAATCTCAATCAATTGCAACAAGAACATATTGATATAAGAATGAGTCACTTTCTAAAATTATAACATACTTATATGGATAATAAATGTATTTTTATGGCTGCTTGATGAAGTAAAAGAGCATCCGTCCCTTAAACCATTTAATTAAAAAATTTTGATGCACGCGGAAGATAAAAATAACAATAAACACATAATATAGATATTTAATGAATAAAAAAATTGCAGATATGAACCTTAAATTAATTGGTTTATTCTCTCTAAAAATAATATTAATAAAGTCTACCTCTTTAAAAAAATTATAAAGTCTTAAATACGTCAGAAATCTTACCTCAACTAGAAAATAAAAATAAAAATTTAAAAATACCATGTAAACAACCATAAAATCTGAAACGTTATATGAAATCTAAAAATATCAAGGAAAATGACAAACTATCAAAATCAGAGGTTTGAGCAAGTATTTTTATATCTAATGATTTGATAAAAATCTCTTGTAAAAATTTAAGTTTGATCTAATGATCAGATAAGAAGTTATATCTCTTTTGAACTATCATTCTAGTATGTCGTGATTAATCTTTTTCCTGAGCCTAAACCTATTTTATTGGTTTATAAAAATATTTGCGAGGCCATCCATGTAATCTATTTACGATCATCAAGCTTGGCCACATCAAATTTGATGCGTGTGTAATTACCAAAAACTAAAAAAGTTGAAGGTTAATTTCATTGTTCATATAATTAGTGTAACAATTTAATATATCGTTTTAATTGACTGGTCGAAAGCTTTGGGTCGTAGCTCAGTGGTCACCGTGTTGAAGTAACGTGATATCGTCCGTTCGAGACTCGGGGCGTTTTTACTAATAAAAAAAGGTTAGTATATTGTTTAAAGCGTTTTAGAACAAATTGGTGCCTTAGCTCCAATTGTTGAAATACGCGGGCACCTGCAAGGTCACAGTTTCGAGTCACTCTGAGCGCACTATTTAAATTAAAACATATATATACGACCTGTTATTCAAGTGTGTGGGCTTCCCTTAGGCCCACGCACCAAGCTCTTTCCGTCAAATCCAACCCATTGTGACTGAGGGTTTTTTCTTACCCATCTTGGTATTTTGGATTTTCTTTTCAAGTATATCTTTTAGAGGATAATTTTTATTCAATTTTATTTTTTAATATTAAATAATAATAAATCACTTTTTATATTTTTTATTATATAATAAAATAAAATAAAATTCAATTGACAAAGTGGAGTGGACAATCCGGATCGCGGATTTGATGAATTGATTAACGAGTCAAGTTGAGATTTTTTTGCACTTTTTGTATATTTATTTTTTGTCAATTCCATCATTTTATGTGGATTTTTTTTTTAATTTTATTATTTAGTGTTGGTTTAATAATAAATTAATCTCGGTATTTTCTATCATATAATAAAATAAAAAATAAATTCAATTCAGTGGAGTTCATAACCCGAGTCGTGAGGTTGACAAATTAACTAAAAATCAATAAAAGAGTTGGATAAGGATTTTTTAAGTTACAATATTAAAAAAAATTTAATAATCTAAAAAATGTGTTTGTTTTACATTTCAAAAATTTTTATCCCACCCATAAAAATAAAAGCGCTGGTGGATAAACTAGTTTGAATAGATAACATTTGAGTAGTTAAGGCATCAATCGAACACATCTTTTCCGTTTGGAAAAATTGCGGTTTTGGCTTTGATTTTTTAAAGGTCATAAAATATAATTTTTAAAAATAACAAATTAAAAATATTACGATATTAGTTTTTAAAATATTACGAAATATTTAAAAGTAAATTAAATGTCAAAACCACAACCAAATTGGTTATTCACAAAACACATTTTAAGCATTGGATAAATTGACATCTCTATTTATTAATTTCTTATAACTTTCAAGTTGCAGAAATTAATTTTTTCAAAATCAATTTTACACTTTATCGCATAATTTTTAAACCCGGTCTGGTTCAAGGCTCGGGTTCTAAATTTTAACCGGGTCATTTTTTAAAAAAAATTAAAATGACGTCGTTTTAGTAAAAAAACAAAAGTCAACGAATTACAACCGAATTTTTAACCAAATTTTGCTGGGTCATCCTAAATTTTATTTAAAGGTCCAAGTTCTGAATTTTAACAGGATCAATTTTTTATTTTAAAATTAAAATAATGTTATTTTAGTAAAATAAACAAAAATTAACTAATTATAATCAGATTTTTAACTAAATTTTGCTGGGTTATCTCAAATTTTATTTATTTTTATTTTCTTAAACCCAGTCTGAATTCAATCATGAATCAGCTAGGTTGAAAATCAACTCGTCAGGCTGGTTTCAAAACTATGCTTCATCGATCCCCCTGATGCAAAAAATATCTACAATCTAAAGCCTATTGATGGATTCTAGAAAAGATCTAGCCGTCAATTTCAAAAAGGTACAAATGTGCGGGTCCAATTCATAGCCTACTCGGGTCACGTTTAACAAGGACCATACGTGTAAGAAATACAAGCTCTTTCGTGTCGCCACGCTTCTCACACTACCTGCCACGTACAGAAACTAGCTCCTTGAACCGACGGAAACCTCCATTTATGCTTATCCAGATTCCATTTGGCTAAAATCTACCAGAAGAAGACACAAAGGATCTCCCAT
>Ga0307515_10019957_pt1 | contig 12006 bp, 12 predicted proteins | sample 17_EM_MG_FD_194513 | JGI IMG/M metagenome (GOLD analysis project Ga0307515, IMG submission 194513) | Populus trichocarpa ectomycorrhiza microbial communities from riparian zone in the Pacific Northwest, United States - 17_EM | ecosystem: Host-associated > Plants > Roots > Unclassified | place...
TACCTTGGAAAAACAACACAAGTTCGGAGAAATCTATTAATGAAATTCATCACAAGTTTCGTATGGAAAAAAACAACAGAAATTTGTGATGATTTGCAAAAATCATCACAAGTACTTCCACCAGTGATTACATAATCATGCAATGGTGTCAGTTCTAGAAACATCACGACTCACACACTATCCAAAGGTTCCAACCTGCATCCTTCGCCTCTTGTATTTGTTCATATGTGATAAAGAAACTGCGTCGACCTGAATACTTGGAGCTAATAAACCCCCAAGTCGCTGTCACGGGTGGGCTCCATGACGGCCGACAGATGGCAGTTGGTAGGACGGTTCTCGTGATGAATTCTCAGTCTCAGTGTCACTCAGTGACCGCTGTACCGCTGTTCGGTTTGAGGCTGGGGTCAGTCTTTGCTTTGAAATGAATATAATATAATATAAAAATGGTAGGGCGAATTGGCGACTGTATAAATGACTTAAAGATACCATTAATGAATCATATTGGATCGCAAAGGCCCTGTGGCCCAGAATGGAGATCAGTCTGATTGGTTGGACAGTTACAACGGAGATATTGAACTTCGCTCTGGCCAACAATTCTACTGCCATGAGCACCAACCTCAGGTTTAGGTGCAGTAAATGCAAGAAGTTCAAGCTGTCGGCGGGCGTGCTCTCCCATCAGTTTGGCGTGTTCGCATAATCTCTAACGTCGGCGTCTAACACATAGCAGCACCAAAACTACATAGATTTGTGTGTCACCCTCTCTATAAGGCCGTCTATGAGGCTCCTTATTCACCGACCCCCTTTTAAGGCTCGATTGAGATTTGCGACATCCATCATCATACTGCAATATTTCCACGCCCTTCATTGCCACGATACGACATAGGTCTTCCAGATATCATCATGAACTTCCTCCGTATAGTTGGTTTCCTCATTGAATATGAACATAAATGCCAAGGAATTGAGGGCGTTCACCCGAATAGTACATCAAGTTCGCCTAGACTAAATACACTGTGCCTAGCCTGATTGAGGCGCAGCTCCCTCGCGCGCCAAATTTAGGAGATCTATGTTGTCCCAATATTCGGGGACGTGACGAATGGAGAGCCCGGCTGTTCTTCGATAACAGGGTGTCATTCATGCCTGGAACCTTTGCATGAAACGCATAGGGGAAATGTATCACCTGCTTGATCTGACCGCCTTCTGACTCGTACTCGCGCTACATTTCGGAAGGCGTATGCTCTCGGGCCTATCTTGCGACTCGGCCTACATACGGGGAGCGCTTAGTAGCAGGAGTCCAACGTCAGGCCCATACTCCGTGCATATATGACGTCGATTGCGTCATACAGCTCCGCCCAATAAAACTGCTTCATAACCTGAACTATCACTACCACCACCACATACAATCTCGCCCCCTTCCAGAACCAACCCTACAATGTCCGGAACTCAATCACCACCGCTTGAGTTTACAGGCGAAGAAAAGACCCTCGGTGCCTCGGCGACGAACAAGCCTGAAGGTGTGGCTAATGTGAAGATGGACGCTGAGCAACGGGGGGGTGAGTGGAATTTCCCACTGAACGCGTGCTTGCTGCAACCACCCCAAGGCGGCATAAACGAGGTGATTCGTATTTTTGGATATAGAACTGATTCTGTGGGTTCATGTAGCTTACTTTGGTGGCAAGACCGAAGAGACGAAGCAGAGCAGTGCTGGTAGGGACATCGGCAGGGTGGGTTTTGTCTTCTGTTACGTCGTCCTAACCGCTACCTATCCGATATCAGATGTCCATGATCGGTGACTGACAACGTGTATGCAATCCAGGCTGTAGAAGCTGCCGACGATTCTATCAAGCACACAGAGGCGAAGTATCAAGAGGCGAAGGACTGAGATAATGACCAGGTCGAAACTTATAGCATCACTTTTAGACATCCTGTGCTGTAATAGAGGCACAAGCCAGCATTGTAACAAGACGCTTGAACCAGAGTGCGATGGCTCACTAATGAAAGTCGGACTAAGACGAGTTTGAGACAGTGAAAGCGGCACGGTATGCCTTGGCTGTCTACATGGTCTATATTTTATACGAGGCGGGCGACAGTCTTTGCACCGTGCTGGAGCGCCCTAGAATATGGGCATAGCTACAGCCAGCCCATTAGTTCCATCACCACCTCATAGCCAAGAGACCTATTACTCACCTCATGCGCCTTCTTAACAATCTCTTCATCCTTAACCCCGGCAACCTCAATCTCGACAGAAAGCGCAAAGCCTGGCATACCGTCACTCGCACCAATGTGTGTCTTCACGTTCACCGTCGCATCCTTGGCGTCCTTGCCAGCGTTGCGGGCGACAGCCTGGATGGCACCGAGGAAACACCCCGCGTAGCCTGCGGCGAAGAGTTGCTCGGGGTTAGAGCCCACGCCTGTTCCACCAAGTGATTTGGGCATCGCGAGCGTGATGGGAGTGTCTAGTGGGCTGTGGACGTCGCCTGTTACTTTGGTGATACCCTCGCGGCCTGCACCTGTGGCTAGGGCAGTTGCTGTGTACTGAAAGGGGTCAGTAGGGTACAGGTGAAGTTAGAGAGGCGGGAGGAAATAGTGCAAGGACGGCGAGAGGTCGGCATCGCGATCCGTTTACATCGTTCGGCGACTCTGGCCAATGTAAACGATATACGGCCTCTGATACCGCGTGTGGGCGTCTATTGTGTCATTTCGCTGCGCTGCCCATCTAGCAAATGGCGATGTGAACAAGCCGAGACACCTCAATTAACCTCAACTTTCTCGCACTCTGACTCCATTATTCGCCCAACGGAACTTCAGTGCACCCTAAAGGCAATTTTTATACACAGCATCGTCCCAAGATCAAGCAGAAACCAAACGTCTCCGAATAATTGGGATTCATGCCGTTCGCATCCGCAATCCTCATGTATACGCACCTTGGCAGGCTCAACCATAGAGATGATCGTCCGCTTCGCCGTGCTGATCCTGAACGCACGAGCGAGTGCAGGGGAGCGACGGAGGGCAGTGGTTACAAACATTGTGACGTCGTTCAAAGGACAGCTTTGGGTTGATTTGTGGAACTGAAAAGTATCTCAATTGTAACTGACACCAGCTCGGTTATCCACCTACGGACAAGGGGTGAGGGGCGACAGCTGTGGGCAGAGAACGGGATCAAGCTTGACGTCAATGGAAGGTGGAAATTTTCGAACGAGGGAGGTGTCGGAGTAGGATTATCTCAATAGTAAGCTGGAATTCTAGTCATTTGGGAAGCATATGACAGCCGCCAAGTCGAACCACTGACAATGGTCAGTTCGTCACCACGGGCAATAATGTTGCTGAATAATCGAAAGGTCCCCACCACCAGTTCTGGCCAAATAGCGTCACCACAGAGGACTGGACCCACGATTTGAATCCCGATTTAGACCACTAATTTGGCCCTCCAAATGTTCGATTGTCTCCACCCGCCACCCGCCACCTGCCACATCACATGCTCGGTACACTCGCATTGGTATTTCGATATCGTACTCGACTACACTACATCGACTGAACATTCTATTAGATTACATGGCGAGTATGGATCGAGGGCTGATATGGAACGCGACGCTTTTGTCCAGCAGACATATTGCCTGTGAAGAGATTCCTTTCGCGAGTACGAGGTAAAAACGAGCCTTGTGTGGGATATCTCAAACAACGGGAATCTGCATATAGACGGGAGGGCGTGATCTACATATATTCCAACAGCCATTTTGGTCATGAGACAAACACTACACAAGCGACATGTCCAATTGAAATTCGTTAGCCTCCTCAGGCAGAACAATCTTTTCCATTGTAAAGCTCCCGTTCTTCCCAATCAGCTCAAACTGGCTTCCGGGCTCGGGCTCGAACCCGACCTCGGACTCCCCGAACTCAGAAAAAGTGAATTCCCTTAAGGGAGATCCACATTCTGCACGAAGAGTGACAATATCCTTGAGAATAGGTATCAGCTCTGGCTCCGCCGAGGGATTTTGACCCTCAATCTGTAAGCTCTGCAACCTAGGACAGAGAAGGTCCAACCTCTGCCCCTCACTACTGGTTCGGTTCAAGCCAGAGGTCCCATTTGCGTCGATTGGAAGAAAGGCCCTGAATGACACCACACCGAGCTGAGCGCTGATAATCAAGGTTTCAAGCAATTGTAATGATCTAAGGATTGGGATCAGATCTCCATTAAGCGGCCAACCCCTCATACGCAGGAGATTCAGTCCCGACAGATTTGCATTCACTGCGATATGTTTCTCCCAAATCGTGCTCCACTCTGGATGTGAAAGGTCCAAGGCCACCTCATGGACCCGTGGAAGCTTGAAGGTGGCAAGCAAGTAAGGATCGTTTATATCTACTCTGGTGCAGACAGGCATCTCTGTCTCTGTGGACAGACTTGGAGAGGGAAGAAAGGAATCAGGTGATTTCACCACCCTGCATTTCTCGAGCTTGTGGAAGGTGTGGCCAGCCAAAAATGAGGGATTAACCCTTTCCACTACCAGGACCCTGAGTGCAGAAAAAAGGGGCAAAGTACGAGGCAGTGAAGGTGGCAGTGGCGGTCGGACAAAGTTGTATACCATCAGTTCCATGTGTTCATGAGTAAACTGAAATTCAGCAAGAGGGCTGGAACGAAAATCACACAAACTAAGATATTCCGCCTCCTTGAAAGGTAGTGGAACAACGCCATTCAGAGGCAAGTCTCTTGATATGGGGATTATGCCAAGAGGAGTGGAAATACCAAGCATAAGCTTCACAGGGCCCTTTGTAACGAGCCGAGGCTTTAAATGCAGGAATTTCCTCGTTGGACCAATTGACCAGCTTGACTTAGGCTTTTCGTCAAAGCTCAGCCTGAGTTCGAATGAGAGACGTCTCTTCGGATTCCGTGATGCCATAATATCACCAAAGACTGCGATGAGTGTCCTCTTGTCTGGGCCCCTCAACCACCTCCTGTACCGGAGTTGAAGTGACCTCAATGATGGACAGGATGGAGCAATGGTCTGGCTTAGTGGCCTAACCATATCAGAGGCATTATCAACATTAGGTTCTCTGGCAATAAATGCCTGGAAGAAAGCCATGCTTAAAGCATTGGGGCTGGCAAGTCCCAGCGATAAATGTTCCAAGGCTGGTACAAGCCTCAACATATAGATCAGCAACTGCTCCCCGCAATTGACATCCAGTTGCAAGACAGTCAGGCTCTGTGCTCCAGCAGTAACTATTGGGTATAGACCGGCAAGCTGACGATTCCCTCTCCGGGTATTCCACTGCCCACTTTTCACATCCAATTCAGATAGTGGAGGAAGGTAAAAATGTGTAAGGGGGTGAAGGTCATTGGAGTTATATGTAAGAGAGATGCATGACGGCATAGTAACGGGCTGGAGGGCCTGGATAGTGTCAACATGGTGCGGAAATGTAATACGCCATGCCATTAGGGCAGGGAAAACATGTCCGGCCATCCACTGCACAGAAACAGACTTCAGATGCAAGTCACGCAGGGTATGGATAAGAGGGAGGCATCTGGTGGATAGAATGGGAGGCAAAGGTTTCGGGCCTCAAAGACCTCCACCCTGTGAAGGTGTGGAAGGATATCCACAGGGTTATCCACCCTCTTGGACATATGGATCTTAAGAGTCGTGAGGAAGTGGGTGATACGCAAACCTGCGGGTTGCACAAGGCAGAGTACAGCAACCGGATCTTCAATCTCGATCGAAGTGAGATTTGGAGAAGCGCTTGTTCTGATAGCAGCCATGACCAGCCCAAGAAACCCGCCAAAACCGTGAGCGACTTTGAAGGATTCAAGGTGCACCAATGGTTCCCAGATCCGGACGTCGGTGCATTCTCCAAGAGGTGGAGGTGAAATTAGGTTAAGGGAGGACCATCTAGACGCTGCCTGGGCTGCGGCCATGAAGCACGCATGAAAGTTTTCAGCATTGAAATCGCTGCCATCATTTTCATCATTTATATCAATCCTCACATGCAATAGCGACTTTCTGCCTTGTACAAATGCCTGGACGACTTCCTTCTGAGTTGCCCTTCTGATCGTCAATTGAGAATGGATGCCTGGAGTTGAAAGTAAAATGGCATGCCAGCGTCGGCACACAAGCATCAAGCTCTCTCGACTCCATGGCCAATCTTGCACTGTGAGCAGAAAGATTTCAGAGAGTATTTCGACTGGAATGAGGTCGGCTTTGCCGGGTGGCAGCGACGGACGCGGACGCAAGTCCAAGTCCGCCGAGCCCAAGTCCGGAGTCCAGTCCGGGTCCCAGTGCGAGTAGTTGTCCCAGTACCAGTGCATGATTTGACAAAGGGCTCCTTCACGAGCACTGGGGAGATGGAGAGTCAGCGAGTGTTCAACAGCAGCTGGCATTGATCCGCAAAAAAGGGGATGGCTTGACAGACAAATGTCACTGGGCGGGCGACCGAGAAGAGAGTGTGCAAAATCAATTATGGTCGGCTAGTTGGTTGGGATGCCGGCGACGTGTGATTGGCGGGTAAATCGAGGCTGTCTGTCTGGACTCAATGCAGCTCGGACTGCGCCGTTGCCGACATTTAAATTCTCCGCGCTCTCTACACCACTCTAGTCGGAGTCGGGACTGCAGGCCACTTTTTGTGGTTTGAGGGTGATGAATAGACGGCGAATCTGGTGGACGAGGATCCGGACGTCGACAATGTCTGAGAAGCGTTCATGGGCGAGCGTTTGGGTACTCCACTGATCCAGGTTAGGGACTCACCTTTGTAGTTCTTGCAGGGTAAATTAACTCGCACCTGTGAGCCGTCTTCTGCGCCTGCGAGGTATAAGAGAGCGTCGTGTGGGACGGGTCCGCGCAAGGGGACAAAATTGTGGCGGACCGATTGAGTGACGATAGAACTACACCCCCGCACGTTCTACCGGGGAGTGGTTAATACCATACCTTAACATACTTCTGGTCTCCGCAGACTGCACTTGGATTTCATTTCTTACGGATTCATCGGAGCGAGGACTCTGTCCAAATGTCGTTCAGGAAACCGGTCTCGAATTCACCACGGTACAGAACACTGCAGACGCTATGACTCGAATTCACTCCACCCTGACCAGGCGCAGTTCGTCAGGGCTGTGATTCCAAAAGTGACGGACTACTTTCGCACCTCGGGAGGGGCCGTCCAAGGCCGGGGATCAGTGGTGGACAGAAAAACCAAAGGTGCATGCCGATAATTCAGAGGGTGCGAGTCTACTTCGGTAGTCCTCATATTGGAATTCACGGTGGAATGATGTACGATCCACACGTTTACCCTGCTTATACACCCGCCTATTCCAACGGCGTGGGAGAGGTATTGATCATGCAGAGCGTTCAATGAATGGATATTACATCAGCGATGATCTGATGGTCGACGGCGTTCACTTTTGACGGACAAGGAGCAGGGGCGTAGAGCGATACCTGGATCAGAATGAGGTTGGTATATCCAAAAGGGATGTACGAAGCGCACTTGATTTCACCGCAAACCGGAGGATTCCGGCAACGGGTGCTTTCGCCCTAGTGTGCGCAAGTTAGAGTGAAGAGTGTTGGCTGCGATGGTTGTTGCCGCCCGGCAGCGATGCAGGCGCGCTACTGGCCAGACGATCGGCCTGCCTATTTTGTATACTTTTCATTTGTTCCATTCATTTGTATGCTACATGTGGCCCGTGCCACCCTCGCTATGTACATATGGCGCAGCTTGCGAGGGGGCGAAAGATCCTTACGGTTCTTCCGCCCGCTCACTCGCTGTGCCAGGTATGCTGCTTGTATAGATACTTACGGTTCTTCCGCCCGCTCACTCGCTGTGCCAGTTCAACAAAGAGGGCACAAGGTGGCCTTGGCGATGGCGCAAGCGAGGGCTACATGGCGAGTCCGAGAAAGCAGGCACACCTCGGCGCAAAATGGACATCCATATGGACGCTGGGGCGAGACACGAGGTGTGAGGGACGGCTAATCGACAGCACCGTGGCAAATGTCGGATACAGTATTCGTGACATGGTGCGAGGCAGGGCTTGGAAGATTTTCGACTAGCTTGTGAGTTTGTACGGTCGTAGTCAGGCCGGCACGGGTGCAAGCAGGAGCGACATGGAGTATAAGATGGAACATGGAGACCGAGGTGAGCTGTAAGTGAAGGAACGAGCGTGAATTCGAGCAGCATAGTGAATGAGCATGACGGACTGGGACGAGTATGGGTCCCGAAGTGGCGGGCGGAGTCTGGAGTGGCTAGGCTAGGGATTCGGATTTTTTTTTTTTTAAATCGGGGGAGAAAGTATTCAAAGGATGAGCGCAAAAAGGGCGATTACTCAGTGGGTGCGAGTGCTACTCTCCACCTGGGTGATACAGGCAGGTATCTCGTTAGTCCTCACAAGAGATCGACACTGAATGTGGTGACCTACCGCGCCTTGCTCCCCTGCTTGTACACCACGGCTGTCCTGAGATCCTGCAGCGTGAGAGGAAATTTTGCGCTTGGAGAGGGTTCAATGAAGAACTACCCCACCGACAACCACGATGAAGTTCTGACTGATGTTGGCTGCCGTCGCGGTGTATCACGACGACGATAGCGCATCGAGAAGCACAACATAAGCTTGAGTTCATTGCAGGTGAGCGAGTAGACTCCCGTGATTGGAGTCAAGAGCCCTTCGTTCGCGCCTGCTAGAGTGAAATGAGAACTGGTATCAGTGGGTCTCCTGTGGATGGCGGGGACGAGCCCGAGGACAGGCGCACCTCGAGTCCGAGTCGGGCTAGACGCGAATACGAGGACTGGTGCGAGCCGCGATGGAATTTCGAGGACAACCCAGACGCTTCGATCGGCGGTGTCGTAGCAAAGCTAGTCTACTAAGAATACATTATTCACAGCGCGGTGAAACCACAAATGACCCCCTCTGTACCTTGGAGTGTTCGCCAGAGTGGAAGGTACGATTTCGTAGGGTCGGAGGCAGGCACCCAGATGTTGCACCGAGTGCGAAATGGGAGGATATGATCACTTGAACTGTACGTGAAGCAAGGAGTAGTGAGCACGACACACTGAGCGAAATGTACATAGTGAATTTCACCACAGTAAATACACCACATCTCTCACCACATGCTTCACCACGAAATGTGGTGATTCAAGGCCCGGTGAAGTTCACCTGAAGATCTGGTGAATTTCACTTGATGGTCTGGTGATGGTCTGGTGATGGTCTGGTGATGGTCTGGTGAATTTCACTTGACGGTCTGGTGAAATTCAATAATAGATCTAGTGAATTTTAATAGTAGATTTGTCCGATTTATGGTGTTTTCTTGGGCTGTACTTACAGTGAATTTCAACATGTCTTGTAGTGAGATTTACAGTGAATTCTACAATACAAAACACTACAAATTTAATGCGATTTTCACCATGTTTATGAAAAGACAGAATGAATATTTATTGTGGATTTTATCTAACAAAACACTACAATAATTAGGGAAGAAAGACGGAATCGGCAAGAAGGTTTTTATATACAATGCACAACCACCATACCAGTCGATGGCTCCAGGATACCTGGTCAGATGCCTATGCATAAGAAAGGGTAGGTAAGAGCTCACATACCTGGTGCCAATGGTCCAAGAAGTTCAAGAATGGGATGCTGGAGGAATTGGTGAGCAAGAGGAATTTGGCAGAGATAGGTTATACGCACTAACACACCCTTAGTGCTTGGGCTGACAGCGGGGTCTCGATGTGGTGATTGTCACAGGAGGTGTAGGGCCAAGCGCTGGGGCCTTGTGTCCTGTGCGTCCTGTGTGTCCCGTGTGTCCTGTGCGACCTGTGCTCAAAGGAGCTTGATCCTTGAGAGTGCGTTGGTCATGATCGTCACCTGGTGGTGATGGAGGATGATCACCCCCTGATGGTGATGGAGAACAATCGTCAGTGGGAGCGACGTTTGAGGCAAAAGGGAAGGTACAGTGAGCAAAAAAACTGATTCACAGAAGGTCAAATTTTGCTTACAAGTCAAATTATGGCCCAAGAAACAAAGGTAAATCCATGGGAAATTCAGGGCACAAAGGTAGATATCGTGTCCTTTGTTATACCAGAGTTCGTAACTTCAGTCTCAGCCAATCATTTAATATACAGTTTACAATCAAGCTGACTCGATGAATCAGTTTTTTTGCTGGTACTTGGTTTGGGCCCTTTTGGCCTTTATCACTGCCCCTATCCTTCTGGGCTTGCTCTCAATCACATTTCTACAAACCTTACTTGGTGTTCTATCCCATTCCACCAGCACTTGCCCCCAAAGCTCATCCATACCAGCAGGAGGGGCCCATAGACATTGGGCTGCCACATGGGGTGTTGCCACCCATATTCAAATGGGCTGAGGCTGGGTGACTGCAGGCCACTTCAAGACAATGTCCTTGATCCATTGGAACCATTTTGAAGCCTTCTTGAAGGTGTCTTTAGGGTCATTATCCTGTTGAAAGGTGAGCTGAAGCCTGTCCAGCTGACAAAACTCCACAATAGCCAGGAATTCATCTTGAAGAATGCTGGTGTGCAGCTCAGCATCTATTCTCCTATCTATCATGCACATATGATCCACTCCTTGGGTAAGTGCACAGCCCCAAACCATCAAGAATCTGCCCCCAAACTTGACAATCCACTGATGTGATTGTGCTTCAGGCCAGACCCTGGTTTTTTCCATACCCAGGCCCTCCCATTTGACCCCATCCCATTAATATTAGTCTCATGTGACCAATTCACCCTGCCCAAGTCCTCCAGAGTCCAGTGCTGGTGCTCCAAGGCTCCCCTGCCAGCAAGCCCTTGAAAGAAGTGGCCTGTGCTTCTCTATGGCAGTCTTACAACCAGCCTTCCTCAAGGTATCAATAACTGGTTGGAGGGTAACATTGAGGTCTGAAAGTCTCTTGAATTGTGAGCCAGTATCAGCTGCTCCAGAGGTGACTCTTTGGGCAAGGAGGAATTGACCATTCACTATGAGCTGCCTTGGGGCCCACCAGGTGCTTGGGCAGGCTGTCTTTGACATAGGAGTAAAGTATTTGAACTGTAGAGTAGCTGACATGCATCTGGGCAGCCACCTGGTGACAGGATTTGTCATTTTGGAGTAAAGTCACAATAGTTGCTGGGTGTTAGAGGACATGTTTTCCAGGGGGTGGTTGATGCCCATGGGTGGTATATATACTCTTGAAGGCAAGTTACATGATATTTTAGGTTTAGCCATGTGATATCATATGACTAGGCCCATTTTAGTGCAGGCAAAAAAACTGATTCATCGAGTGGGGCCCCTTCTAAAGTCAATATCAAATCAACAAAAGGAGCCAAATATTTAGTGCTTGGTACAACAAATGACATGATACCTAGCTTTGTCATCACAAATTCCCACAGGTTTACCTTTGTTCTCTGGGCTATAATTTGACTCACAAGCAAAATTTGACCTTCTGCGAATCAGTTTTTTTGCTCACTGTATGCCCTGGCACAGGTGCTGCCCCCCAGACCAGCTGGGGATATTATATACGAGCGAGACATACATATATGGACCAATGGCTCTGCATTGGATAACAGTACAGAAGGGGCAGCCCCTGGCAGAGTTTGAATATCATCCAATCTTCACTTATATCTACAAATCCTAAGCATACCTAAAGAGCCCATTAGCAAGCCCATCTAATAGAGATAGGGAATGCCTGGGACAATAGGTAATAGGAACCTAGATATTAATAAGATCAACACTCTACTCACATATACACCATATAGCCTTAACTATACCTACAGTGCCTCACCAGGCAATGTGCCACCACCACCCTGTGTGCCATTGGTACTTGCGGGTGTTGATAGAGGCTGTCCTGTATATAATATGTCATATAATATCAGTAGAATTAGTGGTCCAAACGAGGAGTGGATCAGCCTCATGTGGCTGGTGGAGTGCACCCAAAAGCCTGTCCAGAGCCAATTTCTAAGGCCCTTTGCCACCCAGTGCAGCAAACAGGCAGGATCCCGCAGGTTTGCTGTGCTCACCATGTGCATGTATGTTATCTACATATGTGATAATTATTA
>Ga0307515_10019958_pt1 | contig 12006 bp, 13 predicted proteins | sample 17_EM_MG_FD_194513 | JGI IMG/M metagenome (GOLD analysis project Ga0307515, IMG submission 194513) | Populus trichocarpa ectomycorrhiza microbial communities from riparian zone in the Pacific Northwest, United States - 17_EM | ecosystem: Host-associated > Plants > Roots > Unclassified | place...
ATACTACTGTGAGATTATAGTACATGCTAAAGTTCCTCTCGAAGACATCCTTCACTGGTTATCATGTAGAATGCAAATGAAAAGAAACTCAACCATAAACCCACACTACTCAGTACCAGGGTTGATGGCCGGATCGATAAAGGGGCTTTCGAATGATGCTACCAAGCCAGTGCTAGATATCCATTGTACATTGCTCGGCATATATTGCCCTCGAACCACCAGACTAACCAGGTTAGTAGCATCCTTCAAAGTGATTAACGAATACTTTGGGCGGTGAGAGCTCATAGAGGGCACAAACATATGTCGGTATAGAACACGAGAATTCGATAGCATTGAATGAGAAGCTTTATCGCCCGAGGATTGCTGTCAGATCTATGTCTCCTCCACACTTGCTCCCATTTCCGAGGGTAAGGGACCGAAAACATCAGACAGTGGTGCTAGAGCTGGCATTACAAAAGTAGTGGCCTCGATGCCCTTCTTGTGTGATACGTCGATTTCGCTGCATTGAAGCGCCGCGTCGGGTTGCCGTGTTTCTCCCACAGGACCGGGCTACCTCTAAAAACGCGCATCTACCGCCACACTTGGTCCATATACTTCACTAGGACTCTCCAATTCCAATTATTTATACCAACGCGTCGCCTTTGCTGAAGTGCTCCATCTCTCGACACACAAAGGTGCCGTTTCGGTACCGAAATGCCACGAGAGAGGGTATATAAAGGTAGCATAGAAAGTGAACAATGGGATCTTGCTTCTTGGGCCTCACCCCGTCTGGCGAGCTCGTTCGCCTGGGCGGCTCGCTGCTTATTTGCAAGAAATTCAGATATTGTCAAAATGTGTCATTTCCAGGTGCGTTTGGTGCTACTTCTCCATTAGAATCATTCACTTACTACATTTTCCATTGTTCACAGAAAAGACCTCGTAAGTACTTCACAACCGTCGCACTACCACAATATCGAAACCGACCTTGGGATCTTGGGACTAGCGGTTCGGTTGAACTTCAAGTCTAGGAGGTCTTTCATCAAGATTGTAGGTTGTATGAGCCGTCAGGGGTGTCAGTGCTGAAGTAGTTACCGTCAGACGGTCCCACCATACTCACCACCGACGCCATGGGAGTTATCCCATCGTCAGGAGCTCAGCTCAAACATCGAGCGACTACAGGGAACTCGTGCCGCTGTCCGCCGCATGAAGGCCAAATTGGAGAAGTTAGTGCAGCGGAGGACCTTACCCCTGCCCCCTGAACTCATGGGGATAATATTCGACTTTTACGTCCATCATTATCGACAACTCCCTGAGACGCTCCTCCTCGTCTGCCGTATCTGGCATGTCCTGGCGTTATCGCAACCGTCGTTGTGGACCAACCTCGATCCCCTCGGTCAGTTCGGCCTTAAGGTTGTCCGGCCATGGGCGGGTACATTCCTTCAATCCCGCATTGCCCGATCGAACCCTGCTCCCTTGAAGGTCGACTTCACGAGCTTCTCATGGGATATGACCCCAACGGTTGTGCGGAAAGTCGCGTCCATCCCAACATTTCTACCCAGAATCCAAGAGCTTGTCACCTGTTATGACGCTAGTTATCTCGTCGGTCCTCAGCCGATGCTGAACAGTCTTACCATCCGCGATCCTCGTCCACTCAAGGAGATCTCCGCCAGCCCAGCCAAGTTCATGCTAGCTGAGAAGAAAGTCACTACTCTGCGGCTCCACACACCACCAAAGCCGCCAGTCTGGCCTGATTCGTTCCTCCAGCGCTTACATACCCTCGAGGTCAGACTAACTGGCATTCCCGGAGACATCCACGAGTACTGGACACTCATCCAGAAGTCAACCAATCTCCGTTCCATCCACATTGTTCAGAGTTACGGAACCGCTCCAGCACTATCTCATCCGTCTGTCCAACACCTTTCCATCCTCTACCCAGACTACTGGGATATCAACAAGATCTACTGTCTGGAGGAAGTGAGAATGCCTCGGCTCCAAGAACTCGTCATTGACACGTCGGCCCCCAAACCGCTAACAAGATTGAAGTTGATTGGAGCTTCATTGTTGTCATTGCGGTTAACATGCACACCTCGTACGGTATACGATAATACCGGCCGAGCTGTCGAAATTCCTTGGGTCGACGCTATTGTTCATCTGCTTCGCTCGACGTCCAGCCTCAAAAAGATGGAGATATCTGCATCTCCCGACCTAGTGTCGGACCTTGCAGAGGCTTTTGAGAAAGACAGAAACTTGTGTCCAGACTTGGATTCATTCATTGTCGACGAATCAATGAAATCACGGGCGGAGGGAGGCGGAAAGAGGAATACCACAGCAGCATTTGAGCAATCGAGGGGTAAAGTGGTCGCTTTTATGGAGAAACGCCGATGCAGCACATTGACCCATTAAACACTATACTCGATTTCCAATATTTTGCAAGTGGCTCTACCTTCTGTCCCCACAACGTCTCTTTCTGCATAAGAAATCTGCTAAATTTAAATGTGCCTCCCACGTACACAATGTCCTTCTATGTGAAATGCGAGTCCCGGACATATCATCTGAGACCGTTAGTTTCAACAAATACAAATTAAACACAACAAGTCTCGAAATCGAACTATTTTGACATTCCATTCAAGCTTTTTCCGCCACGGCCATTATTGACTTCATGGCGCCTTGGCCTCAAGTGAACGATGCCAAACTGGGGCCGGCAAACTGGCTTGTGTTTGCAGTCTGTATGACCTGGGGTGTGGTGGCCCGCAATCTGATTGCGTTCACAACACAAATCAAGTACAGGCGTCAACCTACGAATTCTCAAAGCAAAAATTCATAATGGTTCCTCGATTTCACCTTACGTTTATCTTCTCTCGATCAATGTCCCAGGTGTTGTGGTTTTCTGCTCAGGGAAAATTATAGACAATTCGCTGCTCTCTAATAGCTTAGTAGCATGACAGGAACAATAACTAATACTACACTCTCGGCGCGTCAGCTGTTGTCCTTGAGGTGCATTGCGATGTATTGGGATTTCCGTACAGCCAGGCGGACGACAAAAATTGTGTCTATTAGGACGTACCCGCTAGGCTACAAACACGGAAGGATACAAGACACAGGGAAGACCTCGTATATCTGAGAAGTTGCTATGTAATCCCCCGAGCCTATGATCCTTCAACAGTGAATCACCGAGGCTCGCAGACTACACCCATGTTCCGACACGGTGTATAACCCGGTTTATATACCAAAACGCGAGCCGGCTATGGAAGATATTCGTTCAGTTTCCCATGCGGAATCGAACTGTGCTACACAACTTGCAGGTCCCTGGCTTTTGAACAGCTATAGAGATTGACTAAGGCCATGCCGCAATCACATACCGCTGAATATTGCCATGGCCTGAAGCTGTTTTGCAGTACTTCAACTCTTCCGTGAGCAGTGGACCTAAAATGCATAGATAAGGCTGTGCCAGCTTTGTGTAAGTCGTTCCCACTCTTTGGGCGTTAGCGACTTACGACACACCTGCGACCCTGGCCAAATATATTAATTTAAGCGCTAAGAAAAATCTGACACCGAGAAATCCGCAAGGCGCCTGCCATTGGGAGCCTACCACAGGAGTAGATAAACTGCCCTGAGCCTGGTGAATTACCACAGCTCCCTTCGCCCCCGAAAACACTCGATCATGACCACTGCAACAACCCTCAGGTGCGCTACATAATCTCGATTCTGCGCCTTCCTGTGTCCAAATAACTCATGTTCATACTTAGGCCCCCTTCGGTTGATGTTGATGGGCTTCCCCGTCTGATTCCTTTCAAGTATGCGACAACAGAGGACCAAGTATTTACGCACCGCTCGTACTTTGCCCGATGTACGACAGTTTTTGAGGACCCCCCCAATAATCCAGCGCCCGATAACGAAATGCTCGAGTACATCGGTGACTCAGTACTGAGCATGGCCATCGGTCTTCTTACTAAAAGAGACCTATCGTACGTACGCTCGGCCCTACTCTGCTCAAGTCTCGGACATCCTCATTACTGCCTAACTGCAGCTAGCTTGCGTGTTGGCCCACACGCTGTAAGTCACCCCTGTCACTCATTCCAGTCAGTGCTCCAACCGACTGGATACTTTTAGGAAATCCGGGCACTCGTTGTGCACAGTGTTAATATTGCGGGAATTTCCGAGCATTATGGCCTTTCTAAGCGCCTCCGAGCCAGCCAGTCCCAGTTGGTCAGCTTGCAGCGCTCCGTATACGTACAAGGTTGGTGTGGTCCCCCTTTCAATTACTACATATCGCCTGACATCTGGGTTTCCTCCCGTATCACAGCTGATCTGTTTGAGGTGTGTATGAACCCAAATCCGATGAAAGCAGCCAGCTGAGACAAGGGCGTTTTATCACAGGCATATATTGGCGGATTGTATGATGATTGGGGGTGGGGATACGTGAGCCCATGGCTAGAGAAGGTCTTGCTCCCTTATATCCAGGAGGCTTACAGGATTGTTCAGAGCGCATACTTACAGCCACAAGGCTATAATCGTCCCAATCTAGGAAGTGGAAGCGGTCCCTGTTCTCCACCCATTTGTCCTGCAGATGACCCAAGTGCGGGTCCCCGGCCATAGATCAACCTTGGGATCACCCCCTCCCCTCATCTTGAAGGACAACCGCTCTCATTCTCTGATGAACCGACCATGTCCCCAGGTGGTACATTTCCCCTGTCTCTTATTCCCGAGTAGAACCGACATTGTTTGCTTTGTCGTATCCATTTTTAATTTTTGTGTGTTCTCATTATTATGAGATTTTTGGCGCTGTATTCACTTTGTACAGCAATCAAAGCTCGCATTAGTCCCTTGCAACCCCCTTGTTTTCGACCCATGGTGTGCCTGGTATATATGGGTTCACGAGTAATTGAATTATATTGATTACTATTGAGGAGAGAACATAAAAGGGCATTGTGATTCGATATGTACTTTCCAGGTACATGACATTTGGTGCATACTTGGAGAGTTCTAGAGCCCTCCATATCTCAGTCAGGCTCCAACTCACACGTAACTCGCAATAGCTGTGTGTCACTAAGGATATTATCTGGGCGATGGTGATGTTATCTTCCTTGTTAGTTCCTGAATACCCATCTGTGTCCAGATACTGACACCTCGACGGTGGAGAATAAACTGTTTAAAATCTAAAAGCGGCTTGTCCTGCGTGTAATTTATGACTATGTTCAATTCACCAAAACCATCGCAAACGGCGGGACAAACCAACAAGACTCCAATTATCTTAAAGGGGGATGCAAGTCTTGAGAATTTGGAGGCCTGATGAGAATCCTCTATCCACCGTGAGTTTGTATCATGTTGTGTCTCTCATCCATTTTGATATTGGCGTTGAACAAAAAACAGAACCCTGGATGATATCTGGCAAATACTTTGGAAAGGCGAGACGCAGCTCAGTGGGTGGATAAACCGTGAGGTTCCTCCCACTGCCTGTCTCCGCCAAGCCAAGCCAAGCCCACCCCTACTCCTATCTCCTATCGACGTCATAGCCAAGCCAAGCCAAGCTTCAACCATCCATCTAGCAAATACCCATACCCACTCATATCAGTGCCATGCGGGTTGCTAGCAAATATGATATGGAGGACATAAAGGCCGCTATTACGCGATTTGTCACAAATTTGCTTTCTCCTGGGATTGCGTGAGCAAGGGCCGAAAGTCCAATCCTTCGGCAACTGACCCAACACCGCACTGCTGACACCAACGACACCAACGCCAATACTGCCAACTCCTACACCACCCATACCAACATGCCCATCCCAATCCCTGTACTGTCAACCCCAACACGTACACCGTCAACCCCCTAAACGACCCGTTGCGTTCTTCATGCGCCCGGCGGCTAGGCGGTTGTACAATTGGTGATGTCTTCTGCGCCCCGCCTGGGCTGACGAGTCAACGCGTGCCTTGGCTAGGTCTTCGTGTCCGGACTAGGTCCCCTGTGCCGACTGGCGACTTATGGTTGAATTTCCTTCCCATTTTACATTATAACTAGTGAAGGAGCTCTTTGAGAGGAGCGTTAACATGTAATATGATCTCACAGTAGCCTATTTACACCATCTCCTGGAGAATCTCTTGCATCCTTCTTTAATGGCATGAATTCAAGTTATCATTATGAGATAAAGCCATAAATTTCAAGGCAACCCCTCCGTGATCATAATCGTGGCTCCTTCTATTGTACGGCCCAAGTCACAGGCAGATGAGGTAGTGGTGGCCGAAAAAATTGCTTTTATGGAATACCCAAGTAGTCCCGTTTCGATACTTGCTGTGTCTAATTTGTATCTGTTGAAACTAATAAGCTCAGAGGCAATGGCCGATACCATTGTAAGGCTCTAACGCCCAATAAGTGGGAATGACTTACACAAAGCTGGCACAGCCTTATCAATGCATTTTAATTAACTGCTCACCGGAGCTCCAGTTCTCCGGGTACACAAAACAGGCACGGAAGGCGACGAATTCCGACAGTGTTTTAATTTGTTTTGTGGGGGAAGGAAGGGAAATGCGTCATGCACTGTGACGCCCGTGCGTCTGGTGTGGGACTCCAGAGTCTGCCGTCTGACCTACTCACTAAAACCCTTCCTTGCCGGTTGTCTCGGCTGCATCCCGTTTAAGAGGAATTTACGATCGGATATGGCCTGTATCAAATCGACAAAACTTTCGTCTCCCCAGAGAGAGGGATCGGAGTTTTCGTTGGCTGATTAGTCCCTTCGTGGGTTCCATGAATCTCGTCGCGGTCCAACTGTCCCTTATCATGTTTGATATCATTTCTTTTAGTGGCCAGTGTTTAATTTGTATTTGTTGAAAACTAACGGTCTCAGATGCTATGTCCGATATCAGACTGGACTCGCATTTCACATAGAAGGACATTGTGTACTTGAGAGGCACATTTCTATTTAGTAGATTTTATATGCAGAGAGAGACGCTTTGTCGTCGTTTCGGGAACAGCTAGAAGACAGAGCGACTTGCAAAATGTTGGAGTTGTTTAATCGTTCGACATGCTGGGTTGGCGTTTCTCCATAAAAGCAGCCACTTTACCCCTCAACTTCTTGAATGTTGCCGCAGTATATGATCGCGTCGATTCGTCGACAACGAACGAATCCAGCTCTGGACACAAGCCCCTGTCTTTCTTAAAAGCCTTTGCAAGGTCCGACACTAGGCCTGGAGATGCAGATATCTCCATCCATTTGAGGCGGGGCGTCGAGCGAAGGAGATGAACAATAGCGTCGACCCAAGGAATTTCAACAGCTCGACCTGTGTCGAAGTATACCCTACGAGGTCCGCATATTAAACGCAGTGACAAGACTGGAGCTTCAATCAGCTTCAATTGAGTCAGCTGTTTGGGGACCGACGCGTCAATGGTGAGTTCTTGGAGGCGAGGCATTCTCACTTCCTCCAGAGAGTGGATCTGGTTGATGCCCCAGTAATCAGGGTAGAGGATCGAAAGGTGTCGGACAGACGGATGAGATAGTACTGGAGCGATTCCAAAATTCTGAACAATGTGAATGGCACGGAGATGGGTTGACTTCTGAATAAGCGTCCAGTACTCATGGATGTCCCTGGGTATGTCAGTTAGTCTGACCTCGAGGGTATGCAGTCGTTGGAGGAACGAGTCAGGCCAGACTGGCAGCTTTTGTTGTGTGTGGAGACGCAGAGTAGTGATTTTCTTCTCAGCTAGCATAAACTTAGTTGGGTTATCGAAGACCTCCTGGAGTGGATGAGGACCGTGGATAGTAAGCATCTGCAGCAGCGGCTGAGGGTCGCGGATGATAAGACTATTCAGCAGTGGCTGAGGACCGACGAGAAAACTATTGTCAACGGCACGACTGATGACAAGCTCTTGGATTCTGGGTAAAAATGTTGGGATGGAGGCAACTTTCTGCGCAACCGTAGGGGTCATATCCCATGATAAGCTCGTGAAGTTGACCTTTAAGGGAGCGGGGTTCGATCGGGCGATGCGAGATTGAATGAATGTACCCGCCCATGGCCGGACAACCCTAAGGCCGAACTGACCGAGGGGGTCGAGGTTGGTCCACAACGTTGGTTGCGACAACGCCAGGATATGCCAGATACGGCAGACGAGGAGGAGCGTCTCAGGGAGTTGTCGATAGTGGTGGACATAAAAGTCGAATATTATTCCCATGAGTTCAGGGGGCAGGGGTAAGGTCCTCCGTTGCAGTAACTTCTCCTTCATGCGGCGGACAGCGGCACGGGTTCCTTGCAGTCGCTCGATCATTGAGCTGAGCTCCTGACGATGGGATAACTCCAATGACGTCGGTGGTGAGTACGGTGGCGCCATCTGGCGGTAACCTCTTCAGCCCTGACACCCCTGACACCCCTGACGGTACAACCTACAATCTCGAGCAACGACTTCTTGTACTCGAAGGTTAATCGATCCGCTAGTCCCAAGGTGATCGGTTTCAGTATTGTGGCTGTGCAACGATCGTACGTACGATCCCTTTGCTGAAAATGTAGTGAGTGAATGACCCTAATAGAAAAGGAGCACCAAACACACCCCGGAAAAGAGCATTTGACAATTTCTGAATATCTTGCAAATAAGTGGTGAGGGGCTCAGACGAACGAAATTGCCAGATGGGGTGGGGTCCAAAAGGCAAAATTCGATTGTGCGCTTCTTTTGCCACCTTATGTACCCTTTCCTGTGGCACTTCGCTACCGAAACGGTAGTGGTATAGCAGTATGTGTAGCACGCGGGTTTGGGCAATTAACGCCGCCTCCAACAAACAAGCAGAACAATCAGACGTAGCAAACGTAGCTTATTCTGTATAACGTAGCCGTTTCGGCATGGAAGACGTACGGTCACCAAAACTCCCGTGTAGAGAAGTATATCGCGCCCCGAGCATGCTTCTTCCGTCTCTCTAATTTCTCCCTTCCTTCCCTTGCAGGCATTCAGAGCAGTAGTGCCCCTTTTTTCCTCATGTAAAGCAAGTGTCATCCGAGCGGTCCTTCTCCCCAATCTGACGACCCTCCTCTCAATAAGATTCGAGGAGATTTCAGTGTCTTTTGGCATCATGCGGTGCCAGTAGTCGGTCTGGGGTTAATATACAAGTGCTGATTAACATCCCCGTACGTCTTATTCGTCGGTATGGTGCGTAACTCTTGAGGGGACTCATTTGGAGCTGACCACGCACGCCCGTACCAGCTCGATTTCAAACGATATGCTAACCCACAACCAACCCGCGGATCCCTCGAGTTTCGAGCTCCTGAGACGAAGCCTGATCCGCTCGCACACTTACTGTCGGAAACAAAAATTTTTTTGGGAAATTCTGGATGTTTCAGGTTTCCAGCTCTGGTCCCTGGGTACTGGATGGACATCAAAAACTCGTGTAGCGAGTGAGCGGGAGAACCTTAGTGTATACACAACTAATGTACGTACCTTGTGCAGCGAGTGAGCGGGCGAGAGACACGTGAGGATCTTTCGCTTCGCTCGTCGCACTCTATACATGTGACGAAACAATGAACTGGCGAATATAATGGCCATCTAAACAATAGGGGTAGCCACAACGACAATAGGAGTAGCCGCAACGGTCATGCAGATGATAAGTCGGTGGCAAATTGCCTAATTAGGTCCACAGAGGTGTGGCTGAATCGATACGTCATAGCTGGCCTACGGGCCCGATCTGCAATGTAACAGGATAAGCAGGATAATGGCTTCAGTATCCTTGCTGAACACATTTGTTCTCGTCGTACGCGGCTGTGCGGAGATATCTGACACAAATCGTGGAGGCGAAGGGGGAAATTTTTCCAACTGCCCTGCTCTGTTCCAGGGATTGTTTGGCCAAACCAAACACGTCTTTTCGCGTCTCGTATGTTGAGATTTGTCTGCTCAAAAATGTGTATTAGGTTCCTACTTCTAATACATGTAATCTGCTACGAGTTTTTTGGCTCCATGTGTTGTAAGCGGCGCACGGAACCAAGCCAGTTTGGCGTCAACACCCTCTCGCCAGCTTCACCTTGTCGGAGTCAGCCACAACGCCACCAAAATGTGCACACCCACCTGTTAAAGGAAGGGGGCTCTGTTCAGATCCCCGAGAGGGATAAGGCGAGGAAGTAGAAGAGGGCACCGTCACAAGCCCGGCCCAACAGTCCGAAGCAGAACCATCCCAAACTCCACCTACTCCCAATGGATCAGCTCAAACCACAACCAGGTGTGTTCGCAATCAAGAGGACGCTGACACTGTTGTCAACAAGCCTGAGCAAAACAACGGCGGTGGCACCCTGTGAGTCAAAACAGAGGTTGTAAGGGACAGAGGAGGAGCTAGTCTTTCATGATCAGACTCCAACTCACTACAGAACGCGTATGGACCTTTTAAAAACGATGATTGCAATACTAACCTTGTTATGTTCCGTCGCACCCGTACCACTGCCCGTATCAACGCATACATGATTTATGCTAGTTCAACCAGTACACTACAGCCCGAACAAACTGATACTTTGGTGTTCGAACTTTAATTTTGTGTTGAGTCGCGCAAACATCAAACTGGGATGGTGCCTTGCACCGTTTACAACACATGGAGCCAAAAAAGTCATAGTAGATTACATGTATTAGGAGTAGGAACCCAATATACATTTGTGAAGCAACCCAATCTCGACATAGACGAGACGCGAAAGACGTGTTTGGCCAAACAATCCTCGGAACTGGGGGAGAGCAAGGGACACCCCTCGATCCACCATCTCATAACGACTATCACCTGTAACGCAGCTATATACCTCCTCTTCAATAAAGGGAATCGATAGTATTTGCGGGGATTTATTGAGAACAGCCGAGGCCAGGACAGCAAGTACTAGCAAATATTACAATGCTTGTTAGACCCGACTACATTTAACTTGCGTCCGGCGATTATGCTGGCCACTACCGTGCACTCGTTCTATATTCGGGAACGGCATATCTAAAACCACTCAATCGAGAGAGCAAGGTCACTCTAAAAGTGTGGAGACGCGAAGGAGAACCGCGCCGACCATGAGAGGAAGCGACTCTCAGGCATGCCACTAAATAGGGCCGCATTCGTGAGGATAACAAGCCCCACCCTCCAAACTGCGAACTGGAACCCTTGGCTAACGCTGGGGGACGTCGGTGCGGGGTTTGTGATCGGTTTTTTCAGTGCCTGAAGTCGCTCTCACGAAACACGTGCGTGAGCAAGGGCCGAAATCCCATTCCCCTGGCAACATACCGCCAGCCCCAACACTGCCGACCCAACGACACCGACCCCAGCGACACACCGCCAACTCCAACACCACCAATCCCACATCCTCAACCCCAGTACCGCCAACCCCAACCCCGTCAACCCCCTAAGCGATCGGTTGCGTTCTTCGTGCGCCTGGCGGCTAGGCGGCTTTACAATTGGATATGACTTCTGCGTCTCGCCTGGACGACTTCTTGCAGTACTGACTAGTCGATGCTTGTCGTGGCTAGGTCTTCGTGTCCGGACTGGGACTCCTGTGCCCAAACTGCGACCTCTTACTGTTTTGCGACTGGCGACTTATGGTTGGGTTTCTTTCCCATTTCCCATTATAACTAGTGAATGAGCTCTTTGAGACATGTAATATGATCTCACGTAGCCTATTTACATCACCTCCTGGAGAATCTCTTGCATGGTGCTTTAATGGCATGAATTCAAGGTATCATTATGAGGTAAAGCCGTAAATTTCAAGGCAACCTCTCCGCGGTCCTAATCGTGGCTTCCTCCATTGTACGGTCCAAGTCGCAGATGAGGTAGTGGCGGTCGAAAAATTTGCTTTTATGGAATACCCAAATAGTCTCGTTTCGATACTTGCTGTGTTTGATTTGTATCTGCTGAAACTAATGAGCTCAGAGGCAATGGCCGATACCAGACTACATAGTAACAGGCTCGCATTTCACATAGAGGTACATGGTTTACTTGAGAGGCACATTTCGATTTAGCAGATTTCATATGCAGAAAGAGACGTTTTAGTTGGAATTGTGGGAACAGAAGGCAGAGCCACTTGCAAAATGTTGGAGATCGGGCATAGTGT
>Ga0307515_10019959_pt1 | contig 12006 bp, 16 predicted proteins | sample 17_EM_MG_FD_194513 | JGI IMG/M metagenome (GOLD analysis project Ga0307515, IMG submission 194513) | Populus trichocarpa ectomycorrhiza microbial communities from riparian zone in the Pacific Northwest, United States - 17_EM | ecosystem: Host-associated > Plants > Roots > Unclassified | place...
CCATTCGTCTCGCCCACTTCAACAGAGACGAATACCTGGTATCCAGAGCCAACTACGTCCAAGACTTCCCCCCAGAGAGGGGGTTCTCCCATACTGGAGCGCCGGTCGTGACACCACATGTTGCGACGTTGGTCAAGAATGACAGTGTCGTGCGAGAGCTGGAGTTGTTCTTCAGTACCAAGTGCGTTTTTTTTTCCATTCGTCTGCGAGGGTGTATTGATGGATGCTCTGGAAATAGGTGCAAGGACAGGACAAGCGGGACCCGGTCACTGCTGAATTCACGCGAATCCTTGAGATTCCGGCGGGCATTCTACCGGTGGTGGTTATTGATCAATCTATTCCCAGCATGTTATCTGCAACCAAAAAAAACAGCAGAGGAAAACACAGATGACGAATGGAACGACACAGAAGAAGATGACGACGACAACGACGATGGTGGCGGCGCCGACGCGGGCGCTCCAGACGTGTATCTCACAATGTCCGAGGGCATGCGAAAAAAGTTTCTGTCTGAATTTTCCGATGACGAGGTGGCTGAGATGTGGCAAGTCCACAACTTCATGACGTTCGCGTCTACCTGCACACGGAATGCCATGACACACCCTCAGATAAATGACCGTGGGTCGCTTAACTTTATCTACCTCATGTCGCATCCGACGATTACTCAAACTTCGCCAGCCCTCCTATTATGGAGCGGTCCCTCCACCGCTGCGGAAGTCCTACGAACCCTCAGGTCTTTTGACAAGCCGAAAGGTCATTTGGTGGAGGAAGTCGACTTTGATTACAATCATCCTGACACCATTTGGCCGGGATTTATTTTTTACCTGGGAGAGAAAAACTATGACGCCTCCAAGGTGGGCACCAGGACCTGGGAGGATCCGGTTCAAGACAAGAATATTATCCTGGACAACAGGGTTGAAGGTACCGAAGAGTGTAAGTGTCTCAGGCTCTCTCTGTGTTTGAAGGCACTGAAGTGCTATAGGCGACGAGTGCCATACCCCTCATCTGGGACCAATGTTGTGGTCTTCCTCAAGTCCGTGCCCTCGTGGAACATTGTACGCAAGTGGCTGATCTCCCGTGACTTAGATTGGCACCTACTTCCATGCACTATCACGTCCGGTTCGATGCTCAATAGTCTGCCTGGGAACCTCAGTTGGAACGGTCAGGAAACTCTACCGATTCAAACCACCTCCTGGTCGTATGCAGCCTTTGCCGACCGCCACATATCACCGGGAACACCAGATTGGTCTGAGGGCAGACTGTTGTGCGAGAAATGTCTGCTGAAGATCATGGGACGTCGCGTGTTGAACTCCCTACGGATAATCAAAGCACAACGTAGGTCTTCCCGCTTATCGTCCTCTATTGTGTCTGGGAGTAATTGGCCCTTCGTCTAGATGGACCACAGGTTGAGGATTGCTGGTACGGGTACAACTGCAGAACGCAGAGGAAGTACGACCATGCGGTCAAGCGTAACGTACGTGGTGCTCGTTTTTGGTGATGCTGTGTCTGACAACCCGGTTCCGTGCTCAGCATCTGTGCGAACCCACTCGCGGGGATTGATAATTCATTGGCTCCTTGGGATATTTCCTACAGATTATACGCTCTCACTCGCATCATGTATCGTTCTTCGTCTAAATCCCTATCATCCGCATGTAGCAATGTCACGTTCGCGCCTGTCACACCCTTTGTCACCGGTTTCACCCCTGAGCCTCGATGTACGGCAGCGACACTGAATCTGAACCCGAGAACGATTTGAAGAAATGGGACGCGACTGAGTTCGCGTTACAGCTTCCCCGTACGGTTTCTAGGCTTTCGGGCCATGATTTGGTGGAGGGAGTCGTGAACGCGATAACCACACTCAGATCGATTCCCGCCCAGGAAGTTCTGATGGTACCAATTACTGGGTCTCCGCTCTCATCGTGTAATCTGATTTGATTCTGGGTTACAGGATGAAAAGTTTCATGGCTCGATAGAAAATGCAGCAAGCGGGATCTTCGTGTTCTTGAACGGGTTCTCTGGCTCAGAATTGTCAATGGGAGTGGATAAAGCGCTCGAAACGCTCTCTCTGATAGGTACGTGGTGTGAATCGTTACACAGATACATACCAAGGGCTCACCGTTCACAGCGAATCGATCCTTCATGTCGTTATTGTTTGAGTACCGAACGGTATTCCGTACGGTCGCAGCGCGACAAGTGCCATTCGGCTACTCATCCTCCCCAGTGATATGTTGGGTCGATGTTGTGCTTGCTCGGATCTCTGCGCTGGTTGATCACCCGGATTGCGTCTTTCCTCATCTTCCCAGTCTTCAAAAGCAGAGGGAAGATGATACGCTCAGAGCGGCCACTCAACTACCAGGTCTGCAGTCTTTATTCAGGGGCAATTTGGCACTTTGTGACTCGTATACAGCATCTTGGCTTGAAGCGGCAGGTTGGTTCGCTTCCGAGGACGGCTCTCCTGCTGCTTGTAGAATGTCCCTACGCCTCACCTTCGTGGTGTATGTTTTGTGTGCCACAGGTTCTCGAACGCCTGGCCTACTAGAAGAAGAGCGGTATATACGTTTGATTTCCTTGGATCAGGAAGGATTCTCACGTCCACCCAGCTTAATCCTACAGTCCGCTTTGGATGCGTACATTCAGCGGTCACCATCCCCATCTCAGGAAGATTCGGGAGAAGTACCTCCGTTGTCCAGGACGCAGGGAAGGTTAACAGACGCGATGGTTTTGGCTCTTCTGGGGGTATTCAAATCTATATATTTCAACACCTCTTTCCTCACTCTCTTCACAGGCCGTCGAGACAGGCACAAACCCGCAATTTCGTCCACACAGGGCTGCAATCCTCTTGAGACACGCACAAAGCGTTTTTCACCCCCCGTCATCCACATCCGAGACCTCCCATATCCTCCCGTTAACGCAGCTAGATGTGCCCCAACGGATCTTGGTATCTTTTAGCAAGGCCATCTTTTGGGCCTGGACTCAATGGAACGACGCTAGAATCGCAGGAATAGAGTCGATCTTGATCTGGGTCCGTGACCCTCGACTCTGTCCGTTCCCAAAGATTTGACAGAGCCCAGACAGCAACCTGGATTCACCATTTACCGTCGGAAGACACCTTCGAATGGGATCGTGAAATTCATGACGTCCTGGATAAGCGAAGGGTCCAGTTTTCGATTATCCTCACGGTAAATTTTCGCCCCTCAACATTTTCTCATTAATCTGGAGGACGAATAGATGGTATTGAGGCGATACGTCGAGTACATCAACTCGTCCACGAGGTCCGCTGAAGAAATTACGGCCCTGTTTGGAAAAGCCGTTAGGCTCGCAAATTCACTCCTCAGACCGTGCACCGAGTCACCTGTCCCATGCCACGCGGAGATGATGAGATACCTCATAGAGGTGTATCCTTTTTTCAATGACGTTGAGGGTGGGCTCGTTGTAGCAGTCACTTGTTCAGTGCGACTCAATGGACTAGTCTGTGATTTTATTATAGAAGCTATGTCAAACACAGAGAGCCAAACATTGGCAGCGACCGTGGATTTGCTAAAACAGGATACAAAGTCGAACTTTGTCATGAAGCTCGCTTTGGGTACGTCTCTTCATTCTTACGTATTCCGACCTCCGCTTACCGGTCCCTAGCTGTTTCATCTAGCGCGAACGAGGCTCTCGAGGACAATAAGCCCGCGGTCGAACGAACTCGTCGGTTATTAATGTTCTTGGCGGTCCTCTGGCAGGCCGGGGCGTTGGGAACACCTCACCCGCAGATGATGTCTTCGTTTGTCTCCTTGCTTGGAAAGAAATTTGCTGCAAGAAATCTAACCGTGAGGACTCTGGGTAGAGACATTTTGAATGCTTTGACATCTCTCGAGGCGCTGGTTCCTGGGTCACTTGGCAGGGACAAAGACTTGGATTACACTGGTATATGGCTTGCCTCTCTCGACTCGGATCCTGAGAATCTGCTCGACGCTTGTATGTATTTGTCTGGGGCCAATCATTTCACTGACACTTTCAATCCCGTTCAGCTGCGTTCGCTAACTATGTGGCTGTGACTTTGAGTTCTCGGAAACGTGATGCTTTGTTGGAGTCAGAGACCTGGGATTACTTGCGGGACAGCTTGCTGCTCATCTTTACCCGCCACTACTTCTGCGACGAGGAGCCTATTGCGCTGGCTGTTGCTCCTTCTGTTTGCTTTGCTATGACGTGTCTGTTCCGTGCTGCGGGATCTTCTGCGAGTGCGAACTTTCTGGACTCCTCTTTGGTTGGCATGACTCTAATACTTCGTCATTCAAGGATCGTATATGCTGGCTTCTCCGTGGACCATGAACTTGTGTGGGCTTCTGAAAGCTGCACTGGGAGACATCGACGAGCAAGATCAGTTTGCTGTGATACTAAAGGAGCTGTTGAAGAACCGCGGGACGGAGTTGTTGGATCAGGTAAGCATCGAGAGTCTGGGTTTGCCTCGCAGAGATCAACGATTAATCACGTTTGCGAAGATTTTTCAAGCTGTCCGCTCGGAAGGATTATCGTCGACGTCCTCAGGCACGAAGAAGGTACGCTGGACTTTTTCAGTCATGCGTTCGCCCTCGCCTGATTCCTCACCTAAAAGCCAAAACGCGATGAACGGACGCGATTGATTTTCTGCAAGTATGGTGGAACCTCTCCTTCGTTACTCTGTGTACCGTACACGTAGGAATTAGGCACAAGAACTGTTCAGAGGGCTTCTTGGGGATCACCCGGGGACTTCGGAGGAAGGGAGGGTCACGATCAGGGTGACGGCCCTCCGCATAAAGTGAGCGATCCGCGCCGGGGCAGCCCCAAAGATAGTAAACCGCGCGTTTGATCGATCCGCGCGCATACTTATTTCCGGGCGGGTGCGTGGAAAGCGTGTGTCCTGACTCCTGGCGAATCGCGTCGCAACCACCCCACTACCCGGATACCTCTTCATCGCCCCGTCACAACCCGACTATCCCACAGACTATAGTCAAACCGCTCCCCGCCGTTCGACACAGACTAGGATATATCAGACGCGAACAGGATGACCTTTATCACAGAAAGTCCTTCTCCCGTGCCATCGCTCACTTCAAACTTGGCCACCTTGCACGCTATACCGATATCGGAGAGACCTCGGAGGACCTGGACGCAGTTTTCGAATGCGGTCGCTTTCAGTGTCGTGTTTAATCTTGGGTGTGTGTTGCTCAACGTAGCGTATTTCGTGTTGTTGTTGCCGTTGAGGGTGCTGTATTTGCTGCCCTTTGGGAGGAGGTTGTATGATACTGGGATTAGGAGGTCGAAAGGAGCCTTTGGGACGCTTTTAGGTGAGGTTTATGATCCAGCACGCTCTCCCCCTCCTTCCCCTGAGGCCGCGTGCGTCCTTGTCGCGCACCGCCGGGGCGTCTTCGGCGCTACGTTCGGATGCTGACCGGCGGGTGATATTGTGTCCATAGTGATGATGTGCTCGTGGTTCGCACCCACAAACTTCGTGATCACGTTCGAGACCAAAGGACCGGGAAAATTCACCCAGGAAGAACTCGAGACGCTAGTGGAGAAGGATTCCCGCGGGGGCATATCCCTAAACCTTCCCGCCAAATCGGTGCTAATCGCCAACCATCAGGTAAAGTCCGCCTTTATCGCTTGTTCGGACCTCTGACATACAAATGACGACGAAAAACGTAGGTATATGCGGATTGGTGGTGAGTCTACGTCCTCCTTTTCCGCTTTTCCTTTGTTCAAACGAGAATTTTATTCAGGTATGCGTGGTGCCTTACGTACTTCATGAACACGCATCGAGACGTGTGCATCGTGCTGAAGAAGTCCCTCAAGTGGGTTCCGATTGTTGGGTGGGTATGTAACAATCGATCCCTTCCCTCTCTTGTTCCTTGACGTCAGTGACCGAGGAGTCATTTGACATCGGGAGCCGATTGAAGGCGTCCAACTGAACGGGGTGAATGCGGATTTTACAGGGCATGCAATTCTACAACTTTATCTTTTTGGCGCGTTCGTGGGCGTCCGATAGACGGTACCTCGTGAACCGTCTCGCCTGGCTCGGTAAACGAGCGCAAGAGCAGGATATCCCTCTCACGTTCATTCTATACCCCGAGGGCACCCTCGTGAGTCCACACACTCGGCCGATCAGCAAGAAATACGCGGATAAGATGGGGATTGTAAGTGACCTTGAAAAAAAAATGAATGAATGATCGCCCTGTTTGCTCAATTCCGTGGCTTCTTCTGACACATAATTATCTCCCTGTCGGATTTTCTAGCCGGATATGGCTCACACCCTCATGCCGAGATCCACGGGGTTACATCATAGCTTGCGAGCTTTGGCTCCGAGGATATCAAATCTCAAGGTCATTGACGTTACCATGGCGTATCCAGGTAAGTTTGAGATGATCGGGCCAGGCTTTGGTGTCCGACTGACATGTAACGACCGAAAAAGGAATCCCCGAATTCAAGTACGGACAAGTGTATTACACCCTGCGGTCGATTTTCTTCGACAGGATTCCTCCCCCGTCGGTTCATATGCATATCCGGGTGTTTGACGTGACACACGAGGTACCGATAGGCGATATCTCCGCAACGAACCCCAACGTGTTGCCCCAGAAGAAGGGTGAAGCGGTGGAGACGGAGGTGCCCGAAGACGAAAAAGAGGCGTTTGATGGATGGCTGAAAGATTTGTGGCGGGAGAAGGATGTGCTGATGGTCAGATACCTGGAGACGGGGTCGTTTGCTGAAGGGGGAAAAGAGGTCGTGATCCCGGTCAAGTTGCGGAGCAGATGGGAAGCGCTGACGCCGTTTGGGTTTTTCGTTCCGGATGTTATAGGCTGGGCACGAGGGAAGGTGGGATTATAGAGATTTCCGGGGGTACATTAGGCAAGGTCTATTTTGAAAGAGAAAGATTTCATTGTCCGCCAGTCGCATTTCTTTGATCCTGGATGAGCTGGACGAGCTTGAGACTGGTGTCGAGGAAGCGGTCGACGCAGTAGGAGAGACAGGACTCTTCAGAGCGAGAGAACCGGGTGGAGGGTGTTCCAGTCACACACCTGTATTTTTTCAATTTTTTTTTCTCGTCAGTCACGGGGGGAACGGAACGCGGAATTTTCGAAGCGCACGCACTTGTCCCAACACATACTGGTCATTTTGTGGATTGACTCCTGAACACGGGCCTGAGCCTGTTCCTGTTCTATGAACTGGGAGAGTTCTTGCTGATGTCAAGAGGGTGTGAGCTGGCGGAGCGTGCGACCCGGAGGAACACGGACCTTTGTCGCGTCGTCGAACTTGTCCATCCGGGATTGAGGAGGATATGGAGGTGGGGCACTTTGACGTGTGAGGCTGGATGCGTCGTGGATGATGAAACCGGTGAACAAAAGCCTCCGTCAGAACCTCGTGCATCGTGCCCATCACTCTCGTCTGATGGACACGGTTCGTGCAAGCCTCGTGTTCCTCATCTCACTCTTCTCCTTCTCCAATCCCCCTTCTTCTCCTTCTCTCCTATGGCGTCCTCCTCCACACGGTCCCCCGACCAGTCCCAATACTCCGCCTACACCAACGTCTGGCAGCCAAACCAGCGCACCCCGTACGTCTCTCGCCCCCCCTTCCTCCTCTGGCTCGAGAGAACTCGGAAAGCTGATCGAATTCTCTCCTTCCCCTTTCCAGTACAACCCAGTACGTCGCCAGGAAGGCCCAGCCCATAAAGCGCGTCGATTCAGAACCTCTCTGGCGAAAGGACATCCAATATGATTTCCTCTACTACATATTCTCAGACAGGACAAGAGCCTTTGTCGACTATCAGGCACCGGAAAGGCCTGTCGTTAATTTCTGCGATCTCTACGTCAACGCACTGTACAATTCCCCAAAGTGTTCAAAGGTCCTCAAAGACAAGATGGTAGAAACGCCCGCTTTTGCGATAGAGTTCGCAAAGATATCCCTCCTCACCAACGTTGGAAGGATCAATACCACTATGGCTTGTCTGTGTCTTTTTTTCCCGCTTTTTTCCTCTATTTTTGCTGTGGCGACTCATTCATTTCGCTGCTTTTAGTTTTTCCTGAAATGAAAACGGCGCTCAGAAGCTATCACCCTGTGCCTTCCCTCCAAAAAACGGACGGCAACCTCCAAGACGCTCCCAGGATCAAGAATTGTCTCAAGGCTGCCCTCTTACCCTTCGAGGCACGAGGCACGCCCCCAAGCACACCTAACGCCATTCTCGATAATGCCGTAAGCAAATGACACCTTCTCTCTCATCGCCCTCTCCCCGGTCACGTACACGAATTTATCTCCAGGCTGCCGGACAGCTACCAACGACAAGTGTCGTAAATCTGATCTTTGTCCTATCATCATATTCCACGGTATAGTGCCCTTTCCGCTTACCCCCTCACCTCGTGGAATTCAATACCTTGCTTAGTTCCTCGGACCGGTACATTTCGAAACCCCGCTAGACTTCATGGACCTCTTCCTCCCTCACCCCTTATCGTCCGCTTCTAGAGCAAGAGCCTTCTTATGGTTAATCTTCCATTATTACCAAGGCCCACAGGCCCCTAACCCCTTCGCGGACGAATACGCTCTCAAAAACCCTGGGAAAATGCCTCGAATCCAACGACTCACCGAGGAGGAGATGAACACGGAAAACGTCGACATGCCAGAGGAAATAGAATGGGCAAGGCGCAAGTCCAATCAACGGAGCGTCATCCTTAAAGACCTCATCGAGACCGAGGAACTCGAGAAGCGGGCCAAGGGTAAACTTGCCCCAATTCCCTCCGGCCCAAAAGGCAAGTAAGCCTCACCTGCACCACGGGGTCACACGTTTCGGCATTTCTTCCATTGTCCCCTTTATCTGGTTGATCAAGGGATGTAACATCGTGCTGATTGTTACACGTGCTCTACAGTTGGCTATGCTCCACCGAGGAGCAGCCTCCAGCGCTCTTCGCCACCGCCACCTACACCCCTCCGCGAGGAAACCACGAGGATCCGAGAAAATTTCAGGTATTATACTCCCGGCGATCAAACGCCTTTAACTCCATCAGATTCGTCCAATGGGAGGAGTTATCCCACTCAACCATCATCACATACGTCTTCTACTGGTCACCATCAGCCCCACGCTCCTTATCCTCCAGTCCGTCCCTCACTTCCTGCGCCTTCACGCAGATGTGAGTTACACTTCCTTCTCACAGCTTGATCGTTCTAACCCACTTTTGTGCGTTGTAGCATCCGAGAGGAGCACTCGTGGCATCTCTCTCGTTGACCGTAAGTCCTCTTACCCACGCAGAAGCCCGGTGATCTACGGTTTCAAACCACTGGGCCTTCATTTAGATGCATTTCAACGTGCGCTCACTACGGACCCTCTTGCGGACTCTGATGAGGATATGGACCGTCCGGACGATGCGGACAGCCGCAGAATGGACCACATTGACCGCAGTAAGCGTCCGACCTCTGCTTTTCTCTCCTTACGATTTACAAAACAGTACACCGCGCAGCCCGCAGATTGTACGTCATAACAAGACTGCGTGGTCGGTCGGTAACCCCGGAAACTGAAGCCTCGACACCGACCACCTTACCCTCCATCCGCCCTCGAGCCACCCCTTTTGGACCATCTTCTTACACGTATAGGTCGCAGTCGAGTTCTCCCACCGTTCTGCCACCGCTCCGATTCTCTAACGCCACCCCGATGGACCAAGAAACGCACTCGATCCGGCATGGCGTTTCGTCTCTGCGGACCTCTTCTAAGGCATTGGGCCGTACTCATCGCCGGGGACACAGTTACGATGGCGGAGGACTGGCTCCTATGGACGTCGATCTGTCGGCTTCAACGCAGTCGTTAAACTTGAAAGGCCATCAGCACGTGGATCACGACAATGAGATTGAACGTGAGCAAGAAAGGGAGAGTGAAAGGGACCGGGATGAAAGGGACCGACAGCTCTCCCCTCCGAGATCGGCTCATTCCCGTTCGAGCTCTACTTCGGTGACCCCCATTCAACCGAAGCAGAGCCCACCGGTCCAGGCCGCAGGTAGGCTGTCACAGGTACAGTCGTGGATGTGATCATGCCACCGTGGGTCTTGAATACAAGCTTGGAACGGACGGGCGACGGGTCGATACCACTTTTTTCTCACCTCTTGACACGTGCGTCAATGGACGCCGATCATCGCCCCTTGAAAAAAAAAATAGTTTGACGTCCCACCCGCCCCGTGGTGCAATGCTTTGGTGATCGGCCGGAGAAAGAACCAGAAGAAGGCTGGTTGCTCTCCTCTGCGAAGCAAATCCTTGCGCTAGTGATTGTGAACTCGTACGTTCGACCTTCTCACTTTCTCCATGTTGCCTTGCCTTTTTTTCTTGTTTGCGGTCCCGGGCTCGATGTTCGAGGCACATTTGCGCCTTTCTGTTTCTTCCACCTTGCTGTCATCCCATCCCCCTCACGACCCTTTATAATTCATCCAAGCGTAACCTAGATTAATCCTTGTCCCTTTGTCCCTCTCGCCTCCGCTTCTTGTCTTACCTTGTTCTGTTTTTTGTTTCTTGGCCCCTGACCTCCCCCCCAACGTTGTAACAATACATATCCTCTCCCTCACGCCCATACAGAAGTCGTACTGCTGCTTAGCACTCAACTGTCAATTTGCTTATCTTCTACTACTATCTTTCCTTTTTTTTCCTTCGCTTTTCTCTGTCGTTCCGTTCATCTTTTGTTTGTGGCGGTTTTTTGTGTGTTTCGTGCGTGGAAACCGTTTGACTCCCAATGTGTAAATATAATAGCGCCGCTTCTTCGTCCACGTTGCCATCCTCCTTCGTTCCACCTTTCTCGCTGCTCCTTCAGTCTTGTCCACAACCCATGTATCCAAAACACAATTTCTCACTCTTGCTCTTCTGTCCCCTCCTCGGCCTGTGAAAGAACTCCAAGGCGTACTTAATCGGCATAACGTATCCAGCGGGTCCCGCCTCCATTCGATCTTTCGTGTCTTCATTCTGGGGGTTTCAGTCCTTCTCCGATCCATTCTTCGGCGACGTGGGTGGCGTGCGTAACTCTTAATGTCCGTAAGGACCGCGGGGCGTGTGTACGTGCAGATCGTCGTAGGCGATGTATGTGTGGGGTGCGCGGGAGGTACGGGAAATGAAATGGTCTCGTCGGGCTGATCGATCTCATTTCGATGTTTCGGAAGTCAGAGTCCACGGCCGGTACGCTCACCCTCACATTGTCAAGCAGCCTGCATAAGGACACAGGAAGCGTACAAGTCAAAGAGCAAGCCAATCGGGACCTCAAAAGGGATTAGGGAACAAAACAAAAATGGAACCCCATGCTGTGACGGCTTCCCCACAGATCTCCCCTCCGCCGGCGTGTGGAGCGGCAAGAAGTCACTGAAAAATGGAGATCCCTTCAACCCCGCTCTCATACCCCTATCTTCCGGCAATGATGTTGAATGCTGAGGCGCTGATCACCGGTATAATCCCCCCCCCCCTCTCTCTCTCTCCACTCGGGACTTTGGAATGGGATCCACGTCGACTCACGCACGCATATGCCTTCCTGAAACTCATACCGGGGAAAATCAAGGGAAAATGTATCGAGATCGGATTTGCGTGTAGAGTTCCCCCTTTCACCTGCGGAAGGTGTGCGTGCCGAGTATATATTATGAGTAATAAAAAATTGATTGATGGTCGGATGGGGGAGGTGTGGGTGTGTGGGGTGTGTGTATACTGAATACCAATGTTTCGCATCTCCGATACACGCACAAGAGGGGATTTATCTTGGCAGCGTTGCGTGTCGAAAGTTGGAACGACCATCTATCGTTGGTCACCAAAGTTTATGCAACCAACCACCAAACGTCTCGGGAATTCAATGGATTCAAAGAACGGCTGGTGCTAACGCGCCGGACCGCACAATCACCACAGGATTGATCGTTTTGTGATGCGAAAGAGTGCAGCGCCTTTGGGGGATGAAAGAATGGATCCTAGGGATTAATCGATTTATCCCCTGGCCCGAGAGATCCTCGAATATCCGACGCCACTTCACGGGCAGGAACCTCAAAGTGGGTATG
>Ga0307515_10019960_pt1 | contig 12006 bp, 12 predicted proteins | sample 17_EM_MG_FD_194513 | JGI IMG/M metagenome (GOLD analysis project Ga0307515, IMG submission 194513) | Populus trichocarpa ectomycorrhiza microbial communities from riparian zone in the Pacific Northwest, United States - 17_EM | ecosystem: Host-associated > Plants > Roots > Unclassified | place...
AAAATGAATTTATTAGAAATTGAGCTTCATAATTTGTTTTATTTAGAGTTATTATAATGGATTTAACATTCTCATGGATTTTAAATTAAAAAAGATCGTCCAATTATATAATATTGAAACATTATCCTGAGATATTTAACATACTCATGTGAAATTATCTAATCAACTATCATTTAGGACATAATTATATAGTTAAGGACTTCGCAAATAGTATGGTCCAACTATATTTAGACGGGAATTACAATCTTGGTGGTTCCTTCATGTTATTTAATTTTGACTTTTTTGAGAAGGTCTTTCACGGCATTCTGACTCTCCACGTTTATGGAAGCATCTGTCCATATGGAAGTCATGATCATTAATTCAAGGAAAACAGGATTTGTGATCTTGCTCGCCATTCAAAATCAGCTTATAAAGCTTTTTCTTAGTCTTCATTTTTATTATTATGTTCTCACAAAAAAAGTCATGGGGAGAGTTTGGATCACTATTCTTGTTTCGATGCTGCTAATGTCTCTGCCGAAGAAATGCATTAGCATACCCACAAGTAACTTCACTGATCAATCTGCTCTTCTTGCCTTCAAGGATCACATTACTTTTGATCCTCAAAACATGCTAACTCACAGCTGGTCCTCCAAAACCTCCTTCTGTAACTGGATGGGAGTCTCTTGCAGTCTTCGCAGGCAAAGAGTCACAGCGCTGGATCTCTCTAGCATGGGCCTCCTAGGGACCATTCCTCCACAACTTGGAAACCTGTCCTTTCTTCAATATCTGATTCTTTACAACAATAGTTTCCATGGAGATCTACCCAGCGAGATTGGTAATTTACGCCGATTGCAAGTAATGGATATAGGTTCCAATAAGTTATCATTAGTGATAGTACCCGAAAGTTTTGGGAATTTGCACAGACTTGAAGAATTAAGATTCGATGGAAATAATCTCACAGGTACCAAATGATCACCTTTTATGAACTTTAATTTCTTAACATGTGAAGGGTTTTTTTTACCATGCATGGATATGTTTCAGGTACAATCCCATCCACAATCTTCAACATCTCTTCCTTGAAAGTCCTTGATCTCATGTTTAACGGCCTATTTGGAAGTCTTCCGAAGAACATGTGCGACCATCTTCCTAGACTAGAAATGCTTTTGCTTTCCTCTAATCAACTCAGTGGCCAAATCCCATCTGATTTATTCAAATGTAGAGAGCTACAATCATTATGGTTGCCTTATAATAACTTCACTGGAGTTATTCCAGAAGAACTTGGATTCCTCCCTATGCTTGAGGTTCTAAATCTTGGTGTCAATATGTTGTCAGGTTTGCAGTCTCTCGTTCCTATATGTGCACAGAGACACATACTGTCTTCGATGCATTTTTGTAACATATTTTACTAACCTATTCATTGATTATCATCTTTTTTACTAATATCCTAAGCTATTGTGCAGGTGATTTGCCTCGATCGATCTTCAACATGACTTCTTTAAGAACCATGCAACTTTGTTGCAATAACCTGTCAGGTAATGCTTGTTTTTCACAGTTATAAATATATAAGATTTGTGAGTAATGATGTTAAAGTTTATAATAACATTAAAATATACAAAACATTAAAAAAAAAATTCAATGAAAGTCTAGAGTGTATATAATTTTTTTAATATATAAACATGCAAAAAAAAAAAAACTCATGTTGGACATATTTTCAATATAGATATAATAAAAAACAATACTAGTATACATATTAAGTATTTATTCAAAATTATAATTGATATAAAATCAAAGTTTTAGCATTCATACTAATAATAGTAATAACTATATATGTTTAAATTGAAATAAAAAAAGGATATATACTTGTTGAAATATTTTAAAGTAATGAAATTTTTATTGTTGTCAATAATGAATTTTTTATCTTTAAAGTTTTATTATTTATTACTTGTGTAACTAAGATGTTTGCAATATATCTTTCAAGATTTTAACAATACTATATTGGTTTAGATGTACTTCTAAACAAGGTATTTGAACAAAAAATTATATAACTCAAATATTTCTTAACAAAATGAACATTAACTCTAGATTTTGAAGAAAAAACAAAGCATAAAAAAACTAAAATATGAGATGATCAAGAGTGCATAAAAATTAAAAAAACATTCTAGGAACTCTTTATTCACTCTCTCTTTTTATAGTGGATTTTGAAAGTTAAAAAATTGATGAATTAATTATGATAATAATCAGAATAAATTTTTATATTATCAACTTTTAATTAGTTATTTTAAATCAAGAATTAAATCTATATTTTTTAAAGATCAAAGCTCACTTTGCCTGAAACATCTTCTCTCTAAAAACTTGAATGCTATTTAGATTTAGTTTTAACTTTTTAACCACTCATTTTATAAACACTTGAAAGTTTTGTTTATTTTCAATGTAGGATATAGTTTTTTAAATGGTTTCGAGCTTCATCACAATTTTTCATTTATTTATTTGTTTTTTAATTCATGTTAATATTGTATGTTAAAAAATATATATTAAAGATTAAATTTAAATAAAATTTTAACTATAAAAATAAATGGATCTTACTTTTAATTTAACTTCAAATATACCCATTAACCATGTTATTCAAACAATGCTTTCTTTCTTCTTTCTTCGCACCTTGAACACAGTCGTTTATAGTTTGAGATGCTTCTAGAGAAAGCAGAGCACAAGTCGTATAAGTGCATAAAGAAACCCTGTCATTAAATCCCTAATCGAAATGGTCAGATTTTGTAACATTATTTTCCTGCGGAAGGCCTACAGTATCGCACAGAATTTATACGTTCTTGGTTTCTCTCTGCTTCGTTTTATAATTTTCCTTATTTGCAACATCTACCAAACTATATTCATTCGGAAACAGGATTCTTGAGCTTGTATTACATAAGAATGCTGGATCAAAGATGTCCCAGTTTACTTGTTCAGATAAAACAAAAAGCCATTATCTTTTGCCTTGTTCTAATTCTCAGTGTCAAATTAGATTGGTTTGATTATTGTTCCTATTAAACCGAACCTGATAAGAAGAAAATAAACACCAAGAAAGACAGAAATTTTGACCAAAAAGGGTCATACATACAAGTAGAATCCTAATTTATATTTTATTGCTTTATATTTTTCTCTTATGTAGTCTTTCTTTAAAATGTTTATAATTTCTTAAATATACAAGAAACCAACTTCATCCAACTTAATATAAACTAGAATATTAATGTCCTCGACATTATCATCATCATCAAAAGATTATACGCCTCACTTTTTTTTTTTTTGGCAGGATCAATACCTCAAGAAAACAGCATTAATCTTCCTAACTTGGAGGAACTGCAATTAAATCTAAATGGTTTAACAGGTCGGTTCGATACCCATCTCCCTCTCTCTCTCCCTCTCTCACACACACTCTTTCAGTTTTCAGTTTATTTCATCAATTCATACCGATTGGCTTACATGTTGGTGATAATATGTTATCAGGGTCAATGCCACGCTTTCTTGGGAATATGTCCAGGTTGGAGATACTTGATTTGTCATATAACAAGATGACTGGAAATGTTCTACAAGAATTTGGAAATTTGAGAGCGCTGCAAGTCCTCAGTTTGCAATCCAATTCCTTTACTAATCACCCTTCCAGTCAGACACTCAACTTCATCACCTCTTTGACAAATTGTAGGCAGTTGAAAGAATTGCATATTGGAAACAACCCTTTAGATGGCATGTTGCCCAATTCCGTAGGGAATTTATCCAGCTTTCTAACAAACTTCTATGTATACGCCAGCAAACTCAAAGGCAATATTCCAGGTGAGATTGGCAACTTGAGCAACCTAATTGTCTTAAGTTTGGAAGAGAATAGTCTGATGGGACCTATTCCTACAACAGTGGGAGGGCTAAGGAAGATTCAAGTACTAGATCTTTTTAAAAACAATCTTAATGGTTCCATTCCATCTGATATATGTCTTGCAAGGAGGTTGGCTGACATAACATTAAACAATAACGTATTGTCTGGAGAGATACCTTCCTGCATAGGGAATCTCACGTCTCTAAGAAACCTTTATCTTCACTTCAATAAATTAAGTTCTACCATACCTATGGCTCTGTGGAGCCTAAAGGATCTCTTGATTTTGAATCTGCATTCAAATTTTCTATATGGATCTCTTCCTTCGCAAGTTGGAGAAATGGAAGCTGCAATAGGAATTCGTTTGTCAAGCAACCAGTTGTCAGGTAATATTCCGAGTACAATAGGTTCACTCCAGAACTTGATAAGATTTTCATTATCCAAAAACAGCTTTCAAGGGTCCATTCCAGAAGCATTCGGTGGTTTGGTAAGCCTGGAACTCTTAGATCTATCACAAAATAACTTGTCTGGTGAGATTCCCAAGTCACTAGAGGCACTTAGATATTTGGAGTTTTTCAATGTGTCTTTCAATGGACTACAAGGAGAAATTCCAAGAGGAGGACCGTTCGCAAATTTTACTGCTCGTTCTTTTATTATGAATAAGGGCCTATGCGGCCCATCTCGGCTGCAAGTCCCACCTTGCAGCATTGAATCTCGTAAATATTCAAAGACTAAATCCAGACTTCTAAGGTTCAGTTTACCAACTGTTGCATCTATACTGCTTGTGGTGGCTTTCATTTTTCTTGTCATGGGATGTCGACGAAGATACAGAAAAGATCCAATCCCAGAAGCCTTGCCAGTGACAGCTATCCAGAGAAGAATTTCTTACCTAGAACTTCTGCATGCAACGAATGAATTTCATGAGAGTAATCTACTAGGCATAGGGAGTTTTGGCTCTGTCTATCAAGGGAGGCTTCGAGATGGGCTAAATGTAGCTGTCAAGATATTTAATCTGCAATTGCAAAGAGCATTCAGAAGTTTTGACACAGAGTGCGAAATCATGCGCAACATTAGACACCGCAACCTTGTGAAGATTATCTGCAGTTGCTCTAATCTTGACTTCAAAGCCTTAGTCCTGGAGTACATGCCTAAAGGAAGCTTGGAGAAATGGTTATACTCCCACAACTATTGCTTGGACATCATTCAAAGAGTGAACATAATGATCGATGTTGCATCAGCATTAGAGTATCTCCATCACGGTTATCCATCTCCTGTGGTGCATTGTGATTTGAAACCGAGCAATGTGTTACTAGATGAAGACATGGTCGCGCATGTATGTGATTTTGGTATTGCAAAACTCTTAGGTGAAAATGAGTCTTTTGCACAAACCAGGACCCTTGCCACAATAGGGTATATGGCACCAGGTAATGTGTACTCTCCCTAAAACAGAATATGTTCATTGCTTTAGCTTAAATATTCGGGAAATCACATCCTCGCTGTAACATTCTTGTCAACTGCAGAATATGGATTGGACGGACTCGTGTCCACGAAGATTGATGTCTATAGCTTTGGAATCATGTTAATGGAGATGCTGACGCGAAAAAGGCCTACCGATGAAATGTTCGAGGGAGAAATGAGCTTGAAGAGATTGGTCAAAGAATCGTTGCCTGATTCAGTAATAGACATTGTGGATAGCAACATGCTGAATAGAGGAGATGGCTACTCCGTAAAGAAGGAGCACTGTGTGACATCTATAATGGAGTTGGCACTGCAATGTGTCAACGAATCACCTGGAGAGAGGATGGCCATGGTTGAAATCTTGGCAAGGCTTAAAAACATCAAGGCGGAATTCTTGAGAGATTCTGAGAGGCGGAGGCCATAACATACATCAACTTGTTCTAGTTTATTGCTGTCCAATTTTCCTGTGTGAATTAAATTTGATGGTCAATACCATCAATTTTGTCTCTTTATCATTAGAGTTTATCATTGGAGGAGGCCTTAATTTTTATTTTTTTTAGTTAATTGAATCTCAATTCAATCAAGTTTTTCATCACTAAGATTATCCAACATTGATCCAGTCTTAAAATAGAATGTTCACATATGAATTGTTATTATAATTATGCAAGGTAAAATTTCTTTCATACAACTTCTACTTTAATTCATTTTCATGTAGAAAACAAGCACATGTGTTCCTAAATCAAGCTCTCAGGGGACCATAATGGGCTTTAATAGGCCATATTTATAACTTTGAGGCCTTTTTTCTGCAATCCCTAAGGCCGAAAGCAGAAACAAGAGTTCATATGAACCTAAGAACTTTCTATTAAATGACTTGATTCAGGGCCAGTTATTCTGTGTGATTCTGTACTAAATTCTTAAAACTACAGTGATGAGCTGTGTCTAAAGATTTGACATGCAATCTGCAAATGCCAATAAGATAGTTTGAAAGGACAAACACGCATGAGCCGATAACCTTTTGATCTAGGTATTTAATTAGTTCAAATCATACTGATCAAAAAGGCACTTCAATATAAAGTGTGAAGGCCACCGGAAACTATTTTTTAGGTCAAAATCCTCCTTTAAGTCTTTTTTTGTGATCTAAATCTCCAAAATCGCCTCAATTGTTTCTATTTCAAAATTTTAGCTTTTCTAATTATCTTTTCCTTTTATTTTAGTATTAATTTCAGATTCTATGCTATTTCTATTTTCTATTAGGACAAGCTATTTAAATTCTTGTTCTGGGAATTGGAACTCGATTATCAATTTTAAAAATATTCATACTTGTGGATTTTCCGTTCAGTTTATTACCGTGTTGGCTTTTGTGAGTGATATATATCTTTTCAGTTCCACAACCCGTGCCATTGACAGCAATCCAGAGAAGAATTTCAAACTTTGAACTTCTGCGTTCAACAAATGAATTTCATGAGAGTAATCTGCTGGGCGTTGGAAGTTATGGCTCTGTGTATCAATGTGTTACTAGATGAGGACATGGTTGCGCACGGATGTGATTTCGGCATAGCAAAACTCTTAGGTGAAAGCGAATCCATTGCACAAACCAAGACCCTTGCCACGATAGGGTATATGGCACCAGGTGATGCTTGTTCTTCCAAATATTTGATAAATCACATCCTATGACATTCTAAATATCTTGTGCAGAATATGGACTGGATGGTCTTGTGTCCACCAAGATTGATGTCTACAGCTTTGGGATCATGTTGATGGAAATATTCACGCGAAAAAAGCCTGCTGATGAAATGTTTGAGGGAGAAATGAGCCTAAAGAGATTGGTGAAAGAATCCTTGCCTGATTCTGTAATTGACATTGTAGATAGCAACATGCAGAATAGAAGAGATGGATATTCAGTAAATAAGGAGCACTGTGTCACATCTATAATGGAAGTTGGCTTTGCAATGTACTTATGAATCACCTGAAGAAAGGATCAACACACTCGATATCCTGGCAAGGCTTCAGAAGATCAAAGTGGAGTTCTTGAGAGAACCTGAGAGACGATTGACATAAGAAACATTAACTCCTAGTACCTTCCAGTACCTCACTGCCCCTTCCATTTTCCGGCTGTGTAAGTTATATTTTCTTGTCAATAATCTAAACTTTAACCGTTGCATGACCATTTGAAGAGGCGTTAATCCCAACTTTATTTCAAAAATATTGCTATCGGAGCTCCTGTCAAGACCCTCTAACCTAGAATGGATTAACCTGAATTTACTAGAGTTAACTCAAGTTTTGAATTAAAAAAAGAAAACGCTATAAGCGACATAAGATTCTTATGGTCAATGAATCATTGCCTGATTCAGTAACTGAAATTGTGGATAGCAACCAGATGAATCGAAGAGATGGCTATTCAGCAAATAAGGAGCAATGTGCCACATCAATAATGTAGTGGGCTCTGCAATTTTCAAATGAATCACCGGAAGAAAGGATCGACATGGTTGAAATCCTGGCTAGACTTTACGAAGATTGAATTCATGAGAAACACCGAGAAATTAATGGAGACCGTAAGATATATCAACTAGCAGTACTTACACTGCTTTTCTTTTTTTTTCTTTTTTTTTAATTAATATAGGTGATCGGGTCATCTTGCATGCACCTTGACTAATCCCACAAGCCTTGAAGTTAACGATCATGTAAGTCTCCAGTGGCTCTGAAGGGACTCGAACTCGTGACCATTGAAAAACAAACTCAAGATTTGATCAGTTGAACTACCTTTTAGGATTACATTGCTTTTCTTTTTTGTATTTGTGTGCGCGCAAGTCAAATTTGCTTCTCAATAATCTGAACTTTGTGGCTTTATCATATGAAGAGACCTTAAGTCAATCAATTTTTTTAACTACTATTTTTGTATTTTAAAAGTGTTTTTAAAAAAAATGAATTTTTTTTTATATTTTTTTTTTTCAAATTAATATTTTTTTGGTGTTTTCAAATCATTTTGATGCGCTGATATCAAAATTAATTTTTTAAAAATAAAAAAATATTATTTTAATGCATTTTCGAATGAAAAATACTTTGAAAAACAACCGGAACCACACTTTCAAACACCCCAAAAGAGTTGCATTATCTAATATTGATTAGATTGGGATAAAATTGATAAAATCAAAATGTTTGAGACTCATTTTACACTAGAGGTAATACATTAGGGGCCACATTAAGGTTAACCTTGTAGCAATCACCTTTAACCTTTTCAATTCCCCTACGTCAACAAAACAAACAAAAGCAGAGGCACGAAAGAGTTAAGCTGCAAGTGTGTCACACACTCACTGCTACAGCCAAAGCCTTTTCCACTGCCCTGGCCTCCAGTAGCCAAAAACCCTACCCGTGACAAAACCTGATCTTCAAAAAAAGAAAAAAAAAACACTACCTTTAAACCCTGAAGGGCATTTTTTCCATTCAAAGTAAAAATGGTGCCAAACCCAGTATCTCTCACTCGTAAGACTCCATTGTTATACTGTTTTGCGGGTTTTTCATGCAAACCCACTTCTCATTCTAGCCAAAGAACTCAGCTTTCCTTGAACCCTGTTCAGATAACTGGATTCAGGGCCTGTTCTTCTTCTACTCTGTTTTCAAATTCTTTAAATTATAGTCATGGAGCTGTGTTTAAGGACTTGGATGGTACTAGAAAGGGATATAGGCAATTGGGTGTTGATCAATCTCGTCTCTTGGCTGTTTCTGATGGTGGCTCTGGTGGTTCTGGTGGGGTTGGAGGCTCTGCTGGTGGTGGAGGTGAAGGTAGTGGTGCTAGTAGTGGTTCTGGTGGAAATAGTAACTGGTCCTTCCTTTCATGGTAATCATGAATTGTCAGTTTTGCTAATCTGTTCAGTTTTTACGCTGTTGGTGATTTTAGTTCTTTCTGGTTCATGCTGCGTAGCAAGCTTTTTTTTCACATTGGTGTTTGATAGCATGTAAAATTCTATTTTGTTGTCTTGGGAATGCAATAAAAATGTTTAATCAGATATTTCTTAACTCCTCCTAAAGTGGAAATCTATGGGAGTATGGAATCTTTTTTGTATGTACATGCTGTACCCTATTTGTCATCTTTGTCTGCATTGAATTTTTTTTTTTCTCCTGCAATTTGTGATATAATCTCTCACCAATAACCGATTTAAAAACAAGATCACTTTTAGCTCAAATCGAGTTATATGTTATTGCAGGTATTTGAATCTTCTTGCAAACTACCCTGTGTTGACTAAAGCTGTAACTTCTGCGATATTGACTCTTATGGGAGACTTGATCTGCCAGGTAATTTTACAGGCTATGGCAACAGATGTTAGCGAAATGTGCATCTCTCTTCCACGTTTTACTTATTTTGGGTTTTTTCTGTTCATATATATGTCGTGAGTGTTTGTTCTTTGTATTGATTTCCATTCATTTGATCTCTAAGATGAGTGGTTTATGCTTTATTTAGCGACCTATGGATGTGTCATGAACTGAAACTGTTGGTCTAAGTATTGATCTATAAACTTTATGATATCTATATGGTAGTTCAACTTCATCAATTTGTGGAATTTTGGCAACTTTGGTTTTGCATTTATGGTTTTTGAATGATCTATCTCTTTTCTGAATGCCTCCAAACAAGGTGTGAACAGTCTTTGAGAAAACAATTGATTTCCAGCGCCCACACCCCCCCCCCCATATAAAAAAAAATTAATGATATGAAATAAATAAATGTCACTGAATTATCCTTTAGGGTGGTCTGAAGTGCCTGTAAGAACATCCGAACTTTTTATTTTTTTGAACTGCAGAGTGTTCAAACTCAAGTTTTACTAACATTGGTGTCACCTTGAATTAGGAAACGATGGCCCAATTTTTCATTTATATGCTCTCATGTGTGTGTGTGTGTGTGTGTCCTGGTTACGCTATGGCATCTTCTAAGAACTCCTTGCCATGTTCAATTGTAGTAATTAAGCTATTTTTAATACATGCTCTTGTTATAGACCATTTCATGTATAACTTTTCTAAATCTTTGCCTTTTCTGCCTCAGCTTGTGATTGATCAAGTTCCATCCCTAGACCTTAAAAGAACTTTCTTGTTTACACTCTTGGGGCTGGTACTGGTGGGTCCTACATTGCATATCTGGTAATCCTTCAGACTTTTCATATTTTGGTTTTGCAAGCATGAGAAGGTTAGTGAGTAGAGTTTAAATTAACGCATGTGAGAAGCCATTCGTGAAAATAACAGCCTAAAACTTTTTTGCCTCAATATTTGCAGTTGAAGTTCTACCCTTCAAACATGACTCTGTATTTTTGTTTACCTGAAGTCTGGATGATCCATTCTGTTTGACTAAATACTAATGCTGCACTGGTTTATGTATTTTTGTTTGCCTGAAGTTTGGATGATCCAATCTGTTTGACTAAATACTAATGATGCACTGGTTTATGTTTCTTAGCCACCAAATTGTTTTGGTGTCTACTGTACTCCAATGCATATGCTTATCTTGTCAACCAGAATTTGCTTAAAAAAAATGAAAACACACCTGCTTTTATAGGATCCTGCTAATTTTTCATTACTTGACCTGGTGTTTCTTAGGTACTTATATTTGAGTAAAATGGTAACAGTACCCGGAGCATCAGGTGCATTCTTGCGCCTTTTAGCTGATCAGGTGACGCCAAATTTTTCATAGTTGACTTTCATAATTTTCATGACAACATCTGTGCTGCTGAGCTAAATATGTTCTATGTATTCTAAAATAATTGCAGTTTGTTTTTTCTCCTATATTCATTGGAGTTTTCTTGTCAACATTGGTGACGCTGGAGGGAAGGCCATCACAAGTCATACCTAAGCTTCAGCAGGTTGTGTTAAAGACTTAGGGGCATCCCTTTCTGTTCTTTCTGTGGCTTCTATGTCTATAAACCACTGAACAGAGTCAGTTGGAAGGATTGTTCAGCGTTAACTTTTCTTAATATTCTTTTTCTGCAGGAATGGTTTTCTGCTGTTCTTGCAAATTGGCAACTGTGGATACCATTTCAATTTCTGAACTTCCGTTTTGTCCCACAGCAATTTCAGGTTTGAATGAGCATCATGTGTCTATACATTTGTGGTTGTTAGCATGTTACATGTCTTACATGGTTAGATAACTTTGAAGTGTTGGTTTGAAAAAAAAACACTTTGAAGTAGTAAAAGGGGAACAGCTTTGCATTCCCTACTTGCTTCGGACATCTAATACAATGCCAGAAATGAGCTAAAATTGTGGCCAAATTGAGTTGTCTGATGGTGAAGTGGTAGAGTGTTCCTACATTTATCTGCACAGCACGTGCTGGCCATATTTAGGTTTGGTACCATTACCATTCACCTCCGAAGCTGTTATAGAGAGTCAAGTTAGTGTTAAATTTTGCTATAATATTCATGTTGACAATCATTGTAACTTTTGCTAGCGATTTTGGCTACTGTGTTCCAATATCCGTTCACTTAAAAACCAATTTCAGGTTCTTGCTGCTAATGTTATTGCTTTAGTCTGGAATGTGATTCTCTCATTCAAAGCTCACAAAGAGGTTCTCCCAAAATAGGTACGTTATTTTCTGAGAAACCACAAAACTTACCATGAAGATTGGTTTTCCCGTGCTTTCTATACCTAATTAATCACGGTGTTTTTTTATTGGGTTTGATATTATTTAAGTGTTTTAGAAGATGATTCTTTTAGGATTGCAAGATTGTTTAGATCCAAAGGA
>Ga0307515_10019961_pt1 | contig 12006 bp, 5 predicted proteins | sample 17_EM_MG_FD_194513 | JGI IMG/M metagenome (GOLD analysis project Ga0307515, IMG submission 194513) | Populus trichocarpa ectomycorrhiza microbial communities from riparian zone in the Pacific Northwest, United States - 17_EM | ecosystem: Host-associated > Plants > Roots > Unclassified | place...
ATAAAAAAATGTTAAAGAAATAAAAAAAAATTGAAACATTGTGCAAATCCACAACGAATCCTCTCACACTGCACAATAAAACAATGAGAAGTTTTAGTTGTTTTTGTAATAAATATTTGTCATTAGTTAGAAAAGGTAATATGCTCAATATAGAAAATGAAATACAACTAATAATAAGTTATATATAAAAAAAGGGAAGTTAATACAACTACTACTAATAATTACTAGATGATTGACCCGCGCTAAATGTAAAAAAAATATTCAAATATTGCTAATGTTTTTTTTTCCTACCAGAAAAAAATTAAATCGTGTGAGGGTTTACTCGATGTAACCCGATCGACTTTATTGATCCAAAAACAACATATACAACCCGTGAAAATAATATTTGACTAAACAAAATTTTAAAAAGATATATTTTTTTAATATTAAAATAACAACATATTAGATTGACTTGAGATAACTCAAGTTAACGTGTCAAATTCATGAATCAGGTTACGAGACAATCATAATAAATAAATGAAAATCAATCATCTTCTTTATAAAATATACAAAAGATATAAGTTTAAAAGATAGTTATATTTAGTTCTTTTTAATATTTTTTTTCAATAGAAAATTTAGTTAGTTAATAGTTTGCACATATGTGCTATGTTATGGGATGACCAAAATGTTTTTATACATAAAAAAATATCCAGGTCTTGAAGAATTATTTAGCATTGTTATTAAACCTGAAAATATAGTTGTTTTGAAATTATTTTTTCAATTAAGATAGTTTTTCATTGTAAAATAAAAATTTCATACGCGTGTTCAATAAAATAAATCAAGAATTTTATGTGTCAATAAATAATAATAAATATGTTGATTTAAACCAAATATTGAGTTAGAAAGTCAAGATAAAGATTTATATTAGGATATTTGATCTTATATCGCCTGTAGTTTTTCAAATTATTTTTATCTAATAATAGAACAATTTGTTTTTTGTTAAAAATATAAATTATTTTAAATAAGCATAAAACATAAATCTCTCAAGTGTAAAATCAATTTTCTTATTAAAGTATCACTTGTTTATCTCAGAATGCAAGGTTTTTAACTGAAATCATGATTTCTGTTAAAAACATTATTGTTAAAACAAGTTAAGAAAATATCAAAATGATATTTTGATATTTTATGTATGATTGAAAGCTAGAAAAAACATAAATTTGGTAAAATAATTCTTATTTTTATTTTTTTAATTCCTAAATAGATTTTTAAAATCACTTATCATTAATATCATTTTATTGTGTTTGATACATAATAATTGAAAAATAAATTATTAAAATTCAAATAAAAACTTATAATATTATTTAGATAACATGACAAAACTGAATTGTAAGTGACATCTTGATAAATTTTTTAGTGCAAAAAATAAACCCAAAGAAAAAAAGAAAAAGACAAAAAGAGCTAGGCCGACAAACCTAGCCTTACTTTTTCTTTTTTTTTAATTAAGGGGATGACATGTACTTTTTCAAGTAAAACAAGGACCCGCCACCACCTTAGAACATTTCCATTGAATAAAATATTTTAACACCAAACTTTGACCATACCAAATAATTTTACAGGTCTATCATAATTTCATGGCACTTTCATCCAATTAGATTAGAGAGGGGCTGAATTAAACAAAAAAGAAATTAAAAAATGAAAAAAAAATAAAAAAATAAAGAGTCTCCCTATTCATATGAATAGGGAAGCAGCACCCTATCAAAAACCATAGATGTTTTAGACATTTAGGTAATCATCTAACTGCAATCGATAACAGTAATAAATAGAAAGAAAGAAATGAAATATAAATAGTAATTATAATTAAGAAAATATAATTTTAAATACACAAGTGTGAAAAAAAAAATTTAACATCACGTGGCCACGCCACCGATGACATGGACGCTTTCGGCGAGCAAACATTGAAGAAAGACAGACAGTGCATGTTGCTAGCTTGGCTTCCGCGACCAAGTACAGAAGGAACAATTGTGAATTGTCAATACTCCACCGACAAAGATTTTTGGCGAGTAAATAACATAGCAGAGGCCATAATAATAAATGTTGAAACCATTGCGTCTGCGCTGTTGACTTGGCAGGAAGGTGTTGTTTGGTTTCGTGTTTTAAAAATATTTAAAATTTTTTATTTTTTTAAATTAATATTATTTTAATATTTTCAGATATTTTAATATAATGATGTTAAAAATAATTTTTAAAAATTAAAAAATTATTATTTTAATATATTTTTAAGTAAAAAATATATTAAAAAACAAAAAGAAAAAAACATGTATCGCATTAAAAGTATTTTTCAAAAAGAAGCATGTATTGCATTAAAAGTATTTTCGAGTTTCAACGCCATAAATATTCTTAAACCATAGTCAATTTAAATTCATTTTTTTCTGACATGTTTTTTATATGGATACAATATGTATATAGACAAAATAAATTCCCTTAAATGCTGATAAAAAAGGGAAAAAAAAACCCAGAAAACAAAATCGGACGATCCACTATATATAGAGTTGCGAACTTGAAATTTTATTAACTTCATGATGACTAGAATAAGAATCTTGATACCTATTTTTCTTATAAAACTAATTATTATTAATTATATTAACTTCTTTTTTCGTAGAAACTAATTATTAATTAGTAGTTGTATTCAATTAACAAAGATACCAAAATGATAACATATATAATTTTTAAAAATCAAGTCAATCCCTTTTTTCTATAATAAATAAACTAAAAGGAAAGGGGATTAAAACAATGTTTTTATTTATTTATTTTAGATCTATAGATTCATATTCATTGTGAGTTATGACAGTAAAATTATGACTTTGTTTTTCATGGTATAAAAATTCAACTTGATGGTTTTTTTATTGTTCTTTTAAAAATAAATATATTAAAATGCTATTCAACCAAAAATGACATATAGGGTACTTTTGTCTTTCCAACTTCAAATATACAGTTAAATTACTATAATGTTTTTAAGATAAAAAAAAAATTAGCTTCGGTCAAGTGTTATTCATGTCATTTTAACTTTGATTCTTCGTTGCTGTTAGATAGAATCACGAGCAAGACTTAAATCTTTTTATATTGTTAAAATTAATTATAATATTTTTATTTTTATTTTTATTTTTGTTAATAAACAAGTCACTAGTAGCCATAAAAAAAGACTAGTGGTAAACATCACCACTTCACGGTGATCACACGAGTAAGACTTGAATCTTTTTATATTGTTAAAATTAATTATAATATTTTTATTTTTATTTTTATTTTTATTTTTAAACAAGTCACTAGTAGCCATAAAAAAAGACTAGTGGTAAACATCACCGCTTCACGGTGATCACACCAGTAAGACTTGAATCTTTTTATATTATTAAAATTAATTATAATATTTTTATTTTTATTTTTATTGATATGCAAGTAACTAGTAGCCATAAAAAAGTACTAGTGGTAAAAGTCACAGAGCTTGCCGGTGACCAGCTCCCAAATTTGAACGAGACTGGCTTTGTATTTTAATCGTTTATTGTAATATATGAATGGTTGGATAACGTCCTTCTCATTGACGGACTTTGTATCGTTTACGTGCTGACGTACCCATCAATTTTCGAGTACTAGTTGTAGTATCTTTGCTAACCTTTAAGCCAAAATAAGCCGACAAGACAAACCACTGCGTATAGCTTCGTTCTTTTTCTTATTATTATTTTGACGCAAATCCGGACAAACATCAATTAATAGCAGGTTTAGTATTATTGCGGAGATTGGATTTTAAATTATTTTTATTTAAAAATATAATAAAATAATTTTAATTTAAAACAAAAAAAACTTAATTTTTTTCAAAAATATTTTTAAAACACAAAATCAAATGTTTTTCTAAATTCATTTTAGGTTTGGTGCAGCTCCTCTCCTTTATATTACCTTTTTTCATTAAAATTCATATGCTCCTCACTTCTAATGTAATTATATCTGGATTTAGGTGTGTTTCAATTAATTAAAGTTTTTAAAAATTTAAAAATTCTATTTTTACTTCAAGTTCATATTATATATATATTTTTAGATTATTTTGATGTGCTATGTTAAAAATAAATTTTAAAAAATAAAATAATATTTTAATATATCTCCAAATAAAAACACCTTAAAAAAGTAATAATTACTTGTGTTCCAAACCATCTAAAACCTAGCAGCTTTACTTTCTCGTTCATCTACTTATAATGCCATTCGCACCCCCAAATTATAACATTTTTTCCCCTAAATTTAAAGAAAAAACAATGGAGGTCAGGGAAGAGAGGAAGGGGATAGCTGCCTACTGTTTAAGGATGCATAAATCCAATTTTCTCCCCGCTTCCTGCTCCCTTCATTTGCGAAGGAGCTAGGGAGGAGACAAGAAAGAAAGCATGAACCATAAAGAACACGTGTGCTTAGAAATCGTGTCTAGTTTTCTTTCTTTTTGGCTTTGAATCAAAATCCCTAGTTTTGATGTTGCGGTTTTACTTGGATGTTTTGGGGATTTTCCTAATAGAGATTCTCGACAGTCCATTTATTCTGTTTAATAGATACATTATCTCATCATTGTCTGTGTCTGTGTCTGTGTCTGTGTCTGTGTCTTCATCACTGTCTCAGTGGTTTTTGTTTTGTTTTCTTTTTTCTTCTCCCGCGTGCTTTTCCATTGATATAACTATTGGGAGTCGTGTAAGAGGAGATTAGTAGTAATTCTAATTTCAAGGTGTCATTACACGTAAAAAAAACACAGAGAGAGACGGGAGCGACAATGGATTGGAAGGCAAGACAAGGATCCGTAGTTTTCAAAATGCAAAAGGAATAAAATGATTTTCCAACTTTCAAGAGTAAGTTTGACAATTTAATTTCTTACAAGGAAAAAAAAAACATCATAGTAGGAGATTTGGAGAAAAATCAAGATGTTTTAATAAAATAATGGTCAAAAAGAGTCAGCTACAATCACACGTACAGGACTGTTTAGTCAGCCTGCAAACATGAGAGGCCTGGGTTATGATTAGGTTGAAAACACACGGATTGAAGAATAATTTACCTAACAATCAGCGATGTTCAAGAAAAAACTAAAAAGGAGTGCTGAATTCATTGTGAAAGCATTGATGACCAAGATTCGTTTTACTGTTAATTTGCACCCTGTTTTTTTTTACTTTTATTAAATTGAAAAATAGGACAAAATGCTTTATTTCTTCATTATAAAAATTAAAAAAAGTAAGAATTATACTAGCTACATGTAATTTTAGATTTATTTTATTAAATAAACATATTAAATTTTCTTTTCATAGTTACAATTTTTTTTATACTAAAAAATATCTTTTTTTAGTTTTAAAATATTTTTTTAAAAAAATTACACTTTACAACTTATAGTTTAGTTTAGTCGTTAACTCACTTACTCACTATACTTTAAAAATTTACAATTTATATTTCAGATGAACAAGAATTTTCATATCTAATAAAATTACAAATCATCCTTTAATATATATATATATATAAAATTTAACCAAACAACATATTTAATGTCTCTGCAATTGAGGAATAATATCTCTCATTAAGAAATTAATTTCTCCTCTTTCCAAACTCAAATTGAATAACAAAACACAACCTGTTGATCTAATCAATTTCTCACATGATTTCTTTTATTTCATCATGCTTCATGTAACGATGCTAGAATCTCCCATGGGTTTCATCTAGAACTTTTTAATAAAAAGTATGTTTTTATTTTTTTTTTCAAATGAAGACTGAAAAATCATTGCCGGTGCATTTTGGTTTTGTTAAACCTAGTTAATTCATTTGTTTATAGTTGTTTTTACTCTATGTAAATAAAAAAATTATAAATTTATGAATGTCCATATGTAAATCTCAAAGCTAGAAACACCCTAAAAAAAGTCAATTAGTTTTGTTTAATTGACAATAATCAACATCTAAAACACAAATTTTAGTCTTGTTTTCTAAACACCTTATAAAAAATCATAATTTAAAGGTCATGGGTAATTGTTAATAGGACTCTAATTTTATTTTTTATTTTTATCTTTCCTTCAAACATGTTTAATTAAACTTTAACACTTATATTAACTTTTTTTAACAATTATGGAACCTAATTATTTAGATTTTATTGGAAATCCTAAAAAAAATCCAAATTGTATCCCATGGGTTACTTATTTATAGAAACCTAATTTTGTAATCTTTGCTTAAAAACATGTTTGATTGTAATAAAGCTTCTATTTTAAAAGAAAAATTTGCAATGGTAATTTCATGTATTTTTATTATTTTAATCTAACATAGGCTTTTTAGCTATTAAAAAAAAATTATTATAATTTTATAAATAATTAATTTTTTTTGTTATTTTTTTTTTGTTAGAGCGAGGGTAAAAAATACGGGTCTCTTAAAGTTCAGTAATTTTCTAAAATATAGCAAGTGTAGAAGCTTTTATTTTTAACATAGGTTTTTTTAGTTATTAAATAAAAAAAATAATTTTGTAAATAATTAATTTTGTTTTTGTTAAATTTTTTATGTTAGAGTTTTTTTTTTGTGCACAATTTTATAAAATAAGACTAATCTCATTTAGGATTTATAATTATTCCTTTTAATAATTGCAACTTGTATTTTGATTATTCCTAGAATATAATAATATCTTAACTGGTATGATAACATTTCATTGGGTGATGTTAGAGCGAGGATAAAAAGTGCTGGTCTTGGTCTACTATTATTTTATTTTATGTGTATGTCTCATTGTCTATATAAAACCGCACAATAAGCCTGTAAGCATCTGCGAAGACGAAGGGAAGAGACCGAACAAGTGCGAGAGTGAGATTCTTTCTGCAGAGGATAGTATTATTCTGTTTTCATTTCCACAAAATTACTGTATGGAGGTTGAAACTCAAACTCTCTCTCATTTCTCCTACTCCCTTGATGGAAATGACATTTCTCACGATCTCCGTACTCACGAATCACCGCGATTCGAAATGCTGAGTGAGGAAGCCCAGGTCACCAATTCCTGTGATACGGACGATCCAGTTGGCGGCGCGTGCTTGGACAGTGCTGCTGCTGTCAAGTTGCAGAAGGTCTACAGGGGTTATCGCACCCGGCGCAGGTTAGCGGACTCCGCTGTCGTCGCCGAAGAACTCTGGCAAGTAATTTAGTTGTTGGTGCTTCAAAAATCAAAATTTCTCTAGATTTTATTTTATTTTAATAAATTAATGTTTGATGAATTTTTAAAGGTGGCAAGCTATAGACTATGCTAGACTGAATCATAGAACCATTTCCTTCTTCAATATGCAAGAAAGTGCGGCTTCGAGGTGGAACCGTATTAGCTTGAATGCTTCTAGGGTCTCTTCCTTCATCTCTGCTCGTTTATTTTTATTTTTATTAAATAATTAGATGTCTTTTGTTTTTTGTTGCTTTTTTCTTTCTAACATCATATTTCGACTATTTCTTTGACAGGTGGGAAAGGGTTTATCCATGGACGTTAAAGCACAAAAATTGGCTTTTCAACATTGGATTGAAGCTGTAATTATATCGTTTTCTTCTCTTAATAATATTCTCATATGGGAACACCTGATATTGTGTTCTTCTTTCTTTCTTTTTCTCAATTTGCTGACAATATTTAATATTATGATATAATTAGATTGATCCAAGGCATCGATATGGGCATGTCTTGCATTTGTATTATGAGGAATGGTGTAAGGCAGATTCTGGTCAGCCATTCTTTTACTGGTAACCCAATTTTGCTTTTCACCTCTAGCTATGTGATTTTTCAGGGTTTTTTTTATAATTTATATAATTTCCTTTTTGTAGTAAAAAATGAATTTTCAATTTCAAAAGTTTATTCCTATTGGATTTGCGTGCTATTTTTTTAATTAGTTAATTAATTCCACTCCTTTCAATGATAATTTTCTTATTTAGATTTAGCCATAGAGTGAAAATGAGACAGTGCACAAAATTCCATAAAACATTAATTCATATCCATGTTCTTCCTAAATGCAGGAGTATTTTGTTTTGTTTTTATCTTAGTAGTTTTAGAGGCATAACAATGCCAATATGTGACTAGTGTTAATAGTTGTAGAAACCTTATTTGATAGCTAAACGTGTTTGCAAATGTACTCTATTTAGGTTGGACGTAGGAGATGGAAAAGATCTTGATCTCAAAGAATGTCCAAAGTCGAAGCTTCGAGAACAATGCATCAAGTATCTTGGACCAGTATGTGCGCCCATACTCCACCACTACACACTTATCATTAAGAGCAAAATAGTCAATATTGCAAATTCAGTTCATTTCCATAGATAATCCAAACAGTAAAATTGAATTCAATTCTGTGGTTTAGTATTTTATTCTAAACATAAGAATGAATTGTAACAGGTTATGAATTGAATTCAAATCTATATATGAATTGAATTGAATTTAACATGTGATTTGGTTCCAAACAATCTGCATATTAGTTATTACTTGGAACAGAAATCCCATAGTAATATCGAGGAGTGCAGTTCCTAACATGCTGCCTTCTATTTTCTACTTGATTTTGAACCAGCAAGAGAGAGAACATTATGAGTATATCATTTCTGAAGGCAAAATCATTCACAAACAAACTGGAGATCTCCTTGATACAACTCAAGGGGCAAAGTGGATCTTTGTTATGAGCACCTCTAAGAGACTATATGCTGGTGAGGTAAGAGGTTCATTGATAGGAGCAAGCTTTGTTATAATTCTCCCATAATTGCAGTGCTCCTACTTAATTCTAGAAAAGAAAAGTTGATGCATCATTGGTTCCTTGCAGAAAAGGAAGGGAACGTTCCATCATTCAAGTTTCCTGGCTGGGGGTGCTACGGTAGCTGCTGGAAGGCTGATGGCAGAGCATGGTATTCTTAAGGTATGGATTGGAAGGCATCGTTGACTGTAAAATTAGTCATAGTGGCACTTTTGGTATTGAATGTTCCTTCAAAACTTGTGTGTTTGTGTATAAAGTAATTGGATGACATGAAATTGGTATTCTTTTCTACTTTTAAGAGTCCCTGCCGAAGACCTGTTATGTAGCCATCCATCCATGTATTTTCTCAGACCAAGTTCCAAAATTCATCTCCAAGAGATTAGGATTCGTCCACACTAGAGGTACAACCAAATCCAACCTTTCGCCACTTAATGTATCCTAAGAAATAATCTGAAAAAGGTCATGCAGACTTCCTTAGTGTTTTGCCAGCCGTAGTGTTTTTCTTTTGAAATTGGCTCATGGCTGATTTGTAGTGCTTTTGCGTTCATTTAAATTTCTGCATATTGGACATTTGCGGGGCGTACATTTTCTTTTGATATTGTTTGGCCTCAAGTTATGAGGGAATACACATGCGTTTAAACATCTTTTCTTGTGTTGTGTGTTCACGCCGTGCACATCAACAGTCTTCTTACACTTTTTTTACAGGCTGCACCTCAAACTGGAGGAACTTGTATTAAATTGACATTCATTTGACCATCAACAGAAAAGAAATCACTGTAGAACATCAACAAGTGATGAAAATTCTAAAACTTTTTTAAAATCGTGGTCAGATGAATAAATTAATTCAATATGGCGTGTAAGTCATTGGAATTTCTATTTGATGGGATACCTGTAGGCCCTATATGGATAGTGGATCGTTTTTCCTCTGCCATCTTCTTCTCCATATTTGTTTACATATGTGTTCTGGTGTTCTGTTCGCAACCACAACCAAAGTTTCAGTAAAGGGTTAAGGGTTTCAATATGTGTCATGTTACTGATTAACTATTTTTATTGATGAATAATTGATTTTGACATTGCAGTCCATTTCTCCATATAGTGGACACTACCGACCATCAGAAGATAGCTTCAAAAGCTTTTTATCCTTTCTCAACGATAATGGAGTCAATCTTGATGAAGTCCAGGTAATTACTTTTGTCTTATGTACTCTAAAAAACATTCCACTTAAAATTCCTTGTAAAGGGGATTTGGTCATGATCCTTGTGATCATCTTTGCCATGGGACTGTAGCCTTTTGAATTTTTTCTGCTAGTATTGTTTTTTGTTTTTGTTAGTGGCCCGGTTATTCATGGCACAAATTCAATTACCTCTTGCTCCAGATAAACAAGGCTAGTGAAGATTCTGACACCTATGACGATGGCAAATACAATGGAAGTGGGAGGATGATTGACCTTATAAGGAGCCTGGAGCCTCCTAAACTCAAAATAGAGGAGGATCCTATCTCCGAATTGCCAGAAGTTAAACAAGCAGAAAAGAAAGGTGAATACAAAAGGACCTTATCCGGTGGCCTTCAGAGCCCGAGAGCTGAGGTGCCCAAGGCGACTATACTGCAAAGAATCAATTCTAAGAAGGCAGCAAAATCATACCAATTAGGGCATCAGATTTCTCTCAAGTGGTCAACAGGTGCTGGCCCAAGAATCGGGTGTGTTGCTGACTACCCGTTAGAAGTTAGAGTACAGGCCTTGGAGTTTGTCAATCTATCTCCACGAACTCCACGCACTCCCACTTGCTGGCGCACTTCTGGTCTGGCATCACCCGCAGCTCAACCCACACAAGATTTGCCAGGCGGTGATGGGACCTCTCACTAGCCCTTGCTCTACTGTCATTTGCCTAGTGGATTGTCAAGTGAATGCTAATGACAAAAAATAAAATGCCAATGATATCTTATTTGGATCTAAATGCGTTCCAGTTCATGATCATTAATTTGGGTTTTTCTTCAATCCACTACCATGGAAACTTTACATTTTATAGGAACACAACACGCGTGTCCGAGCCAATCGACCCGGTCCAAGTATCTTAGCTTCAATTATGCTTCCCAGGAAACCAAAAAGCGTTTAAACCTCAGTCAAGCCAAGCCATCATCTCAATATTCATGTTCTTCTCGCAATTTCTCCCGTGTCCTTGAGAACCTTTTCATTTCACGCTCGTAGTCCCGGTTACCGAAAGGCCTCTGCTCACCTTCCTTTACCAGAGTTTCATCTATAGAATTGTCATCTTTTATGGGATATGGATTTGTGATGAATGGTTGGTGATGGCGGGAACAATCAAATCTATATATAAGCTTGCGCTAAAAACTAGACAGGTGAAGCTAATGAATTAAGTTGCTTTTTGCAATGCGGCTAAAACGTTGTTTGTTTAAAATTTAAAATTTAATTTTTTTTGTTTAAAATTAATTTTTTTAATGTTTTTAGATTGTTTTTGATATATTGGTGTTAAAAATAAATTTTAAAAATAAATAAAAAATATATTTTAATATATTAAAAAAAAACATTTTGAAATGCAATCTGCTCAAATAATTTTAATTTTGACATTTTTTTTTGCTCCAAATTTGTTTTTTTATATAATTTTGGATGCTGATATTAAAAATAAAATTTAAAAAATAATAACAATAATATTATTTTAATATAGTTTTAAATAAAAAAAACACAAGTGGTTGATACCACGTATAAAGATAATTCGATTCTTCACTTGGAAACTGGGCAGTGCAAACAATTCCATATTTGGGCTACCTGCACGGATGGCCCGATAGCAGGATTCTTACGAAGGTTAATTGGAAAAACCCTTGCAGCAGCCATTGTTACCAATCGGGCAAATTAGCCCATGTGAGGGGAATATATATATATATAAAACTCAATCCAATTGTATTAAATTGTGACCTGGATTTAATTAAGGTTTTTTAAATGTAAAACAAATAAAAAATAAATTACTTAAAATGACATTTCAAGAATGATAGAGTAAAAAGGCTAATGTCTTTCAAAAAGAATTAAATTTAAAATATTTTAATAAATAAAAAGATTTTCAACAATAACTCAGCAACTAAGATTTTAAGGGGGAAAAAAACTTCAAATTTGAAAATTCTTAAGAAATAAAGAAACTATATTTTTTTTAAAAAAAGGAAATGTTAAGCCATGGAAACGTTCAAAAGTACAACAAAAATTAACATTTTCAAAAATTTAAAGGCTGAGATTATTTATTTACTTTATTCCTCAAATATCTTCAAAAGTTTAGGTTTT
>Ga0307515_10019962_pt1 | contig 12005 bp, 6 predicted proteins | sample 17_EM_MG_FD_194513 | JGI IMG/M metagenome (GOLD analysis project Ga0307515, IMG submission 194513) | Populus trichocarpa ectomycorrhiza microbial communities from riparian zone in the Pacific Northwest, United States - 17_EM | ecosystem: Host-associated > Plants > Roots > Unclassified | place...
CTAAATGCATTGAACCGGATGTGACCCAGTAAAATAAAAAAAATCTAAATTTTTTTTCTCAATATTGTGTTTTATTTGAAAAACTAATGTTTCACATGATTCAATGGCACTACATGCCTACAAGTCAAACACAATTCCCTTTTCTTTTAGATTAGTCCCTTGATTTTTAAAAGCTTTTCAATTTAGTCCTAGAAATTTTTAATTGATTTTTGTTATTTTTTCCTTTAATATTGAGCCGATTGAGAATTGTACTTTATTTTTTTACTTTATTTTATGATCATTTATTTTTTTTAACGTATAATTAAATAAAAAATGGTTTCAGAAAAAAAAATACAAGACTTTATGGAGTCCATGACTCGGTTTGCGAGTTTGGTAGGGCAACCCGGGTTGCCACGGTTCATGGGTTTCACAGGGTAACCTTTTTTTATTTTGTGTGTTTGATGGGTTGACTCGGGTGACTCGATTCACGGGTTTGGTATATTCACCCACCTAATGCAATGTGTCTTTCTTCTTGTTTGGTTTTTTAAGGCTAATTAGGCCTAACAGGAGAGAAAATAAGAAATGAGAAAAGAAAAAGATATATTTTCCTATCGGGTTATTTTTATTGTGGTTGTGTAATCGTGTCTATGACTCAAGTTGTGAATCTCACTAGTTAACCCAGGTTGTTCGAGGTCAATACAATATGACTTTTTTTTAAAAAAAATTGTCTCCAAATCTTTTATAACTCTTTAATTTAGTCCAATATTTCATCCAACTCAAGGCAAATTAAGACCCATGTAAGGCTCATCTGGGAAGAAAATAAGAAAGGAAAAGGAAAGAGATAGATTACCCAAATAGGTTAGCTCACTGTAGTCGTTTTCATTACTAGAGTCGTAAACTTCACAGGTTAGCCTGTATCAATACAATATGTCATCTTCTTTTTATTTTACTTCCTAAAATTTCCTCCCGATTTAATCCTTGGATGATCCATTGTTTCACATTCAAATTTGATTAAAAAACAGCGACATAAAAAAGTTTTTTATGCCAAATCATCATTTCAATGGGACAACCAATTTGTCTCTTGGCTTGTTAAGATCAAACGAGACACACAATAATTTTTTTTAATTTATTAATATATATGATAGATAATTAATTTTATCTAAAACACAGGTAAAGCTTTCAATTCACATTTTATTTTTTTCAAAATTAACAACACACATCTATATGTTTACATAGCGTAGTAAATAACAATGATCAAAACAATGTTTTTTCTGACTTTTTTTTAAAGTCAATGAGTTGAAAGCCAGTTTTTTTCAGATCAGGTCTGAGTTTATCGGGTCAGTAGCTCAAGGTGGGTTTTTGACTTGGTCAGCTATGTTTTTTTTCTATTTTTTTCCAACATGTACTAGTTTAGGTCTCGTTTTAAAAGTATTTCAAGTTGACCAATCAAGCCATTCTAGATTTTACAATTACGCCAATATTCATCCACGGGTAAAGAAAGAGTTTTTTTTAAAAAAAAATCTTCAACACACAAATTTCTGAGGCTGGAAGTTCTAAGCTGTGCAAGCTGCCTTGAAAAAACTGTTGAATCGGGATTTTCGCTTGAATGAATAAAAAGACAAGTTGAATTAGCACACTAACATGAATTAGAGCTCCTAATGTGTTGACATCGGCTATTAATCGTAACTAATAAATTGTCATTATGAGCTGGGGAACAAATTAGTATCCTTGCCTAGCCGACGAGGCCCAACTAGCCAATGTTTATCTTTGTACCCCCAGCAAAATATTAAACTAAGGCCGCCGATCTTCGAATAATGAAAGATTGGCCACAAGTGGCAATATAAAAACAACACAAGCTAGTATGTATATATATATAAAATAAACATTAACAAAGTCGAAAAGTACCATAGCAAGAGGGCGAATCCTAATTAGATTTCAAAGCTAATCCTCCTTAATTAATATTAAAATGGTTAAAAAAAAGGGGGCACCCATATAAAGATAAGCACCTTCCTTGAAGGTGAGATAAAGAAGAGATGGAGGAAGTGCAATCTGATTATAATGTGCGTCACGTTCATGGATTGATTATCTTAATGGAACTTTGACTTTGTGGGAGACTTATCCTCATGCATTGAAAATCCAGCAAAGTGTCCAGGGCGGATGTATCTTTATTGCAAGCAGCAAGGTTTCTGTCTTTCATGCTTTTTTGGCCTCCCTGGTCGCCGATTAGTCGACCTGCCTCTCTGTTTCTATCTTTTTTTTTAAAAAAAAATTATCTCTCTTCTTTCTTTTCTCTTCTTTTAGGAGTTGATTTCTCCTCTTTTACTAACACCTCCTGTTCTTTCTTTCTTTTTTTTCTTCTCAGGTTAATTGATTCACTATTATGACAAAAATACATCCTGCTGTAAAGTAAACTAAAAAAGAAGACATGATAAAACTTAAACAATTGAAAACATGGAATACAACAAAAACAAAATAAATGAAACCTTGAAAAAACTATAGTGATGAAATTGGGCCGACCTAATAGATCGCTCCAGTAATTCACTAGCCAGGTTTATTTTTAATTGGTTTGGAGTTTGTCCAATAAAACTTGGTTTAATCTAATCAAATATAATTAACTTGATTGACTTGGTCAAATCCTGTTGAGACTTAACCAGGTCAACTCTTAGGATTTTTTTATTTATTTTTATTCTAAATAATGTTGTTTAAAGTTGACACAATAAATCTACGACCCGAGCATTAAATTACGTCAAATCCCCAACTAGATGTGATAACTATGAAGAAAAAAACAATGGAAAACTTATATATTGTTGTTGCACAAACATATTTATGCTGCGAACAAGAATTTCTTGTTTTTTTTTAAGGTTTTCAAAAATTAATCCCTCCTTTTTTTAATTTTAAGGGTCGTTTTTGTAATAAAAGGCAATGAAACGTGGATATAATACATGAATATATAAGATTTCAAGTAATTTATTTTTGTGGGGTTTGGATATTAATTAGGGAGGCATGCCCATCCATCCTCGTTCCCAAATCTCACCTTGTACATTGATTCCTAAATTTATACAAGGAAAAATGTTCTGCATTCGAAGCAGGTTATGTTGGAACACCAAAGAATGAGAATTTTGTTAATTGCCTTTATCAATTTGATTGTTTGCATGATTAACGTGCATCAAGCTAGCTAATGAATAAAACCCAGAAAAAAAAAGATTAACCAATGAGCTAAAGCAGCATATTAATAGGGCTCTCTGTTGGTGTGAAATAATTACATAAAAAGACGAGGAAAAACTCATCCATATAAAAGAAATTAAGAGAAAATCAATAAAATGAGGATTGGCTTCGACAATCCAAACTAGGGTTTAAAAAGAGGTGGTGTTTTGTTGAGAGAAAACGAGAGAGGAGAGGAGAAGACCGAAGGCTCGATTGGCATCGACAATCCAAACTAGGGTTTAAAAAGAGGTGGTGTTTTGTTGAGAGAGAATTAACGAGAGAGGAGAGGAGAAGACCGAAGGCTCTTGGATTTTACTTGGTAAAACATAGCAGTAATGCTACTTTTACTAAACATCTCAAGGACCTAGAGCTTGGATGAATGAATCTAGCTAGTTGCATGGTTCCATAAGTTCCACACGATGGAGGTTTTAGAAAAACTTCTTTAATTTGATTATATTAATTAGTGTTGTTCTAAAATATTAATAGTACTGATCAAGCCTTTCAATTTTCCTCTATAAATCTATAGATGATTTACTTTCTTTAAGAACGATGACCATCCTTCCTCTCCAAGTGGGCATGGGGCACGAGTATTTTAAATGGTTGTATTCTAATTTATATATATCATGTTCACACACTAGTTATTTTAAATGATTTTATACTGTGGTTTCTATATCATTTAACAAAAGAAATTAATAGTTCTTAATTTGGGTGAAGTCTTAATATATATAGTTTTTTCTAACATTTTTTTTGCATCGAATATCTCATTGGAATAATGTTCTATTTATTTTTTTCTTTGATATGGTTTTAAATTCACATTCAACTATATATTAAAATATTTTCAAGTTTATATATAGTTTAAATTCACATTCAACTATATATTCTATTTATTTTTTTCAAGTTTTTCTTAGACTTTATTTTAATTTATTTAAGACTTTATGTAAGGTTGGAATTGTTTTTCCTATATCTTTTACAAGTTTATATGTTTGCTTAATATATATGTAGCTTCTTGTAATAATCACAAGATTATCATATTTTTTTTATATGTTTGCATGATTATAAACTAAACAAATATACTTATTTATTTAATCATCTAATTATTTTGTTAGAATGATTATCAATTTTGTTTTGTTACCATATTTTGTTTAAGAGTAAACTTAAATAAGAAGAGTTATTAGAATATTAAGAGACTCGTTGAAGAAAGTCTTTAAGCATTTAAGTGAAGAGTAATAAAATCTTAAGAATAAAGAATTAACTCTTGATAATAATAAAAATTTTAAATTGAGTATTTTTAAGTACTCTAAAATAGTTTTATTTAAGTATAATTTCAATATTTGTTTACTCTAAAATAGTTTTATTTAAGTAAAAACATTAATTTTAGATTAAAAAAAGGGTTAAAAAAACAATTTCAATTACATTAGTTAATAAACACTCACTCTGTCTCCTATTTTGTAAAAGAGGATAGATTGTTCTTAAAATAAACTAAAAGGGCCAAAAAAAAGAAAGGCAGAGACAAAAGAAACACGTAAAAAACTCGGCGATTACAAGGCGGGCAAATGGACAAGGAAAGAGACAAGCAACAATTTGCTGCTCTAAGACTGAATGACATCATCCCTCTCCTGTAAAAGACCCCAACAAATCTCGCGAAGTTTAAACACGTGACGAAAACGAAACCCAGCCCACCACTTATTAAATTAATAATTTCCTCAACTTTCCTAAATGGTAAATACACGCATCGTTCTCCCTATATATGCCCCCAGAATTCCTCCCCAGAAAAGACTTCAACAAAATCACTACATCATCATCAGATCAAAATCTCTCCCTCTGCCTACACAAGTACGAGTAAAAATGTACGGAGAGAACTTTCTTGATCAGTCCGATTATGCCTTTCTTGAATCTGTTCGCATGCATTTGCTAGGCGAACCTACTTCTCCTACCACTGCCAGCAGCTGCTTTAATCCAGCAAGTACTAACAGTGCAATGTCAGCAGCAGCAGCAACCACCCCTGCTACTTGTACTCCAGTCCCTGTTTATTGCAGGAGCACAAGCTTCAGCAGCTTGTACCCTTGCTTGACAGAAAACTGGGGAGACTTGCCACTCAAAGTCGATGATTCTGAGGATATGTTCCTTTACGGTGTCCTCAGCGACGCCGTCACCGTTGGGTGGGTCCCATCACTCAAAACCGATCAATTCATTGAGCCCAATCTTCCAGCGGTGAAGTTAGAACCCTCTGAGAACTTGACGATATCCCCTCCGCGCACGGAGGCTCCGATAGCTGAGCCGGCGGTGGTTCCGTCCAAGGGGAAGCATTACCGGGGTGTGAGGCAGCGGCCGTGGGGGAAGTTCGCGGCGGAGATTAGGGACCCGGCGAAGAATGGGGCCCGGGTTTGGTTGGGGACATTCGAGACGGCGGAGGATGCAGCGTTGGCTTACGACCGTGCTGCCTATAGAATGCGTGGGTCGAGGGCGTTGTTGAATTTTCCGTTGAGGGTGAATTCCGGCGAGCCTGCCCCGGTTAGAGTGACTTCGAAGAGGTCATCGCCGGAGCGGTCATCGTCGGTGGAGAGTGCGTCCCTGAAGAGGAAGAAGGTTGGTGGCACGGCGGGCACTGCTACAGTGGTGCCTCAAGCTGGGTTGGAAATGAGGATTGGGGTTGGGTGTCAAGTGGGTACACATGGCGAACAATTATTGGTTATCTAGATAATGTAGGAAAGTGAAAAACTCATAACAATGTGGGAATTCCCATAATTTTGAAATTGTGAGGGAAGGGGACCAAAAGAAAAAAAGCAATCCCCATTGGGATAAAAGGGATGTTTGATTTGTGAATAGATTTTTGCTATTTAATTTATTTAGACGAAATCTTTCTTGGAACGAAAAGAGAAAACATATCATTTTTAATATTTTTGGTCCACATTTTATTTCTTAATTTCATTTGCTTAATTGTGTATTGTTATAATTGAGTTAGAAACTTCAAAATGATGAATGCATAAAATTAATCAATTAATTTTCACATCAGAGACATGGAGATTATTTTTAAGGAGATTACAATAAATTAGGTTATGCAAATACTCGTACGATTTTAGCTAAAAAATTAGGTTTTGTAAAATTAATTTTTTAAATTTGTTTAGAAGTATAATTTGCTGTTGTTTTTTTTTTAAAAAAATGATAAAAGAATATAGGTAACTATAAACAGAAGCGTAATTAAAAAAAAAACACAAGAAAACATCCCATATATAAAGAATAAATGAATCAATTATTCATGTTAAAATATATAATTAAACAAATGTCATAATTAGCTAAATTCTATAAGTTATTAGTCCTGACAAAATAAATACTACATCATTAAATAATTAAAGCCAATGTCATGTCATTAAAAAAACACACACTCTCTTTCAAAATACCTTTTCTCTATCCTTTTCAAGAAACTCTTAAAAGATTAAAATCCCTAACAAAAAAATCAAAGTATACAAATGCTTGAACTATAATTCTCCATCTACCCTTGCAAATCCAACTCCTAATTCACACCCTTGTTAATCAACAAGAAAACCCATCAAAAGTTTATAGTTTTGATTTCAATTCTTATTTTTTTTTTGTACATCATAAATAAAATAAGTAATATAATTATTAAAAATTATATTTACATTAGAAGTATATTTACATTAGAAGTTTATATTAGAATAAAAGTACAATCTTTTTATTTTATTTCAACTTCTTGTATGACACCGTTGACCTAACCGTATTTTCACTTTTGTTCTCTTAATTTAATTAAAGATTTAATTAAAGTAAATTTATTTAAAATTTGAACCCAGTTCCATGTTTGGTTAAGGTTGAATTCACTTTTATTCTTTCTCTTTTCTAACTTATTCAAATTAAAAAAAAAGGATAATAGTCAGAAATAATGCAAATAGGGATCAGAAATGTGATAAATATCACGAAAAAAAAATAGATACCATCTATACCCAAATCAAAATAGATGTTCTCATAAAGAAGCCATCGAAGGCTTTTTCTTAGTCAAATTTTTGCTTATAATTCTAATTTACTGATGGCTATTCCTTCTTTCTATGATTTGTGCATAAAATCAGCATACGCATACCATTTTTACATCAACCAAAAGAGTATTGAAATAGAAAAATGTGAAGAGGAATAGATCAAGTTAGAGATGGTGAGAAAGAGTTTATTAAAAGAGAGGGAGAAAGAGTGTAAAAAAAAAAAACAGAGAATATATTTTTAATGATATAATATTGTTTTTAATTGTTTAATAATATGACATTTGATTTAATAGAACCAAGCTCTAATTTATATAATTTAACTAGTTATAACTTGAATACTCTAAAAATTATCGTTCATCAAGCTTAAACAAGATCCTAATGCTTTTGTAAATTTCACAAATGCAAGGGTTAACGGTTAACCAATGTAAAAGTTATATTATATTGTAGATATGTTTTCACCGTATTTTTGTTAACTAATTATAGAATATACTATCTAACCTATCATAACTTCCTAACAATGATAGAAAATAAACCCAATCCAGCAATAAACCCGGTTCAAGACTTGAATTACAAGTGTTGACCAGGTCATTAGATTATCTCGGGACAATCTTTTTTTTTTTATATATAAAATAAAACAATGTTGTTTTTGTTAAAATAAATAAATAAATAGTTAATGTATTGTAACCTAATTTTTAACTGAGTTTTGCTAGATCAATAAGATCGTCGACTCAACTTAGATTTTTTACTTGATCATTCAATTTTTTGTAATTTTTTTTTTAAATCTGGTCCAGTTCCAGTCTAAATCAACACATCCCAGGTGTATTCATTAGGATAGATTTTAAAACAATGATTATAAAGATTGACTGAAGTAGAATGAAAAAATATACGAGAAAAAGTTAGCAATTAGCGCACTATCAAGGACACAAAAAGACTTCCCGCAGCATTCATTCTAGTTCTATTTTCCTTTGTTATCGGTAAAAAAGAAAAAAAGAAACCACACGTGTCCGTCTTGTCTAAGACAAGACAATTTCAAATTAATTCTTTAATGTGAAAATTATGTCTCTTATTTATCTAGTAAAAGCAAGTCGGGCGCTTGAGGGTCTAGCTGCTGTGGTCAATCATGTAACTTGTTCCGTCCCCGTCCCGGGTTCGACCCTCTATGTGCACGCCTGTCACCCCCGCGGTGCCTTACCTGCTCCTGGGCTTGCAGGATGTCCAGTGGGCCGTGGGGAATAGTCGTAGTGCGCGTAAGCTGGCCCGGACACCCCACGTAAATAAAAAAAAAAAAAAAAAAGCAAGTCGTGTAACTGCGCATCCGATCACCTTTCCGATCTCGAAAAGCATTCTCATCCCTTTTCAGTTATATTTAAGAGACGAAAAGAATCGGGGAAAAAGACGAAGAAGAAGAAGAAACTGGCAATAAACCGCCACAACAAAACCAGGTCGCGTCAACACCGAACCACAGCTGTAGGCGCACGTGCACAGCAGAGCAAGCCAAGACGGTTGTACGGTCCAAGAGTTCATGCATGCAAGAGGGCATTGGGTATCTAACTATCTACCCCAAATCCTTTTGACTTTCAATCTTTGACTTGACCTACCATGCTGACCTCTCACCGAACGCAAGGGCATGGCCACACGAAGCTGGTCCATGGTTCTCTGGGTTTCAACCATTCAGAAAGCCCTAATATAATTTCGTTCACACAGACAGTCATGCCATTCGTACAATAAATATTAATAATAATTCTGTCATTGTTGATTGCAGCAAAGTCAGTCAAATTACCAAAAACAAATTTTAAAAGCAGACACGCCTGGCTTCTCATCCTATCCACAATACTTGCTGGAAGATACCAAGGTAAAAATAAACAAAAATTACTTACCACGGAGACTATGCTGTTGTACATTTGTACTAGCAAAATCCCAATGCCTCACCAGCGAGGTATCATGGAGATACGAGAAAAATCATCGTGCAAATCTCTGATATTTCCATTCATGGCCCCAGGAATTCCATAACTTGTTGGCACTCATCGCATATCCTTGCATGAGCCTGTGCAAGCGCTCATGCCCATTCTACGTTTCTAACACATAATAAAACGCTCTTGGCTTGCTTGAAAAAGTATATTTAACATGCATGCGGAATGATCATGAAAACTAGCATCCTTGAATTGAGATAAACATACCAATATGCACTAAATTTGAATAATTCTTCCCCACAACTGGCGTTAGACTTCATCATTTAGGGAGAAAATGGCGACAAATTCCCGATTCTAGGTGGGTAATTCCTAATTCTAGTATGCCATGAGCAAAAATTGGTTTACCACTGGGAGACACATTAAGGGTATACTGGCCTTCCTCGACTGTAATTGTGCTGAGACCGTCTCCTGCAATTTGGAAATTAACGAGATTAAATAAGTAAGACATAAAATGGAAGAGATGCAATCTGTGAGTCGACCAAAGAAAATCACTCTCTGCAGTAATCCAATAGACCATCGCATCATTCAGGCCACACCTCACTATAGTCATTAAACTGAAGTAAAACCCGATGGGCAAAGGTCAAACATGTAGAAGATCAGGTAGGGGACAGTGATTAAGCTGTAGTGTTTGCTAGCAAGGTTACCCGCACAATGCCACGGGCAGGCCAAACTTTTACCAACATAAAAAAGCACACCGAGGAGATAATAACCTGTATTAATTTGTGATAATTTGATTAACACGCGATCTGAGATATGAGATCGGAATAACTATGCACAAAAAAAAATTTCATAAAATTCAAGGTTTAACAACCTAATATCAAATGATGAACTTGAAAAAAAAATAAACATCAAAGAAAAACACTAGAGTCAGCTCGAGTTAATTTGACTAAAATATTGAGGGACAAAATTAAAAAAATAAATAAATCAAGAAATGAATAAAAAAAGCAATAAAAAATAAAGACCAAATTGGATAAAATAAATAAATAAAATAAAATATTGTAAGACGAAATTGAAAAACAAATCTTCAAAAAGCATAAAAATAAACACAAATAGCAATCAAAATAATGAGGGCTAAAATTAAAATAAATACAAACTAAAAGACAATTGATTTTTGAAAGGTCAAGAGCAAGTCCCTACGGCAGGAGAGAGAAAAGAGGGGGAGGAGAAAAAAATCCATCACCGCCAGACTGTCGCACATTGAAATGCACGTTCCACACCAATTGTTGCGCCGCCACATGACATTTTAGGAGACATGACGGTTGGCTATTTTTGATCGTCGAACGCCGCCTCACGTGTTGCCCAAAGGGCGTGAGCAGCATCCAATCAATGATGTGTGCATAGCAGGCACCAACAACTTTATCTTTGTTATAATACTTATGATTTGTTAAAAGACTAATCTGCCCCTCATACAAACTGAGAATCATGGAAAAAAATACATGAGAGAATGACCAAAAAAGCTCCCGACAACATGTTTTGTTTTTATCTCTTTTAAGGGTAGTTTAGTCTTTTAAATGTTTTAACAAAAAAGAAAAGACCATGAAACCCCTTGCTAGCTAGGCAATTTTTTTTTAAAGGCAAATAAGTAATTTTACTATGGAACAAAAAAATTAAGATACCATTTTATCCCCCATTCAATTTGAAAATGCTAATTAAACCTCGTGAAAAAATCATTTTACCCTTACTTGGCTGTCACTATGGAGGGCAAAAACGTTAATTCACTATAGCCATTCACGGAGTCTTCCTCCACAGTGTTTTACTAAGGCTTTAGTTTTTTTGATAATTCTTTATTGATAGGAAGCATCAATGAACTTCAATAAGAAGTAGAAATGTCTATTACAATAATTGAATCAATGATTGGTGCAGATTCCTCCAACCAAACAGAAACATTCTAACAAGAGAGTGCCCAATGAGCCAGGACATGTGTTGCCCTGTTCCCATTTTTTGTATTTTCTGTATGAACCAACTTCGACCATATCTATCATGTCGTTGCAATACTCAAGTGAACTCGTATAAGATAAAATCAGAAAGATTTAATTAAGAAACAAGGTCATAGTGCCACTTTCTGTTTCATTAATTATATGCCTATGTCATGCCCACCAATGTCATGGATCAAGCTGGTTAGAGCTGCCAGTTATAAGAAGTTAGACAACCAGCTTACTTTGCAATATTTAAGCCACAAGAGGACATGAAAACTTAGTTTTCTGAGGCTCAGATGCATGACTATAGGTTACAAATCATACAAAAATATCTTGCTTAGTGTTGTAACCTAATTTTGACCCACTTATTTTTTAATTAATTTTAAGGAGGGTAAATCTTGAAAATTAAAAGACCAGGGGTTGAATGCAAGGATTTAGAAACTTCAAGGACCAGATTGGAAATAACCATTCTCAGCCCCCAAAACAGCACCGTTTCAATCAGGTCCTGTCCGTCATCTTCATCTCCAAACCACCAAACGCCCGCCTGCAAAGAAGGAAACGAAAGTGTGAAACACCAGCATCCTAGTCCTTTCAAAACACAGAAAAAGCAGTATTTATCTTCATGATAATCACAAACCGGCGAGATAAGGATTACACTTCGCGTCCGAGTCCTAATAGAAACCGTCTCCTTCAGCCGTGCTTATCAGGAGGAGAGACGTGAGGCTGAGGGAGAGGAAGATTGGTCCCTATAAATACCCAACAATTGACAGAACCAAGGAGGAGAAAAACCGAGAAAAAAACAGAGCAATCAACCCAGAAAAAGCAGAGCACACAAAACACAACCCAAAAAAAATACAGAGTCAAGAACAGAAACATCAACCCAAAACAGAGTAAAAAACCAAAAAAAAAAACAGAGCATAAACCAAAAAATATATACACAGAAAAGGAGA
>Ga0307515_10019963_pt1 | contig 12005 bp, 12 predicted proteins | sample 17_EM_MG_FD_194513 | JGI IMG/M metagenome (GOLD analysis project Ga0307515, IMG submission 194513) | Populus trichocarpa ectomycorrhiza microbial communities from riparian zone in the Pacific Northwest, United States - 17_EM | ecosystem: Host-associated > Plants > Roots > Unclassified | place...
CCAGGACGGCCTTCGCCGAAAGTGCTGGCCCACTTGGCATCCTGCGGCTCGTCGGGCTTGGCGGCTTTCCACAATACGAAGTCCAGCGGGTCCTGCTTGCCATCGAGCACGGCAACCCGCTCGCCTGCGCGCAGTTCGTCGAGCGACTTGCCCGATAGCTTGCCGTAGCCGGCAAACTTGCGCACCGCATAGTTCACATCGCCATTGGGCGAGCGGTAGGCGAGGCCCTTGTTCTCCAACGTACCGATCAGCTCGAGCATCCTGGGCACGTACTCGGTGGCACGCGGCTCGATGCTCGGCGGCTCGATGCCCAGCGCGCCGATGTCGGTGTGCATGGCCTCGGTCATCTCGTCGGTCAGCTGGCGGATGGTGATGTTGCGCTCGACCGCGCGCTTGATGATCTTGTCGTCGATGTCGGTGATGTTGCGCACGTAGGTGACGCGCATGCCGCTCTGCTTGAACCAGCGCTGCACGATGTCGAACGCCATCATCATGCGTGCGTGGCCCACATGGCACAGGTCATAGATCGTCATGCCGCAGACGTACATGCGCACGTGGCCGGGCTCGATCGGGGAAAAGTCTTCCAACTCACGCGACAGCGTGTTGTAGATGCGCAAGCTCATGAATTTCCGGGGACACAGGATCGTTGAAACATCCTGCAGGTCAAGCGTTTGGCCAGGTGGCTTTTGGCCGGCGTACGCCTGTCAACCGCATACCCCTGGGCTACAATGGGACGCAGTATATAGCCGTGCCACGTGGCCGCGCCAGATGGTTTTTGGTACGCATTCATCCCAAGAGGAACTATGAAGCAAGCGCTGTCGATTGTCCTGTCGCTGGTCCGCTGTTCGGTCCTTCTGGCATCGGCCTTCACGCTCCAGGCATGGGCCGACGACTATTCCGATGTGACGCAACTCGCACGCACCGGCAAGGTGACCGAGGCCTTGGCCAAGGCCGATCTGTACCTGGCCACCAAGCCACGTGACCCGCAGATGCGCTTCATCAAGGGCGTGTTGCAAAGTGAAGCCGGCCGCCCTGCCGATGCGATCGTCACGTTGACCGCGCTCACGCAGGAATATCCTGAGCTGCCAGAGCCGTACAACAACCTGGCCGTGCTCTACGCCAGCCAGAACCAATATGACAAGGCGCGTGCTGCGCTCGAAATGGCGGTGCGGCTGAACCCCTCATATGCCACCGCGCACGAGAACCTGGGCGATGTCTATGCCAAGCTGGCCAGCCAGTCGTACGCAAAGTCGCTGCAGCTCGAAGGCAACAATCCGCAAGCGGTGCAAAAAGTTTCGGCGCTGCGGGACATGCTGACGCCCAAGAACACAAAATCGGGCAGGCCTGCCGCGGCCAGCACGTCAACCAGTCCGGCCAAGTAACGCACCCCGGCTTTTCCGAACGCGTTGCGTTCGCGCCCCTGATCTGCCGCGCCGGTGCGTGGTGGGTTTGGCGCACAAGGCAAACTTCCATCCATCCAGATCTTCATGACTTCAACTTTCTCCACGCTGCGACGCAGCCTCATCCTGTCGGCCTGCATGGCGCTGGGCCTGCACGCCCACGCGGCGGACAACCCGCGCGTCAAGTTCGCCACCACCGAAGGTGACTTCGTCATCGAGGTCTATCCTGACAAGGCGCCCAAGACGGTCGAGAACTTCCTGCAATACGTGAAGGACAAGCACTACGACGGCACGGTATTTCACCGCGTCATCGAAAGCTTCATGGTGCAAGGCGGCGGCTTCGACACCAAGTACGTACAGAAGCCCACGCGGCCACCGGTTGTGCATGAGGGACAGGCAGCGCTGGCGAAGGGTGGCGACCGCAATGTGGCAGGCACCGTAGCGATGGCTCGGACCAACGATCCAAATTCGGCTACCTCGCAGTTTTTCGTCAACGTCAAGGACAACGCCCAACTCGACCCGGTCGTGATTCCACCCGGAGACCCAGTCGCCAAGTTCGAATACCAGGGCCGCGTCTACGAAAACGTGCCACGCGCCAACCTCGTGAACGCGCCCCAGCTGTTCGGCTACACCGTCTTCGGCAAGGTGGTCAGCGGCATGGACGTGATCCAGAAGATCCGCAACACGCCGACGGGCCCGGGCGGACCGTTCCCAACCGACGTACCCAAGACGCAAGTCGTCATTCAATCAGCCACTCTGGTGAAGTAACCATCATGTCCAATCCTCAAGTCGAACTCCACATTGCCGGCTACGGCGTCATCACCATCGAACTCGATGCCGAAAAGGCGCCGAACTCGACCGCCAACTTCCTGAGCTATGTGAAGAAGGGCCACTACGACAACACGGTGTTCCACCGCGTGATCCCGGGCTTCATGGTCCAGGGCGGCGGCTTCGAGCCCGGCATGAAGCAGAAGAGCGTGGATGCGCCGATTGCAAACGAAGCCAACAACGGCCTGAAGAACGACAAGTACACGTTGGCCATGGCGCGCACCAATGATCCGCACTCTGCCACCGCGCAGTTCTTCATCAACGCGAAGGACAACGGCTTCTTGAACCACACTGCGATCTCGGCCCAAGGCTGGGGCTACGCGGTGTTCGGCAAGGTGGTCGCTGGCACCGATGTGGTGGACAAGATCGAAGCCGTCAAGACCGCTCGCAAGGGCTTTCATGATGACGTGCCGAAGGACGACGTCATCATCGAGAAGGCTGTCGCGCTGTAAGCAGCGGCTCAACGCCCACGTGTCCTCGCAACACTTGAGTCTGTGGGTATGCCAAGCGACGTTCCTGCCATCGCTGAACTGATCGCGCCAGCTGATTGGCGCACGATCGACATCCTGTCGGATGTGCATCTGCAGCCAACGGAGATGGAGACGTTCGAGGCCTGGCGCGTGGCCGTGACCGGCAGCAATGCGGACGCCCTGTTCATCCTCGGCGATCTGTTTGAAGCCTGGGTCGGAGACGACGCACTCGACCCGGCCAAGGGCGACGATTCTGCGCAAGGCGAATTCGAGCGGCAGTGCGCAGACGTGCTGCGTCAGACCTCGCTTCAGCGCCCGATCTACTTCATGCACGGCAACCGCGACTTCCTGCTGGGAGATGCAGGTTTGGCCGCCTGCGGCATGCAACTGCTGCAAGACCCTACCCTGCTGCGCTTCGCGGGCAGCAACTGGCTGCTGAGCCATGGCGATGCGCTCTGCATTGGTGACATCGCCTATCAGCGTTTCCGCGCGCAAGTGCGATCCTCGGTGTGGCAGCAAAGTGCCATGCAGCAGCCGTTACCGGTGCGTCGCAGCATGGCGCGACTCATTCGTGAAGCCAGCGTGCAGAAGCAGAGCGAGCTGGCGGCTTATGCCGATGTCGATACCAGTGCGTCACGCGAGTGGCTGCATGCAGCCCATGCGCAGGGGTTGATTCACGGCCACACGCACATGCCGGCCGACCACGATCTGGGCAATGATTTGCAGCGCATCGTGCTCAGCGACTGGGATGCCGCCGCCACACCGTCCCGCTGCGAGATTCTTCGGCTCGAAGCCGGTGCGGCCCGGCCACGGCGGTTGACGACCTGTTCGGCATGAGCGCATGGTGGAGCAAGCTGCGCGACCGGGCGCGGCGGCTCCAACGTGATGAGGGTCGTCACATTCCGGACCCGCTGTGGGACGAGACGGTGCGCCGGTATCCATTCCTCGCGCAAGACACCGTGGAGGATCAGGCGAGACTCCGAAGCCTCACGGGTCGCTTTCTCACTCAGAAAGAGTTTCACGGCGCCGCGGGCCTGGAGGTTACCGACGAGATCGCCGCTGCCATCGCCGCGCAGGCCTGCTTGCCTCTCGTGCATGTCGATGCGGGCCGTGGCAACGCGGCGTTGAACCGTTCAAGCGCCCTGTCCTGGTACGACGATTTCGTCGGTGTCGTCGTGCAACCCAATGAAGTCATCGCGCGCCGGGAAGTCGTGGATGACAGCGGCGTCGTGCACCGCTACGACGAAGTCATTTCCGGCGAAGCGATGGAGGCCGGGCCGGTGATGGTGAGTTGGGCCGCCGTTGCGGAATCAGGCTTGACGGCTGCCGAAGGCTACAACGTCGTGATCCACGAATTCATGCACAAGGTCGACATGGCCGACGGGGTTGCGGACGGATGCCCGCCATTGGCCGCGGGGTTCATGGGTACGAGGTCAGCGGCCGAGGCGCGAAAAGTCTGGCTGCAAGCCTGGGAGGCGGCTTACCAGGCGTTTCGTGAGAAGGTCATCATTGCCGAACGCTTTGGTGGCAATCCGACCTGGCTCGACCCCTATGGGGCCGAACGCATCGAAGAGTTCTTTGCGGTGGCTTGCGAGGGCTATTTCGTCAACCGCACGAAGTTCGCGCAGGACTTTGCGGATCTGGTGCCGCTGCTCGAAGCTTTCTTCGGTACCAGCCTCCCGACTGGTACAGGTCAAGAGCGGTCGAGCCCTTGACCTCAGTCAGTCACTTGGACCAGACCGGCGCTGGCCCCAGGCGTTCGGCCATGAAGTCGAGCAGCGTGCGAACGCTGGCGGGCTGGTGGCGACGGGCAATGTAGACGCCGTAGATGCCCAGAGGATCCGGCTGCCACTCAGGCAGCAGCGCGATCACTTCGCCGCTGCGCAACAAGGGCTCCACCACGTAGTTGGGCAGGATGGCAATGCCACCACCGGCGCGCACGGCGCTCAGTAGCGACATCACGTCGTTTGCGCTGAAGTTGCCCGAGACCTGGACCGCTCGCTCCTCGCCTTCGCGCGAGAAACCCCACTGGCTCTTCTCGCTGCGTGAGTACGTCACGCAGTTGTACTTGGCCAGATCTTCCGGCACCGCGGGCGTTCCGTGTTCCGCGAGAAACTCGGGCGTCGCGCAGGCCACGCTGCGGCACGTGGACAACTTCCTGGAGATCATGCTTGAGTCCAGTTCGTTGGTCATGCGGATGGCGATGTCGATGCGTTCTTCGACCAGATTCAAGGTCTGGTCGCTGAGCACCAGGTCGATCTTGGTACGAGGATAGCGGGCAAGGTAGTCGACGAGCACCGCCGACAAGTGCGCTTGCGCAAACGCCCCGTTGCATACAACACGGATCTGGCCGTGCGGCTCGGTGTCGCGTTGCCCGACCACTTGCTCCACGTCGTTGACGAGTTCAAGCAGTTGCCGACTGCGCACAACGCAAGCTTCGCCGGCTTCGGTCAGCGACAGGCGCCGCGTAGACCGTTGCAGCAATCGCGCGCCAAGCCAACGTTCGAGTTCAGCGATGTGACGCGTCACCATTGCACGGGACATGCCAAGCGTATTGGCCGCGGAGGTGAAGCTGCCCCTCGTCACAACTTCACTAAACACCCTCATCGCAGAGATTCGATCCATTGGGCACCATCTGTAAATTGTTGGATACCCCTGTGCCAGGAATGACCATGGGGCGAACAATTGGGATCGTACCGCGACGACGTTCAAACGGTACACAACAATCTCACAAAATGTGTTGAATACAATCCTTATGAGGCAGGCCCGTTATTAATTTCCAACACAATCAATTCAGCCGCTCTCGTTCAAGCATCAAGAGCTGTCATGACAGCGCCGCCAACCCGGCGATTGCGAGCGAATACCCTGCCACTCCAAAGCCGCACATGACCGCCTTGGCGGCCGGCGCAATGTACGAATGGTGGCGGAATGGTTCGCGCGCGTGAACATTGGAGATGTGCAATTCGATCAAGGTGATTCCAGTACCCTTGACCGCATCATGCAACGCAACACTGGTATGTGTATAGGCCCCTGCGTTGATCACGACACCGGCTAGCTTGCCCTGCGCGTGCAGGCGGCCCGACTCGTGAATCCAGTCGACGAGCTGGCCCTCGTGATTGGTCTGCCTGAACTGCAGTTCGAATCCGTGTATCGAGCACGCTTGCTGGCACAGGCTTTCGACATCGGCCAGCGTTTGCGAACCGTACACGCCAGGCTCTCGCGTCCCAAGCAGGTTCAGGTTCGGGCCATTCAATACAAAGACGGTCTTCATGCGCGCGCTTTCAGTCAGAGCGCCGACGACCCTTGTGCAACTCCACATGCCCGCCCCTCGCGGACACGCCGGCACGAGCAACCAGCGGCGTGGCCGCAATTGTGCTCTCGCGCAGGCACCGTGCGCGAATATTCGGTGCGCTGCCGTGCACGCCGTGGACTGCCGGCCGTGCTACAGCCGCAGGTCAGCCCGCACGCGGCTTTTCACCACCAACGAAGCCTGGGAGCAGCGTCGCTCACCGACTATGCTGTCGTGCTTTCAGTCGGCCTTGATGTTGCCAGCCTTGATCACCTTGCCGTACTTCGCCAGTTCGGTCTTGGTGTAGGCGCCGAGTTCGGCCGCCGAGCCGTACGAAGGCTTGACTGCGAGCGCGCGCAGCTTCTCGTCGACTTCGGGCAACTTCATCACCTTGCCGAGATCGCTGCTCAAGCGCGCGAGCGCCTCGGGCGGCGTCTTGGCCGGCGCGTACAGCGCATACCAGGCGGTCACCTCGAAGTCGGGATAGCCGGCTTCAGCGAAGGTCGGCACGTTGGGCAGGTCAGGCAGGCGCGTGGGCGAAGCCACCGCGATGGCGCGGATCTTGTCGCCCTTGATCATCGGCATGGCCGCGGTCGTGGTGTCGAAGATCACGCTGAGGCGCCCGCCGATCAGGTCCATGGTGTGGGCATTGCCTCCCTTGTAAGGGACGTGGGTCATCTTGGTTCCCGACGCCTGCTGGAACAACTCGCCCGCCAGGTGCAGTGGGGAGCCATTGCCCGACGAGCCGTACATCACGTCACCAGGCGTCTTCTTCGCCGCGTCGACCAGTTGCTTCAGAGTGGTGTACGGCGACTCCTTGTTGACCGTGGCCACGATGGGTGCCACGCCGATCAGGCCGATCGGTGCGAAGTCGGTGACGGCGTCGTAACCCGGGTTGGCAATCAGGTGCGGGCTGACCGCGTGGCTGGCCAGCGAGCCCAGTACGATGGTGTAGCCGTCCGGCGCTGCGCGCGCGACGATCGCGGTACCGATGGTCGTGCCCGCTCCCGGCTTGTTGTCGATGATCACCGGCTGGCCCAGCATGTCTGCCATCTTCAACCCGATCAATCGCGCCACAGCATCGTTCGCGCCACCGGCCGGGTACGGCACGATCATCGTGACGGGCCGGCTCGGGTACGCGCCCTGCGCACTGGCTTGCAGCGGCGCCATGGCAGCAGCCATCGCCAAGCCGGCCGCGGCCGCCGTCAAGGCACGCCGCGTCGTGCCACCCATTTGCTGAACGTTGGACCGGGGGGATGAACTTGCTCGCATGGCTGGTGTCTCCGATAGTGATCAAGGGCGCAGGACTGGTTTGAAAGCACCAGCTTGCATGTGATGGCAAATTCTTTCACAATCTACCAAGTTCGATCAACCACAATTTGCCTGAATCGCACTCCTATCCGGATAAACCCCTAGAATTATCTACCACGATATGGCAAATTCTCTCAAGCTTGCAGTCGTGCCTTTGCTGCCGGCGCAGCGCCGCGACCGCATCGTCGACTTTCTGCGCCGCCACGGCGCGGTGACGCTGCAGCAGCTGGCGCAAGCGCTCGATGCATCGGTCTCCACGCTGCGGCGCGATCTGGATTCGCTCGAGGCAGAAGGCGTGCTGGACCGGACCCATGGCGGCGCGCTGCTCAGGCAACAGCAATACAGCACCTTCGAGCCCGACCCGGTAGCAGCGGCTGAGCTTTCGCCGCGAGAGAAGCGTGCCATCGGCCTGGCCGCAGCGTCGGACCTGCTACCCGGACAGAGCGTGATCTTCGACAGCGGCACCACCGTGATGGAGGCCGCGCGCGCAGCGCTGGACCGGCGCATCCCGCTGGTGGCGGTGACCAACGACCTGGCCATCGCGCAACTCTTCGGCGCGAGTCCACTGGTGCGTGTGCACGTGCTGGGTGGCGTGTTGCGCGCCAACACCAATACCTTGATGGGCGAGGACGTGCACGCCGCCGCCCAGCGCCTGCGGGCCGACGTTCTGCTGATGGGCGCGCATGCAGTGACCGACGGCGTGCTGTCGGAGACCGAGCCCGAAGTAGCCGCCGTCAAGCGCAGCCTGCTGCAGGCCGCTGCCGTGCGCAGGCTGCTGGTCGACTCGTCCAAGTTCAGGCCGCGCGCGTTCATGCACGTCTGCGCCCTCACGGAGTTGAGCGAGGTCGTCACCGACGACGGACTTGGCGCGACCGAGGCCGAAATCGTGCGCAACACCGGCGTGCGTTTGACGCAGGTGCGCGTGGCGTGATGCGGCTGCGCATCCTGGCTGATGACCTGACCGGTGCGCTGGACAGTGCGGCAGCATTCGCAAGTGGCGATGTACCGGTGTGGCTGGGTGCGGTGCCAACGCATCACGACTCGCAGGCCGCGGTACAGGCGCTGTCGACCGGTACGCGCGACCTTGCGCGTACTGCGGCCGAGCAAGCTGTGCTGGACGTGCTCGCGTGGTTTCGTCCGAATGGCGGCGAGCCCTGTATGGCCTTCAAGAAGATCGACAGCCTGCTGCGCGGCAACACCTTGGTCGAAGTCGCGGCGCTTGTCAGAAGCGGTGCATTCACAACGGTCGTGTTCGCACCGGCATTCCCGGCGCAGGGCCGCTTCACCCAAGGCGGCAGGCATTGGGTCGGCGTGCCGCATCGGCCTGAGTCCCCGGCAGTCCAGGTGTGTGCGGAGGCCTTGGCTCATGCGTTCGCCAAGCACGGGCTGGACGCCATCAGCGGGCCTGCTGCGATGCCAAAGGCCGGGCAAGCGAGTCAGATCTGGATCCCCGACGTGCTTGCCGACTCGGACTTGCTGACACTCGCCACCGCGAGCCGCCGAGCCGATGCAGGTCGGTGGCTGTGGTGCGGCAGTGCTGGCCTCGCCTCGGCCTTTGCGCAAGCATGCCAGACCGAATTCATCGGGCTCGATCACGCGCCCGCCGACCTCCCTGCCCCGCCCACACTTGCCGTGACAGCCAGCCGACACCCCGTACTGCGGGAGCAGATGCGGCTCGTGCCTTCGGGGTGCCACGATCAGGCCAGCGCACGGAATGGTGTCGCAGTGCTCGATCTCGCACCGTCCGAAGACCTGGCGCCAGAGCAGGCCGCCCGTCACCTCGCAGCATCGTGCAGCAAGCTCATGCAACACCGCACTCCGCCCCCGACCGCAGTGGTCATCGGCGGAGACACGCTGCTCGCGCTGTGCAAAGCCAGCGGCGCGACCCACCTGCTGGCCCACAAGAGCATCCGCCCCGGCTGGGGCCGCGCCCGCATCGAAGGCGGCCTCTGGCACGGCACCACTCTTCTGAGCCGCTCGGGCGCCTTTGGCGCGCCGGACGACATCGCAGCGCTGCTGGGGCAGCTCGCACCTCATACATCCAAGGAAAGCATCACATGACCAAACCAATTCGCCTGGCGTTGACGATGGGTGACCCGGCCGGCATCGGCCCGGAGATCATCGTCAAGGCAGCGCATCAGATGCACGACCTCGTGCGCGAAGGCCGCATCGAGCTCAAGGTGTTCGGCAGTGCGGCTGCACTAGAGCGGGCCGGACAGATACTCAAGCTGCAAACCATCGGCCCGGGCGCACCCCTGTCGATGGTGGACGTCGGCCCGGTCACCGGGCCCATGCCTGTGGGCCAGGTGTCTGCTGCCGCTGGGCAGTGGTCCTACCTCGCCGTGGAATGCGCGGTGCAGCAGACACTGGCAGGCGAGATCGATGCGATCGTCACGGCCCCGCTGTGCAAGGAAGCGCTGCACCTTGCGGGCTATCCATTCGAAGGCCACACCGAGATGCTCGCGCATCTGACCGGCATGCGCGATGGTGTGATGATGCTGGCCCATGGCGGCATGCGCGTGAGCCATGTGTCCACGCACTGCCCCATCTCCGAAGTGCCCAAGCGGCTGACGCCCACGCGGCTGCGCCGCGTGCTCGACGTCACGATTGCGGCATTGAAGGCACTTGGCATCGCGCAACCTCGCATCGCGGTTGCCGGCCTCAACCCGCATGCGGGCGAAGGCGGCATCCTGGGCAAGGAAGACGGCGAGATCATCGCGCCCATCGTGGCCGAGTACGCGGCAAGCGGCGAACAGGTCACCGGCCCGTGGGCAGGCGACACGGTCTTCATCAAGCTGCGCGCAGGCCAGTTCGACGCAGTGATCGCGATGTTCCACGACCAGGGCCACATCCCGGTCAAGCTGCTGGGCTTCTCGATCGACCCCGCAACCGGCGCATGGACCTCGGTGAGCGGCGTCAACATCACGCTGGGCCTGCCGATCCTGCGCACTTCGGTAGACCATGGCACTGCATTCGACATCGCGGGCAAGGGCATTGCCAGTGCCGAGAGCATGGTAGACGCATCGACCTACGCGATGCAGCTGGTGGCAGGCCTGCGACGCGTGGCCGGCGAGGCACAGCCGGCCGTTGCCGCGGCCTGATGCCATCACGACGACGACTCGATTCATTCAATACACACAACGGAGACTCTTCTCGATGATCGACCCTTCGCAAGCCCTCAACTTCGCGGGCAAATCCGTGCTGGTCACCGGCGGGGGTTCCGGCATTGGCGCTGCGGTGGCGCTGGCGTTCGGCGCGGCCGGTGCCAAGGTGGCGGTGCACTACTCGCGCAACCGCGACGGCGCGGAGAGCGTGGCCGAGGCCATCCGCAAGACGGGCGCCAAAGCCATCACGCTGGCGGGCGATCTGCTGGAGCGCACCGCTTCCGCGCCGTTGATCGAGGGCACCGTGAAGGCGTTTGGCGGCCTCGACATCCTGGTCAACAACGCCGGCGACATGTTCGGCCGCCGTCCGCTGGAGCAGGCGAGCGATGAAGACTTCGACCGCGTGATCGGACTGAACGTGCATGCGGCGTTTGCCATCTGCCGTGCCGCCGCACCGGTGATGCGCGCCGCCCGCTCGGGCAGCATGATCAGCACCACGTCGATCGCGGCGCGCACCGGCGGTGGCGATGGCGTGGGCCTCTATGGTTCAGCCAAGGCCTTCGTCAGCACGATGACCCGTGTGTTCGCGCGCGAGATGGCGCCACACGGCGTGCGCGTGAACGGCGTGGCGCCCGGCGTGATCCTGACCGACTTCCACGTGCGCAACTCCAGCCCCGAGCAACTGGAAGGCGCGCGCAAGACGATTCCGATGGGCCGCACCGGTACGCCGGACGATTGCGTGGGCGCCTATTTGTTCCTGGCCGACCCAGCGCTGTCCGGCTATATCACCGGGCAGGTGATCGAGGTCAACGGCGGGCAGCTGATGCCTTGAGCGTTGCGGCTCGCGCTCACTGGTATACCTTCGCCTCCGGCCTCGGTGCGAGCTTGCTTGGGGCGGCCCGGCGCGGCGCTCACGCCTTGGCAAGCCAGGTCTGCAGCCGGTCCACACCCTGGTTCAAGCGCGCAAGATCCTTCGACGCAAAGCACCAGCGCAGCCAGCCGCGCGCCTCTTCGGCAAACGCTTCACCCGGGGCCAGGCCAATGCCGGCTTCGACAACAAGGCGCTTGGCGGTGGCCAATGAATCGTCGAAGCCTTCAAGCTTGAAGAAGGCATACATGCCGCCGCGGGCCGATGCCACCTGCACGCGCGGCACTGCTTGCAGCAGCGGCACCAGCGTATCGCGGCAGGCCTTCAGATGCGCCACCACGCGCGGCGTCACGTCGGCCGTGCGCTGCAGCGCGACGATGCCGGCGCGCTGCGTGAACACACTGGCGCACGAGGTGTTGAACTCGATCAGCTTGCCCATGTGGTGCGTCATGGCAGCAGGCATCACCAGCCAGCCCAGGCGCCAGCCCGTCATCAGGAAGCTCTTGGAGAACGAGTGCACCACGACCAGCCGGTCGTCTGGCGTGGCCGCGTCCAGGAAGCTCGGCGCACACGCACGCGGCGTGGGCTCGTAGTAGAGGCGCTCGTAGACTTCGTCGGCCAGGATCCAGGTGCCTGTAGTGCGGCAATGGGCCAGCAGCGCCTGCTGCTCGGCGGCGGTCAAGGTCCAGCCGGTCGGGTTGTTGGGTGCATTGACGATCAAAAGCTTGGTCGAGG
>Ga0307515_10019965_pt1 | contig 12001 bp, 14 predicted proteins | sample 17_EM_MG_FD_194513 | JGI IMG/M metagenome (GOLD analysis project Ga0307515, IMG submission 194513) | Populus trichocarpa ectomycorrhiza microbial communities from riparian zone in the Pacific Northwest, United States - 17_EM | ecosystem: Host-associated > Plants > Roots > Unclassified | place...
GGACACGACGCATAGATATTTCATTCGATTCGCTGGTCCTTCTCATGGAGCGACGCCGCCCAGTAGCGAAACGCGTCCTGGTCGGGTCGTCACCCCTGCTTCCAGCCTTTGAGACAGCCAAAGCAGTGGGATATGAGACCAACATTCTCGACAAGGTCTATAAAGCAAAAGAACTCACCGAACGGCAGAAGTTCTTTCAGCAGTCAGAAAAGAGTCCCCGGCACCTACGGCAACACTCCAGCTCAGGCGGCGAGGCCAACGGCAACAGCAGCGGATCTGAAACGGTCACTGCAAGCGCCCAGGCCTCGTTCGCGGCTGAGAAGTGGGTCGAGCAAGGTGTGGACGAGATTCTGCACCTGAAGATCCTCGAGAGCGTCGTCGATGCCGAGCGGCCCAGCACGATCGTCCTGGCGACGGGCGATGCAGCTGAGGCGGAGTATTCGGATGGCTTTATGGCTATGGTGGAGCGTGCGCTGAAGAAAGGCTGGAAGGTGGAGTTGCTCAGCTGGAGTAAGAATATCAGTTTTGCGTATCGAAAGAAAGAGTTCCAGAGCAAATGGGCTGGCAAGTTTAAGATTATCGAGTTGGATAATTATGCGGAGGATTTGCTGGATACGTGAGCTGATGGGACGTTCATGCGAACCATCCGGACGAGATGGAGATGGAAACTGAGCATTATTTGGATGAAAACCCGAGTAATACCCTAGCACACGTCTCACGGTGGAGCATGATGGTATGATAGCATGATGGAATGGAATTGATGATGCCGCCTGACTACATATGGTTCTGCGGATCCATCTTTATGGACTCAGGTTATTTTCTCATTGGAGGTTTACTAAGGATAAACTGTCCATTGTGCTGACAGAATTCACCAATATTTTCGGAGATTTGAATATAAGATGGGGTATCACGGCTACAACTAAAAAAAAAATCTACGCGGCGACAAATGAAATTGGTGCTGTGGCGCTGTGAGATTTACCCGCATGCAAAAGGAAACCTTCGTAAAAATATCCCAAACAAACCAGCATTCCTAAACTTATCGGGCTATGCTTTCTTCGCCAACGGTGCATGGACCAGTGGATGAGCAGAGAAATGCCGGATAGGGGCGTGTGTGAAGCACTTTCGGGCCCGGCGCGTCATGAAACGCGATGTGCCATGCACTGCCAGGCTGATGGGTAGGGAACGGGCCGTTCTCGAAAGTGCCTTGCCGTTGCTCGGGGTTCGCGTGGGTTTCGTTCAGAGATGTGGCTCAGCATTGAGGGAAGGAGCCATGCTCGCACCGATAGTGGCAAATATCCCGACGCGATGGCTGAGGTTTACGCGTTATGCATTTGTTCATTGTGCAAGACATTTCAGATGGCTAGACATCGCTATGAAGTAAAACAAGTTACCAGATGGGCGATTAACCTTATTAAACGGCACGGACAAATGAGAAAAGGGTTTTCTCAGTAATCCTTGAAGGCTGATTAGTCCGCCGTCGGGGTTGATTTTGATATCCAGAGGCTAGTCGAGGCGAGAAAAGGTGACACGCGAGTCGGTCCTCGGTCGCCGTTGGAAGGATTAAAATTGCAGCGACACGGGCTCGGGTTTTGCCAGCATCCGAGACGCCAGGACGTACCTCTGGCGATTGATCAGCAACACATTTCGTTTGAACAATGTTTGGGAACAAATATGCGCTGTAAAGCGGGGTGCTTAGGCGCCTTGGTGCTTCGTCAGGAGGGGGAGTTTAGGAGTCTGGAGAAGTTCGCCAGTGCTGCGAGTAGGTGTTTCGTTATGGTGGCAGGCGGGCTATATATGTTTTATCTATCATGTCTCTGAGACATGATCGCCGTTGTCGACGCACGCTCCATGCCCAACCGTTGCTGTCGGCGCACTGAGGCTGATGAGCTTGAGTCGAGCTTCGCAAAAGTCTATGATGTAGGCTGACATCATCCAATGCTAAATAATGCTCTGGATGCACTGCCGGCATTACTTTTAGTAACTATTTTGATGGAAGAAGCATAGAGGAAGCATGTTGAAAAGAAATCCAGGGGCGATGGGAACCTATTCGCTGCATGCGCATGTCTTTTTCCATGTGGTGCTGATTCAAGGTTACGAGATCTCGGCGCCTTCTGGATCTTTGTGAATGGCCTCGCGCGACAGGGCGACGGATATGCTAATGCTGCAGAGCGTTGGCCCATCACGCGACATTGTTTTTACGGGGTTGCATACCTTCAGAACCGAATGCCCAGCGGCCACGATAGTTTTGCGTTATTCTGCATAGCTTCATCATCGCCCAACTCGGGACGCCGTATTCGCATTCCCAGCATATTCCCAGCATATTCCCAGTATATCGCATCTTCAGCCACCTGCATTTCGCACCCCTATTGGAACACCATCGCAACAAGCTCATCGTGACCGTCATTTAGCAAAATTAACGAAATTGGGCTGAGGCCTCTGCGCCATTGGTTACTAAGCGCGAGGCGGCGAAGGTTGTTGGTCTGAGGCCGGGTTCGCAAATTGCTACCAAGCCTCAGCATCCGATCCGTCACTCCCGGCCCTTCCACTAGCTGGTCTCTCATAATCCTCTTCCTTTCCCGCTACTTTGACCTTTCATTCTTCTGCCTCACCGAACTCCAAGACTCGCTGGTCCCAGCCTTCCCCGCCGTGCTTCTTGCAGCTGCTTCACGCCAGCAGTCTTTGGTGCTCGTTGCCTGCTCACCCTGGTGTCGCATGTAGCTTGGCCCTCGCTTCCATTGTCCAAGATCGACCGCGCATCGCAACTTTCCTAGCTTCGAACCATGAACAAGTCTTCCTACTTCGCATTCCTCGACAGTCCCTCGCCGCCGATGCTCTCCAGAGCCAAAATACCCGCCCTATCCTCCATACCTACCCTAATCCCTCACAGGGTACGGAGGAAATGGAGGGCTACCAAGTCGAGGATACGCAGCAGGCAGTCACCAACTTCATCCATTAGCTCCCTACAAACCTCCTTCTCTTCTGCGGACACATTGCGGTCTCTTCGAACACACCATTGGTCTTTCTATGATGGACAATACTTGATACTGGCAATAGTGGCCATCTTCGCGCTCTCCGTCATGGAGACTCCGGGGCCGTTTGCAAAGACCTCCGTCGCTGCGCTCCTGATGCTCGGACTGGTGCTTCCAATCACGCGGCAATTCCTTCTACCATTTCTGCCAGCGTTAACGTGGCTACTGCTATTCTATTCCTGCAAGTAAGTTGTCCCTTTCTTGAGCTTCGCCACAGTCGGTGCTTAGCGTTCGTTTTGGAAAATGACACGGACCCGAGACGGGCTACACAGCCCACCAAAAACGTCCCAAGCCATAAAGTTGACACAAGCATTCTGACACTTTTCCATAGATTCATTTCTGGCGATTATCGGCCTCCGATCTGGGTCCGCGTGCTCCCAGCTCTTGAAAACATACTCTACGGTGCCAATCTTAGCAATATTCTCTCGGCGCATAAACATGTTGTTTTGGATGTTCTTGCTTGGCTGCCGTACGGAATTGCACATTACGGGTCTCCTGTCGTTGTCTGCATTTGTTTGTTCATTTGGGGCCCTCCTGGTACCATGCCAACCTTTGCCAGAGCCTTCGGGTATATGAACATTGCTGGAGTGACTATTCAGCTCTTATTCCCTTGCTCACCACCATGGTATGAGAATCTCTATGGCTTAGCACCTGCCAATTACTCTGTCCCAGGCGATGCCGCAGGATTGAAGGCCATTGACAAGCTGTTTGGAATTGATCTGTACACATCTGGCTTCCATGCCTCTCCAATGGTATTTGGAGCTTTCCCTTCACTTCACTCTGGGTGGGCAACCCTGGAAACTCTGTTCATGGGCCACGTTTTCCCTAGAATGATGCCGGTCTACATTGCCTATACAATGTGGCTGTGGTGGGCGACCATGTATTTGTCGCACCATTACGCGGTAGATTTAGTCGCCGGCAGTCTACGTAAGTTGTGGCAGATCCCCCTTTGTTTCCCCGAATATCAATCTAATCAGATCAGTTGCCGGAATTGCATATTTCTTTGCCAGAGCCAAATTTCTTCCCCGAGTACAGCCCGATAAAGAGTTCCGGTGGGACTATGACTATGTGGAGATTGGAGAGCCTCAAGACGGTTTCTCATATGGCATGTTGGACATCTATGAGGAGTTCCACCCGCAATCCGACAGCGATGAGTGGACAATCGGATCATCCTCATCGTATTCCTCTGGCGGCAGGAGCCCATCCGCAGGTTCCCGAAGTCCTATCGACGATACTCAGTCTCTTTGGGAGGGCGATACTCTAGCCTCGGCATCCGATCACGAGCAAATGCGGTAACAAGATCGCCCACTCAACCCCTCCAGGCGTCCCCTTCCCCTCATATTGGCTCACTAGCCTATTGGCCTATGGTCACGCTGGTCACGCTGTTCACGACTCATGCATAACCGGAGTTTATTTGAGCATTTCTGAGCGACCACTGATACTTTTATCACTTCGCATAGAACGAGCGTCCGTCGATTGAATCGACGTCGAGCATTGGCATTGTCAAGCATGACCAATATTCATACCGTTCTTCTACTCTTGCGAGCCCTCTCCGTCCCGACAGGCTATTTCAACGCCGCCGGGCCGCTCGCTCGATTTTTTTCTCTTCATATTCAGCCCTCTTCGCATATACCAGGAGTCGAGGCACTGCATTTCACAATTGGGGACTTTGAGAGCCTTCACTTTTTTTCTGAAGATTGCTCGCTCCTCTTGATACCCAGATCTGTCGCTTCTGTACCAACATTTTTTTTTGTACATTAACATTCGCTTCATCTTGACCCAGTTAAATGGCATTTTTATTGGCCAGCCGAAGGTCTTTTTGGTTTTTTGGTTTTTTGGTTTTTTTCAGCGGACTCGACGTGGGAAGTCGAGCTGCGGATTCTTCACGTTCGCTGAGTGTAAAACTAGGAAGAACTGGTTATATGGGCAAGAGACGGGATTTCGGACAGGCTGTAAAGGATCAATACGGCGGGTTTGGAGAGTTGTGTGGTCTTGCCTTTTTCGACCGCAGACAGGGTCCGCACCGCGAGGCAGGGCAGGGCGGTAGATGTAATAATCTTATTACCATAATGCTTAATCGATGTAGGGGGAGAATCGATGTTGATTATTTCCGTGCAGCTTGTGTTAGTGATGGGTAGACTTGGCAGTGAGGATCGGCTGACAGCTGCGGTACCAAAGACACGGAGACCAGGCATGAGAGCACTCCAGCATGCACTGAGTCGTGATGTGGTGAGTCGTAGCGACGCAATTCAGATCTGATTGGGAATCAAACTATATTTTAGTCACAGCTACGCAACACCCATCCACACAACAATACCCGGAGTCCAAGCACTTCCCAGCATTCCCCAAACGAGCACATCTCCCCTCCCCTCTCCCACCAAAAAGTTTCCCTGAAGATCTCAGGCTGACCAGCGCCACTGAAGGAGCGCGCAGGCTGATTGCCCGATTTGTCAGCCGGAGTCCGCGGCATCCGCGCATCACGGGGCGTCACGGTGTCGGTGCGAGGCAGAAGCGCAGCCGGTGAAGTTTTTTGGACAGCGGAATGCGATTGGAGGACCGCCCGCGCCTTTTTGCTTACTTAGCAGCCATCTGGCTTAGAACCTTTTGGACGTAATTTTTTTGGCTAGCGTCGGAATAACAGCTACGCCGTCATCCTTCTTGCAAAATCATGTCTAAGAGCCTTTAGCGAGTTTTGTTAAAAGCATAAGTAGTTATTATGCAATATATCCCTTAACACGTCAGCGTCCATCTAGAACCTGGTCCGTGCGCGGAACACCAAAACACCGGCGGGCGCCGAGGACACATTTTGGGTGTAAAATATGTCAGATTCTGTTCTGCAGAAAGGATGAGTGCTGATTACCTTATATTGAGCGACTAAACTCTAAGGAACAAGCTATATAGATCGTTTTATATGAGATTTTATAAATATCACCAGCCTTATATTCCTGAGCACGACGATTTGATTCAGTTAATTTAATTGGCTAGTCCTTATCGATAACAGATGGACGCGAACTGACGTGTTAAGGGATAACGTAGGTAACGGGTCCCTGAGTTATGACCGATTTAAAGTTTTACTAGTTGTTTGTCGGCGGGTCGGCGTTTTGGCGAACTTTGATTTTCAAATCGGTCAAAACCCAGGGATCGGTCAAAACCCCGTTTCCTACGTTAATTTATATAGTTACAATTTATACAATTATTACGATTTGTACAGTTATTACGATTTATACAGTTCTTGCGATTTGTACAGTTCTTACGATTTGTAAAGTTCTTACAATTTGTACAGTCGATTTGCACGGTTTTTATAATTTATATAGTGTATAGGCATTTTACTGCGTTTTACTAGCGACTACTGTAAATTTATTGCAAAACGTGCGGTTTGTGCGAATCGCTAACCACTATAACTACTGGCGATCGTACAGTTTGCAGCAAATTTGTTGAACTGCCGCCTGCTGCCTTCCTAGTGGCAATTTGTCGTCGTTAGCTTTGTCGTCAGCCTGTGACATATCTACCTTTTGCCGCCTATGTTATGTATATACAGTCACTTTCCTTTATAGATTAATCTATACACGAGCCCTCCTTTCCTAACCTTATATTTAGGTCAACAGTTATAAGCCCGGGGTTGTTTCCTATATACCAATTATTCCCTTAATTAGCTGTTCCTATAGGCTCGTATCTAGGTACTGCTCTTATACTTATAATTACTTTTTAATTAATAACGACTTGTAGCGAACGGCTGTGGCTACACGCAAGGACCTTCTTGGTTGGCCAGGAGAATCAAATCGAAGCAACTAAACTTGCCTGGCGTACGCTTCCTCGACATACGCTTCCTCTTTCTCTCTTATTTGTCCATGCCTTCGCCAAAACGCGAATACAACGCTGTCTCTGCAATTGCCGATGAAATTTGGTAATATCGTACGAGTGAGAACCCCACAATATTTAACAAAGATCATGATACTGCGAAGGAAGGCCGATTGTGAACAGCTTCAGGTTCTTGCAGCCAGGCATACGGCTCCGCTACAATTACTATGTGCAGTTGGTGGCGATTGAGCGAGATTGGATGCGCATACCGAATTTTAAATTTCGTAGCGCTCGCTAAAGGGGGGGTTTGAAGCTGGTCATGCACATGGCTGTAGGAGTGGACGGCTATAAATACGACTGCAATGTCCATTGCTGATGCTGGCGGACTTCAAGCTCAGTCGCCTCTGAACTCTTGCTCCAGAACGCTCCATTATAAACGGCATCAATTACTCCAAGATGGCTTCTAGCGACGAAAACTAGCTTCAGGTGTCGCTCAACGGGCAGCGAAAGCGCGAGCTTGCTCCTGGTGCATCGAAAGAGCTTATTGCCGAGATGCAAAGTAGCCTGCTGTTCCAATTGAAGTGTGAAGACCTTCTGATGGCCACTCCCATCGATCTCAGTAGCCTTGGGGCGATATTCGTCCACCGACCTCTCCATTGAACTCGAGCCGCCACGGGATGGCTTTCAGTACCTCAAGTAAATGCATACAGCTTTGTAAGGCCGCAGTCCACTGCTAACAAACACCAATAGGCATTCGCGTCTGCATCCGAACCTCACCAAATGCGGCGGCCTCGGAAGAATTTCCTCCTTAACCGCGGAGAAGGGGATGGCTGAAATATCACAAAAATCAGCTTTCACAAGGTTGACGGTATGCTTCGAGTGAGACTTTTCGCGGAGCCGCATTGACGCGCGACAGGTGTCGGAGATCATCGAGGCTCTGCTTGAGCCCGAAGCCGTGAATGAAATCAAACCGCGTATGATGCAGCTCAGGCGATCAGCCGAAAGTTGCGAGAAGTCTGCCAAAAACATGCACAAAGGGTTTCAAGACTGGCTGTTCTACGCCATGGAGATCTACAATGCGTGTGTCAGCACAACCAGCGTGACGCAGGAGAAGGCTGCGGCAGAGCTTCAAAAATCGATCGAGGCCTAAAATCTGAAATCAACTGAGGAGTCTCTCGCTGTTGCCAAGGACAGCCAGAAGCTCTTGGCGAACAGCTCACCGTCGCTTCTGAAGCGTTTCAAAAGGCCTCCGATAATTATCCAAGCAGGTAGGTGCCTCTTGGTTTCTTCGTCGACCGTGCTGACTTACTTGCCTCAAGTTGGGATCTTTCGGGCGCTCTGATTAATGGCATCAATCAGAAAATGGGCACGGCCAATAATACCGTCCAGACTGCAGCACCTACTACGAACTCTACCGGCAGGACCCTGGCCGCTGAGGCTCCCCGGGTCAAGATCAACCTTGCCTACTCGCAAGCCATGCCTGACATGACATATCACGAGACTCTCGATATGATGATTAGCAAAAGCCCGGACAATGGGATCGACAGGGACTCGGCGATTGGCACAGGTGGCAAATCGGAGCTCCATTTGGCCTCAGCCATGTTGACTCAATCCATGCAAAGCTTTTCATCGCGCGCCACGCAGGAAGAACCGAGCACGAAATATCGATCCATCTTAACGACCGTGGAACATAAGTACTACGTTTGGACGCTCACGCAGGAGTTTCTCGCGCTTGGCGTCTACGCTGACCACACATAGATTGCTCGAGAGATTCTAGCTGAGGTAAACAAAGGCAACAAAGCAGGATATACCCCACCAACTAACGACCCGGTCGAGGTCAAGAAATGGCAACAAGATTTTGCCGCGGAATATCGACGGGTTATCCAGCTGAATGCCATCGCGAAGGCCACCGCGGGTAATCCGGCCAACCAGGTAAGGGCTCTTGTCGGAAGTCTTCACAAACCAGCTAATAGTGTGATTAGGCGAAAATCATTATGGATAGCGATCTGCCTCAAGCCACGCAACCGACGAATAGCGCTGAACGCAGTCATGTCGCCACCGTCCTCAAAGGCGCCAAGCATCGGCTCGAAACAACGCAGGAGCTGCTCAACTCGACGACGAAGAACTATACCGATTCCACCAAATTGCTTGTTGAGACACAATCGGCGCTGGCCACGGTTAAAGCGCAGCTGGCCGGGCTCACCAATTCAACTCTAAAACTTGTAAGCCAACCGGGTTTCACATGAACACAAAGCCGCTAACTTTGGGGTAGGCGCAGGTGAAGAAGGTACTCATGGGGTGCATCAAATTGATGGTGAACCTTGGAAGCGAGATCACCAAACTCGTGCGCCGGTTTGAAGCGCTCAACGTTTGCATCTCCACAGTGATTAGGACCCACGTCACAAAGTTTGTCGAGACCATCACGCGAACCCCTGCCAAGGCCGGTTCAGGCGACGGCGAGGCGAGGCTCGGGAGTATCACGTTCACCGGGTTTCAACGAAGCGTAAGCTGCCGGCTCATTGACATATGCTCGCAGCTGACATTTGCAAATGCCTTTATAACACAACACTCAACTTGCGCGCGTGCGTACTCTGGCCTATTCACCGACATTGCCGTAATGTGGAACGAGCGCTCTTCAGAGAACATCTTTCCAGGCATTGCGATGTGCGAGCAGCTCAGTGTTCAGTCGGGCGAATCTGCAGGCGACACTCAAGAGCAAGGTGCAAGAGCTCAACCGGTGGGCGGACGATGCTTCGACGCGTGTCAAGCAGATTGCAGGTAGTGTATGAGACGAGCGCCAGCTTCTTTGTTGAATAGTCTGCTAACGATTGTGTACAGAAGCAGGAAGAGATCATGACTCAGATGAAACGCCGTATCGGCGAGGTGACCAACACGATGACTTTGCTCCCTGCTTCTTCTGTCAAAAAGGCTATCACCGAAAGTGTGGCGAGTACGGAAGTGTCCGCCTCGACAGCAATGGTCGTTGCACGCAAGCAACGGAACGCTGCCCTGATGGAAACATAGTCATGCACGGCTGCATTCGAGTCGAGCAGTGATCAGGCGTTTGACCTGAGCAATAAGTAAGTAGCCCTAAGCTGTGGTTGTGCAAGCCTGTTCCAAGCCTAAGTAGTCTTTGAGTAGGGATAAGCTGACTTGAGCATTAGGGTGAGCATTAGGGTGGGCACGCTTGGGCACAGGTGGGTAGACACGGGCAAGCCTGAGTAACTGGGTGAGCCATGCTCTGAGCACCACAATGAGTGAATTGCTAGCTTGTATCTCTTCATGGCCACCCTGATTCTCACCGTGGCATCGTTCGGGCTGCTGTATGCTAAACTGGCTTCAATGTATCAAAAGAAGTGCTAACTTTGTTTCGTCGAAGATATTGTGGCGGTGTTTTGCCAAACATGTATATGGCTTGTGAGGGCCTCAAGAAACAAACATCTGTTTGTTCTGCTCCACCCACTCTTCGAACGTCATGCCTTTCCTCCCAGAGTACTTCTGGACGTTAGATAGCTGCTCTTCGCTGACCGGATAACCGAACACCTGACTCTGTCCGGTAACTGCCTTTCCTACCTCCCTGATCATGTATTTCGCTACGGGTACTGGCACTCCGCGCTCCTCAACGAACATCTTGTAGGCATCTTGCTCGTTAGCGGTCTCAATCTTAGGATTCTTGCCAAGTGCTTTTGCAAGAATTCTGACGCAGTCCGTCTGCGACAACAATTCAGGTCCGTACAGATAAATGGTCCTCTGTTCATTCTGCGGTCCTTTCGCAAGAACCCTACCACAGACTCTCCCGATGTCCTCGGGAACGATACAGTCGACCTTTGCGTCCGGCATGTATATCTTCACTTCGCCCTTCTCGAGTCCCGCCTTGTACTGGAGTGTGTTGCTAGCAAATGCCCCTGCCCTGATCGCCACGAATCCATCTGTTCCAAATATTTCTCCGAGATTGATCTCGACCCGCGCATGCACGTACGGTATGACCTCACTAGGCTGAATCGCCGTCGGATCACCTCGAACGGTGAAACTGCTCAAGAAAACTACCAAATCAATACCCGCCGACTTGAGCGCCTCGATGGTAGACTTCATATTATCGGGCGTGCCGTGGGCGCAGTAAATGAAGGCGTACTTTGCCCCAGTCGTTTTCACGGCATCGCGAACGGTATCCGGCTTGGTGAGATCAGCATGTACCCTCTCAAAACTACCCTGCTTTTCCTTTTCGGCGCTGAGGCCTGGGATAGATTTCTCCGTATCTCGCATCGCAAGGACAACCTTCGCTCCCAGTTCTTCGGCGGTGCGTGCCGCAGCGGAGCCAACCGCCCCCGTTGGGCCAAAGACTATAACTTTGCGTGACGCCATGTTGATGGTTCGATGCTCGACACTGGTATCAGAGGGTTGGTGATGTTGGTAGAATGATTGAGGAGAAACCGCTCAGATGGCTAGGTCCTTTATAATCATAACCCACCTACGTTCAGCCCAAGCTAGAGAATTGTCCACACGACGTGTAGGGTCCTCTTAGGCTATGAAAAATAAAAGATAGTTCCGGACGAAAAGATCTCGGCACGGAGTTCACGGACTCCAGTTAGCTAGGTCTAGAAGAGCAGAGCGATGCTAGGTTGGCAGCTCGGCGTCGGCAACAGAGCAGGGCATCTGTGGGGTTCGCGGTTCGGATTTTGGAGCTCCATAAATCCGTTAGACTTATTTGCACTGGCCCGCCTCTGGGAGAGGCTGACAATAGCATGCATCTGTACGGAGGATTACACAAAAGGAGATTTCTCTTTCCTTTTTAGGACAGACAGTAAGTTCTGTTTTAACAGCCCTTTAGGGACTTAGGGCACCCCAAGCTTGGTTGCTTAGGGGACAGAGCCCCGGTAACTTTAGCGTGTCATCTCCCGTTTAGTTAGGAGACTGCCGCCCATCCTAAAAAGGAAAGAGAAATCTCTTTTCGCGCAATCCTCCGTAGTGCAGGAGAGCTTAGGACTGCTTACGTTCTGACTAGCCTGCCGCTCGCGTTCGGTGTTCGCGTGTCGCGAAGTGAACCTTTAAACCGGAAAAGTAACAGTCCGACGTCCAAGCGGGCTTAGACCGCCCAGGCCACGCGCGCTTAGGCCAAATCTCAACGTTGCCACTAAAGATAAGCCCCTTTCTCGGAAAAGTTAGCAAAATTCTAT
>Ga0307515_10019966_pt1 | contig 12000 bp, 12 predicted proteins | sample 17_EM_MG_FD_194513 | JGI IMG/M metagenome (GOLD analysis project Ga0307515, IMG submission 194513) | Populus trichocarpa ectomycorrhiza microbial communities from riparian zone in the Pacific Northwest, United States - 17_EM | ecosystem: Host-associated > Plants > Roots > Unclassified | place...
CTGGTATGCGCGGCGGCGGCGCCGGCGCACTCGCAGCCGTCGACGCCACGGGGGGCGTTGCCTCCCGCCCCGCCGGCAAAGCCGGCAGGGTCCCCACGCCCGAGCGACTCGCTCCGCTCGTCGAAGACCCCGCCCTTGCCCGCGTCGCCGATGGAACCCGCGAACTACCGCACGGTGAAGCTCGCCGACGGCGTGTACGCGTTCATCGCGCCGATCGAGACCAACGTCGTGTCGGGCAACTCGTTGCTGGTCGTCGGTGACGACGGCGCGGTCGTCGTCGACACCCAGCAGTTCGCTGCGGTCGCGCGCTGGGAGGTCGCCGAGATCCGCAGGCTCACCGACCAGCCGGTGCGCTACGTCGTCAACACGCACTGGCACAACGACCACTGGCTCGGCAACGCCACGTTTCGCGAAGCATGGCCCGACGCGATGTTCCTCGCGACGCCGAACACACGGCGGCTCGTGATCGAGAAGGGCGTGGCCGACGTCGATCCGTCGAAGGCCAGCGAGCAGCTCGCACAGCTCGACGCGATGCTCGCGGATCGCAAGCGGAAGCTGGCGCCGCTGGCGCGCCGGTACCTCCAGGTCGCGCGCGACGAGCTCCGCGACTACATCCCGGCGATGACGGCGGCGCGCCCCGAGCCGCCCTCCGCGACCTTCGACCGCGCGTTCACAATCCACCTCGGCGCGCGCGAGGTCGACGTGCGCTTCCTCGGGCGCGGCAACACCGGCGGCGACGCGGTGGTGTACATCCCCGACGCGAAGGTCGTCGCGACCGGTGATCTCGTGGTGCACCCGGTGCCGTTTGCGTTCGGCTCGTTCATCAGCGAGTGGCCCAGCACGCTCGGCAAGCTCGCGGAGCTCGACGCGAAGACGATCGTGCCGGGGCACGGCGAGCTCCAGCACGACATGCAGTACGTGCGCGCGCTGGCGGCAGCGCTCGGGTCGATCAGCGCGCAGGCCCGGGTTGCACAGACGGCGGGCAAGTCGCTCGAGCAGGCGCGCAAGACCGTCGACGTGCGCTCGTTCGAGCGAGACGCCTGCGGCGACGACCCGTGGTGCCACCTCGGGTTCCCCGGCGCGTTCGTGCAACCCGCGTTCGACCGCGCGTTCCGCGAGGCGAAGGAGGGGCCGCTCCGGGACGAGAACGAGAACTGACGCAAGATTCTACTCACACGGTCGAGGTCAATCCGGTCGAGCTCCACGTCGACCCAGGAACGGCTTGCCAACCGATGCAGGCAGCGGCCGCCGACGCATCCCCGAGCTCGTCCTCGGCAGAACCACAGTGCAGGTAGCACCGGGCGAGGTCGCTGCGCCGCGGTAGAGTCTCGATGATGTCTGCAGGCGACGTCTTTCTGTTCGGAGCCACGTCGATGCTCGGCTGGTCGATCCTGCAAGCAGCGCCGCGGGCGGTGACCGCGTTCTGCAACGGCTACACGCGCCGGATGCCGACCGGGGTCGAGCGCGGCATCCACCTCGACGATCCGGTGGCGATGTACGAGCTGTTCGCGAGCGAACGGCCGCGCCTGATCGTCCATTGCGCGGGCGTGTGCGATGTCGAGAAGTGCGAGCAGTCCCCGGAGTTCGCCTACTCGGTCAATGTCGACGGCACGCAGCTACTGATCGAACACGCGCCGCCCGAAGCGCGGATCGTGTACTGCTCGAGCGACCACGTGTTCAGCGGCAACACCGGCCCGTACGACGAAGCGTCGCCCACCGATCCGATCAGTGTGTACGGCCGCACGCGCGTCGCAGCCGAGCGCTTGCTTGCCGCGAGACCCAACAGCCTGATCGTTCGCACCGGCCTGTGGATCGGCCCCTCGGCGACCGGGCGCAACGGCCACCTCGACTGGCTCCGCTACCGCCACCGCCAGCGGCTGCCGATGACGCTGGTCGCCGACGAGCTGCGCTCGGCGATGTGGGCCGAGGACGCCGCACGCCGGGTCTGGGAGCTCGCGCACGCCGACGTCACCGGGATTCGCCACGTCGTCGCGAACCGCGTGGTATCGCGGCCCGAGCTCGCGGCCTACCTCGCTCGCCACTACGCGCTCGACGCCAGGTTCGACATCCACCATCGCCGCGACCGGCGGACGCCTCATCTCGGACGAGTCGAGCTCGCCACCCGTTACACCGACGCGCTGGCGCGACCATTGCCGTCGGTGGTTCCGGACGGGCCGCCGTTCACGTCCACGTCGGCGGATCAGTGACAGGAATGGCGACAAGCACGATGGCGAAGCTGTTGCTCGAGGAGATCACCCGTGACAACTGGCACGCCGCCCTCGTGCTGGGAGTGACCCCCGAGCAACAGCGGTTCGTCGCCGATTCGGCGCCGATCGCTGCGATCGCGCTGGCCAAGGCCTATATCCGTCCGGCAGGCCTGGTGTGGGTGCCATATGGCTTCTCATGCGACGGGACCATGGTGGGGTTTGCCGAGCTCGCCTATCAGCCGGAGAGCGCGGACGACTACTGGATGTTCCACTTCTTCATCGATCAGCGGTTCCAGCGCCAAGGTCTGGGCAAGCAGGCGCTGCAGCTGTTCCTGGGCCGGGTACGGGAACACCACGCGCATGCGCAGGCGCTGCAGCTGACCGTTCACCCCGACAACGCCCCGGCCCAGCGGCTATATCTCCGAGCCGGGTTCGAGCCCACGGGGGAGGTGCGCTTCAATGAACTCGTCTATCGACTGGCACTGGCGGCTTCGGGCTCGCGATGACCGCCGCCTCGCGGTACGTGTTCGGTCCTCGGTACGGCGATCCGCCTTCGCCGGACTTGAAGAGATCGAGCGCCGGGCGGCCGAGATCGAGGCAGGCACTGCCGAGACCATCACGCTCGACGAGTACCGCGCCCACGTCCGAGCGCGGCGAGCCGCGCGCGCCCAGCGATGAACATCCGATTTCATCGATGGGCCGTATCAGCTCTTCGGCGAAGAGATCGTTGTCCTCGCACTGACGGGGTTGGGTCTTTCAGCACGGTCGAATTTCGATCGGACGAAGTTCGCGAGCGCCGCCAGGAATGGAGGCGAGCTCACGGCGAGCTCTCGCACGTCGATGTTCACGCTCGCCAAGTTGCGCGCTCCGCACGATGCGCGGCTTCAAGATTGCGACAGCGTCCCTGGCGCGGCCGGTCCGGGAGGCTCCGCCGCTGCGCCGCACTCGAAGCTCGCCGCGCGAGGCCCGGGCCGCATTCTAGTCAGCGAGGTCGTTGACGGTGAGGTCATCAAGCTCGCCGCCGAACGCGAACACCTCACCGACGTCATCAACAAGATGATCGCGTACCAAGCCGAGACCGATCTCGTGCGCCGGATCGTGCCGCATTCTGCCCTCTGTTGCTTCGTCGCATCGGCTTGGAGGGTTGGACGCCTACCGTGAACACCCGCGCCGTTGCTCATGTGCCCCCAGCCGCGCGTCCAGCGCAGAGCCGGCTCACGAAGCGCGCTGCAGCGTGACCGCCCACACGCAACGGCGCTGGCCGGGCGAAGCCCGCCATCACGTCGCCGATCAGCGCGCGGCCGGCTCCGCCGGGCCGCAGGTCCGGTCCTGGCGGCACACCTGGCCGGGAGCGCAGCTCGGATTGCACACGGCCAAACAGACGGCCTGCGAGCACCGGTAACCCGGAGAACAGGGAGGATCGCAGCCATCGACGAGCACCGCGGCTGGTGGCGGTGGTGGCGGCCCAGGGTTGATCCGGTAGGCGATCCCGCGGATCACGAAGCGCTGATCGAAACAGCCGTTCTCGGAATGCGGTGGCGTCGTGGTCAACAGCGCCACGTAGTTGGCCTTGGCCGACACGGCCATGTTGCGAAGCACGATCATCGCTCGTCCGAGCGTGCCGGCCTGCCCGAATCCGCCGCAGCCGGAGCCGTGCACTGCCTCGAGCACGCCCACCTGGACAGAGCCGGGCGGCGGATCGCTCTTGCCAACCTCGACGCTGCTCGCGCTGCGGAACGCGGCCGGAGGCGGCGCCACCCCGCCGGCTTCGCCAACGCCGACGGTGGCATCGTGATCGTCGGCGTCGAGGATGACCACTCGATCACCGGGCACGGCGGTCGCGCGCGGAATGCCGATCGCGCTCCGCGGCGCGTCGGATCTCATCCCCGTCGCGTACGCCCTGCATCGCCGGATCGTCGGCGCGGACCGCCCGTTCGTCGTCTGCGACCCCCGCCGACGCGAGGGCGAGGGCTCGGTGCGCATGCCGCCGAGCCGACGGACCGTGGCGCTGGCCGTCGAGGGCGCCATGGACCTCGCGGATCGCGGAATCGCTCGCCTGATCCCTTGATTCGATGACGTCACCCGGTGCCGCGTCGCACCGGCGGCGCCGCGATCACAGGCCGAACTTGGACGACGCGACACCGTCTCGAGCAGCTGGTCGACCTCGCGGATCATGCGCGCGGCACTCCTCGGGGCCGAGGCGGGCGCGCCGGCTCGGGTTTGACCTCGGGTGCCGGCCTGGTCGCCGCCGGCGGCGGCAGCGCCTTGTCCGCGGGCTTCTCTGCGGGCGGCAACTCGGGCGCCCGTGTCGTGGTTTCGGGCAAGAACTTCATCGCCTCGGGCGCCAGCTTCTTGCCGAACAGGATCCGGAGGAAGCACAGGAACGCGAGGAACAGGCGCGACATGGCTGCGGTATCGAAATGAGGGGACCCGGTGCGGCACAAGCCGCCCTCACGGAAAATCCGCACGATCGCGCGCCTGCGCGCAGGGCTGGCGTGCGGCTTGCTTGGCGCACGGTCATGCGAGTCCCCGTGCTGCTCGTCCTGCTGTCCGGCTGCCAGGGTTCGCCCGACGGCGGCTTCGACCTCTATATCTGCGACGCGCTGCCCACGCTCGCGCTGCGCGACCCGCAGACCGGAGAGTGCGCGACGCTCGGCCACCTCGGCGACGAGTGCAAGGAATGCGGCAACTGCGCTCCCGATCACGTCGACGCCATGGGTCGCGCCGATTGCAGTACGACAGCATTCTGCGAGTCGCTGAGCGAGACGAGCTGCCTCAAGCAACCTGGCTGCCGCACCGTGTACGCGCTGGACGACGGCCATTTCCTGGGCTGCTGGGGGATGCCGCCGTCCGGCGCGGGCGCGGGCGCGGGCGATGGCCGCCCGTGCGCGGGGCTCGACGCCTATGCGTGCTCGGACGATAAGTACTGCGCTGCGTGGTATGTCACGGACAGGGGGCAAGCGATGGCGTTCGACCACTGCGGCGACGCTCCAGCGCGGGCGGATTGCGTGTGGGCGGAGTGCGACGCGGACCACCACTGCGTCCAGGACTGCCCGCCGTGCGACGCGTCTGGCGGGGCGAGCTGCGCCGACTGCCAAGCGACGTGCGTGCCCGATCTCGGCTGCGGCGAGATCGCGTGCCCGCTCGGCACCGTATGCCACGACAGCTGTCGAGCTGCCAGGCTGGACAGCCCGGGGCTGTGCTTCGCTTCGTGCCAGCTGTTCGACGCCGGGCTCCCCGGGGTCTGCGACGGCGCGATCACCTGCGCGGCGGGCCCGCCCGTCTGTCCGGCAGGGACGGTCGCGGGCCGCGCCAGCGGCTGTTACACCGGCTACTGCATCCCGACCACTGCGTGCCCCGGTGGCAGCCCGGGCACCTGCGCGCAGGGCCGCGCGTCGAGTACCGCGCCGGCCTGTCCGGCGGGCACGGTCGCCGGCACGACCGCGAGCGACTACACCGGCTACTGCATCCCGCTCGCGGCGTGCGGCAGCTCGCCGCTGGGCACCTGCGAGCCGGCTGCCGACCCGGCGACGCCACCGGTGTGCGCCGACGGCAGCATCCCCGGGACGATCGACGGCCGCTACACCGGCGCGTGCATCCCGGCCAACCAGTGCCCGCTGCTGACGTGCGACGCGCTCCTCACCGAGCCGGGGTGTGCGGCGCGTGCCGACTGCCGTGCGATCGATCGCGGCCGTGACTGCAGCTGCGGCCCGATCGCGTGCAGCTGCGCAATCCGGCAGTTCGACCACTGCGAGACCACCGCGGGCGTCGACGGCTGACACCGCGGTGGCCAGCCGCCGAGCTCGAGCTCGAGCTCGACCAGGAGCATGCCGGCGAGCTCGGCCGCGCCAGCGATCGCCGCCGATCTGGTGGCCAGCCGCCGAGCTCCGCCGCCCCAACGGCAATCCGCCCGAGCTCGCGCTTGGCGCCCTGGCTCCCGGCCTCGTGGCCGCGGTGGCTCCCGGTCTCGCGCCCGCGCTGGACCCACCTGCGGTGAGTGGATCCGGATCCGCTCGCCGCAGGCCAGCAGCTACGCGACCAGGTGGCTCGCGATCCCGCCGCCAAATGGATCCGACTTAGAGCGCCGCTGAAGAGGCGAAGCTGCGCGAGCTGGTTGCTGCCGACGAGGGGCAGTATCACGACCGCAAGTCCCTGTTCGAGGGCCCGCCAGACGAGAAGCGACCGCGCGATCGTCGCGCGGTCGCTTCTCATCGCCCAGGAGGTCGCCGGCTTCGCCAACGCCGACGGTGGCACCGTGATCTTTGGCGTCGAGGATGACCACTCGATCACCGGGCACGGCTATCCGCCGGACGTGATCGAGCAGATGCTCCTGGTTCCGCAGGCGCGGCTCGTGCCGCCCCAGGCCGCCGGCTATCGAGCCATGCTCGATGGCTTCGAGCTCCTGGTGTTCGAGGTCGAGAGCTCGCCGCGCGCGGTCATGGTCGACGGCGACGGCTTCCCGTACCGGATCAGCGACACCACCTCGCAGTTCTCGAAGGAGAAGATCAACGCGATCAAGGACGAGGGGCTCGCGTTGACCGCGGAGGCTCGTCGGGCCTCCGTGGGGCTTGCAGAGCTCGATCCGCAGCTCCTCGCGCACGCGATGGCCGCAAGTGGCGCAGGCGATGCGTCCGCTGCGGACTACCTCGTCCGGCGCCGGCTGGCGGATCGCACCGGCGCAGCGATCGTCCTGCGCGAGGCCGCGGTGCTGCTGTTCGCACAGCGCCCCGAAACCATCTTCCACCCCAACGCCGGGATCCGCGTGTTCCGCGTCGCGGGCACCGAGCGGTTCACCGGCGCGCGCCACAACGTCCAGGAGTTCCCGCGCATCGAGGGGAATCTCCCGGGCGTGCTCACGCAGGTCCGCGCACTGCACGAGACGTTGATCCAGCGTTCCGCGCGGTTGCGCGACCTGTTCTTCCAGGACATGCCCGAGTACCCGACCTTCGCCTGGCAGGAGGCGATCGTGAACGCCGTCGCGCACCGCGACTACGCGATCCACGGCCAGTCCGTCGAGGTGTGGCTGTACGACGACCGGCTCGAGGTCTTGAGCCCCGGCGGTCTGCCGGCCGAGGTCTCTCTGGACGATCTGCGGCTCGGCCGGCCGGCCCATGCCAGCCGCAATCCGCGGATCGCCCGCGTGCTCGCCGAGCTGGGGGTGATGCGCGACCAGGGCGAAGGCATCCCGCGCATGTTCGAGGAGATGGAAGTCGCGTTCCTCCCGGTGCCGACCCTCGACGTCATATCCGGCCGGTTCAGCGTCGTGCTTCGCAAGGAGCCGATCTTCGCGTCCGCCGATCCGTCTTGGCCGCGAGCCGTTCGCGCGCTGCCGATCTCGCTGCCCCAGAAGCGCGCGCTGGTCGGGCTTGTTGGTCGAGAGTTCGCCAACGCCGACTACTGCGCGCTCAACGGCGTGGATCGCGACACCGCGTACCGCGAGCTGCAGAGGCTGGTCGATCGCGGTCTCCTCGTGATGACAGGGAGCGGCGCAGGAGCTCGCTATCACGTCGTGCGCGCGCCGGCGCCCTCGGCTCGTCCCGCGACCCCGCTTGAGTCTCTCGAAGCCAGGATGAGCGAGGGCGGGCACGTCACCAACGCCGACTATCGGGAGGCCTTCGGCGTCGATCGCCACGCCGCGACAGCGGCGCTCTCGGGGTGGCTCGCCGAGGGTGTTCTCATTCGAGAGGGGGAACGGCGCAGCGCGCGGTACCGACCAGGCCCTCGATGGCCCCCTCGTTGATTGCCGGAAAGTATGCCGAGTTTGCCCCGAATCCGGGACTAATGGTCCGTGATCGTTGGACCTTCCGCTTGCGCAACGACGCCGGGTTATGACGTCGCTCAGTGGCTGCTACCCCGGTTAACCGCGGCCACGGAAGTCCTCGCGCTGTCGGCCGATCCGATCCGTCAGGCCGGAACGTGTCGAGATCGTGAGTCGGCGTCCGGAGCGTCCAGCATTCGGCCAGCGCGTCCGGACCTCGGACACGCGAGACCGTCAAAGCCAACCCTCGGTACGGCGGGATCCGCCTTCGCCGAACTCGGCCTCAACAGGACCCACTCGTCGTTCGAGGACCGTCGTTCAACAGAACGTCCGGCGACCGGCCATCATGTCCGAAGTCCGGACGCGCGACTGCCGATGATGAACCTCGGAGACCTCTGCTTGCCGTCGTCCTCACGGCTCGCTTTGGACGTGCCCGCACTCGAAGCTGTCTGCTAGGATGGCGATATGGCCGCGGCCGACGTGCTGACCGAGATCCTCCGGCTTCCCCCCGAACAGCGCGCGAAGCTGGCGCTCGAGTTGATCCGCAGCTTGGACGACGAACATGATGCCGATGCTGCGGCAGCCTGGGATGAAGAGATCGAGCGCCGGGCGGCCGAGGTCGAGGCAGGCACTGCCGAGACCATCACGCTCGACGAGTACCGCGCCCACGTCCGAGCGCGGCGAGCCGCGCGCGCCCAGCGATGAACATCCGATTTCATCGACGGGCGGTCTCCGAGATCGACCATGAAGTCGACTACTACGAAGCGCGCCAGGTTGGCCTCGGCGACGAGCACGAAGACGAGATCGATGCGGTGCTCACCATGATCCGTCGGTTCCCGGAAGCGGCGCCGCAGTGGAAACATCGCCGGGATCGCCGCGTCGCGGTGCTCGATCGGTTCCCATTCACGTTGCCGTATCAGCTCGTCGGCGAGGAGATTGTTGTCCTCGCACTGGCGCACACGAGCCGCCGACCCGGCTACTGGGCGCGGCGTCGCTAGGGTGCATCACCACTGCAGCCACCAACTTCGCCGCTAAAATAGCGGTAATTATTCGATTTTATGCGACCCCAACGGGATTCGAACCCGTGTTACCTGCGTGAAAGGCGGGTGTCCTAGGCCTCTGGACGATGGGGTCTTGGGAGTTGGCGGGTGAGCCCAGAAGGTCTCGAACCTTCGACCCTCGGCTTAAAAGGCCGGTGCTCTACCACTGAGCTATGGGCCCTCTGGCGTGCGGCGCAATCTGAAGGATCCGGGGCGAGAATGCAAGCTGGCGGGGTGCGTCATGCTGTTGGTCCGCGTCGCCACCACGCGGCCTGTCAGTGGTCCAACCATTTCCAACGAGTTCAGGCAGCTGGCGTGAGGCGCCCCGGAGAAAGTTTGATTTCCTGAACTTGGGTCGTTAACCTACCTTTTAGCACATGGACAAGCGGGAAGCAGTTCGGGTCCCCGTCCGGGTTCCAGCGCAGTGCCGGTCAGACGGGGTGGTCATCGACGGTTTTGTCGAGGACCTGTCCCGCACCGGCATGTTCCTGCGGTCCGCCAAGCAGATGGCCATGGGGTCATCTGCCGAAATCCACCTGAGTTTACCGGGAGAACCGCCGCTGCAGCTGATGGCCGAGGTGGTGCGGGTCGAGGACGAAGGCGAGCGTGCCGGGATGGGGCTCCGGATCACGGTGGAGGAGGAGGATGGAAGACCGCTGGCGAACTTCATCATGCGGCAGCACGCGACGCTGCGCTGAGTCGTTGTAGGTTTTCCTAGCCGATTCGATGGCTTGGTGGCTTGATAGCGCAGCTGGCGTTGTGGCTATGATGGCCGCGTAGTCACTTGCTCCCGCCCGTGCCGCCCCCAGATCCCCGAGGCCCGCGTGGCAAAATGGCCACCCGGCGTGCATCGATCGCGTTGCGCGATGCGATGACGGCCGCGGAGCGCGCTGCGGCGAGCGGCGTGATCTGTGACGCAGCAAACGCGCTGCTGGCGGCCCGGTTGTCGCCGGGCCAGGTGGTGGCGCTGTATGCGGCAAAGGGCAGCGAAGTCGATACGTCGAAGATCGATGGGTTCGCGCACGCGCACGGGCTGATCGTCGCGTATCCACGCGTGGCTGGCCGCGCGCGGCTGCTGACGTTTCATGCGGTGCCGCCGGATGCGCTGGCACCGTCGGGGTTCGGGCTGCGCGAGCCGAGCGCGGATGCACCGGCGGTGGCGGTCGGCGACATCGCGGCGTTCGTCGTGCCGGGGCTGGCATTCGACCGCGCGGGCGGCCGGCTCGGCTGGGGCCGCGGTCACTATGACGCGACGCTCGCGGCAGCGTCGCCGGACGCGCTGCGGATCGGGCTGGCCTACGAGCGGCTGGTGGTCGACGAGCTCGCGCGCGAGCCGCATGACGCGGCGCTGCATTTCATCATCACCGAGGTCGCGACCCACACGGGCGCGTGAACGATGGAGACCGTCTATCTGCTGATTGCGGTGGCGCTCGGACTCGCGGCGGGGGCGTGGCTGGGCACGCGCATGGGTCGCGCGCGCGGCGACGGCGGCAGCGGAGCGCAGCGCGCCGCGGCCCAGGAGGCCGAGAAGATCCGCGCCGCGGCCCAGGTCGAGATCGAGGCGATCAAGCAGGCGGCGGAGATCGAGGGCAAGGAGGCGGCGCGCAAGCGCAAGGCCGAGCTCGACGACGAGCTGCGCGCGCGGCGCACCGAGCTGCAGAAGCGCGAGGACGGGCTGACGCAGCGCGAGCGCGAGGCCGAGAAGAGCCGGCGCGAGGCGGAGCGACGCGCGGGCGAGCTCGACAAGAAGGAGAAGACGATCGACGGCAAGATCAAGCAGGCCGACGGCGCGGTCGAGAAGGCCGAGGCGGCGCAAGCCGAGGCACGCAAGAAGCTCGAGGCGGTGGCCGGGCTGTCCGAAGACCAGGCGCGCAAGCAGCTCGAGGACGAGATCCGCGGACAGGCCTACGCGAGCGCGGCGGTCGACATCAAGCGGATCGAGGACGACGCGCACAAGGAGGCCACGGCGCGCGCCAAGACGATCGTCGCGACGGCGATCCAGCGGTTCGCGAGCGAGTTCGTCCACGAGCGCACGGTGGCGGTGGTGCCGCTGCCGAGTGATGACCTCAAGGGCCGGCTGATCGGCCGCGAGGGCCGCAACATCCGCGCGCTCGAGGCGGCGACCGGGATCGACATGATCATCGACGACACGGCGGAGTCGATCACGATCTCGTGCTTCAACCCGGTGCGCCGCGAGATCGCGCGCCTGGCGATCTCGGCGCTGGTCGCCGACGGCCGGATCCACCCCACGCGGATCGAGGAGGTGGTGCGCAAGGCGGAGAAGGAGGTCGAGAAGATCTGCAAGGAGGCCGGCGAGCAGGCGGTGTTCGACCTCGGGCTGCACCGCGTCCACCCCGAGCTGGTCAAGTACCTGGGCCGGCTGAAGTTCCGCCAGTCGTACGCGCAGAACGTGCTGCTGCACTCGGTCGAGGTCGGCTACCTCGCGGGGCTGATCGCGGCGGAGCTGGGCTCGAACATCAAGCTGGCGCGGCGCGCGGGGCTGCTCCACGACATCGGCAAGGCGGTCGACCACGAGCACGAGGGCGCGCACGGCGACGTCGGCGCGCAGCTGGCGCGCAAGCACCAGGAGTCGCCGCGGGTGTGCCAGGCGATCGCGTCGCACCACGGCGACGAGGGCGGCACGCAGCCCCAGGCGCTGCTCGATCACATCGTCGCGGCGGCGAACTCGCTGTCGGCGGCGCGGCCGGGTGCGCGGCGCGAGCAGCTGGCGTCGTACATCAAGCGGCTCGATGATCTCGAGGCGATCTGCAAGCGGTTCGGCGGGGTCGAGCGCGCGTACGCGCTACAGGCGGGCCGCGAGATCCGCGTGATGGTGATGAACGACCAGGTCGACGACTCGCAGGCGCTGGTGATGTCGAAGGAGATCGCGCGCGCGATCGAGAACGAGGCGACCTACCCGGGGCAGGTGCGCGTGGTGGTGGTGCGCGAGACCCGGGCGTCGGACTACGCGCGGTGACGCCGGCGCCGCGGCCCC
>Ga0307515_10019967_pt1 | contig 12000 bp, 10 predicted proteins | sample 17_EM_MG_FD_194513 | JGI IMG/M metagenome (GOLD analysis project Ga0307515, IMG submission 194513) | Populus trichocarpa ectomycorrhiza microbial communities from riparian zone in the Pacific Northwest, United States - 17_EM | ecosystem: Host-associated > Plants > Roots > Unclassified | place...
CCAAACCCGAAAAGTGTGAGTTCTCGGTCGACACAACCGAGTTCCTCGGCTTCGTTATCAACCCGTCCGGCATCTCCATGGCCCAGTCCAAAGTCGACGCCATCCTCAAATGGCCGACTCCGAAGAACGTTAAGCAGATTCAGTCATTCCTTGGTTTCGCTAATTTCTACAGACGTTTCATATTTAACTATTCCGACATTGTAGTTCCTCTTACTCGTCTTACGCGCAAAGGCGCTGCATGGGATTGGACCAACAAGGCCGACGCTGCCTTCCAATCCCTCAAACAATCCTTCACCGAGGCTCCTGTACTTACTCATTGGTCTCCCGACCACCCCATGCTCGTCGAAACCGACGCCTCCGACTACGCCCTCGCCGGTATCATCTCCACGATGACTCCCGACGGCGAGATCCATCCCATCGCTTTCCACTCCCGCACCTTCACCGACACTGAGCGTAACTACAACACACACAACAAAGAGCTACTCGCCATCTTCGAAAGCTTCAAAGTCTGGCGTCACTACCTTGAAGGATCCCAGCATCGGATCGATGTCGTTACCGACCACAAGAACCTAGAGTACTTCTCTACAACAAAGATGCTTACGCGTCGTCAAGCACACTGGTCAGAATTCCTCTCTGCCTTTAACCTAACGATACGTTTCAGACCCGGCAAGCTCGGAGCCAAACCCGACGCTTTAACTTGCCGTTCCGACGTGTACCCAAAAGGGGGGGAGAAAGACTACTCGTCTGTCAACCCACAAAATTACCGACCAGTCTTTACCGAAGAACAGCTCACCACGTCGTTACGCGCGACTGGTTTAGAACCTCTAGTTAATCAGGCTCTTCAAGTAGTTGACTCTGATCAGCTCCACACTGACATCCTCGATAGCCTCAAAACCGACAAGTTCGCTCAAGAAATCCTTTCCATTCCCATTCCTCCCGATTCCCGCTACTCTATCTCTGATTCTGGCTTCCTCCTCATTAATAACCGCATCTACGTTCCCGATAGTAGTCCCGCATCCGGCAACTTACGAACCCGCGTCCTGCAACTCAAGCACGATCACCCGACCGCAGGACACCCAGGCCAGAACCGAACTCTCAACCTGCTCCGACGAGAGTACACATGGCCGAACGTCCGTACTGACGTTAAAGACTTCGTTAACAGCTGTGTCTCATGCCGAAGAAACAAGAACCCGTGACACAAGCCGTTCGGACTCATCCAACAACTTCCGATCCCTCCCCGACCATGGCATTCTATCTTGTTCGACCTGATAGAACAGCTCCCACCTTCAAACGGTCACACCGCCATCCTCAACATTGTCGATCGCGCAAGTAAGCAACTCATCAGCATCCTGACTCACGACAAGGTAGATGCCCCCGAGATCGCGAAGCTATTCCTGCACCACGTATTCGCTAAGCATGGTGTCCCGCTCCATGTCACCTGCGATTGTGGTTCGGAATTCACCTCGTCTTTCTTCCAATCCCTAGGCACACTACTGAACATCAAGCTACACTTCACATCGGGCTACAACCCGCAAGCTGATGGTCAGTCCGAAAGGGCTAACCAGACTCTCGAGCAGTACCTCCGACATTACTGCTCGTACCAGCAAGACAATTGGTCCGATCTGCTCCCGCTTGCAGAGTTCGCCTACAACAACGCCCCCAATGCTTCAACCGGTGTATCCCCCTTCTTCGCCAACAAGGGATATCACCCAGCACTCGACATCCACCCCGAGCGCGACGTTGCCTCCCTCTGCGCGTGTGAGTTCGCTTCCGACATTAACGAACTCCACAGTTACCTGGCAGAATCGCTCAAGTTAGCTCAGGAGCGCTACCAATCCGCCTCCGACGAGCGTCGCATTCCGCCTCCGAACATCGCCCCTGGCGACAAGGTTTTCCTCTTGTCCAAGAACATCAAGACAACCCGACCTTCTCGCAAACTAGCCGAACCGTACCTCGGCCCATTCGAGGTCATCGACTGCATCGGTAGTAACTCGATCCGTCTCCGACTTCCGCACGAACTTCGCCTTATTCATCCGGTATTCCACGTCTCGCAAATCGAACCCTCCGTCCCGAATCGGTTCCCTGATCGCCAACCACCACCTCCTGAACCCATCGAGATTGACGGTGAGCTCAAGTATGAGATCCGCGAGATCCTGGACTCCAAGTACGACCTCCGACATTGGTCTACCTGTGAGTTATTCTACTACATCCGATGGATGGGCTATGAAGGAACCGACGAAGAGTTCCAATGGGTCTCGGCCACAAACGTCACGCATGCCGATGAGACCATTGAGGAGTTCCACCAACGGTATCCTACCAAACCCGGTCCTGATCATTTCAGTCCTGATCATGCTGCTCGTGTCGCACGACGTCAAAGCGCTGCTCGGCGACGCAAAGCTCAAAGAGCAGAGGCATAACCCTCCCATCTTACTTCGAGTTTCAACACTCATCATTCCCTCTCCTTCTCTTCGTTCCTTACCGCTTTCCGATCTGTTTCTCCTCACGTTCCGATTCTCGTTTCCAAAAAGGACATTAAAAAGGGTTTCTAATATCATGTATTCTTGTGTTTCGGTTCGCATTTCTCGCTTCTATATTTACTTCCTTTTCTTTTACTTGTTACAAAGTAAATCCTCGCCCTTCTTTAACCATTCTCTCACTTCTGCCCTCTTCTCCTCTCTATCCTCCCACATCATCTCCGCGATCCGTAACAGGACCCCCTGCATGCTACCGACTTGCCGCCCCAACCATCCGAGTCGCTCCCCCAACGACCCCTTCTCGCTTCCCCGCTCCGTCTCCTCGTCGGCGTCGTTTACCTCCGGCTCTGGAGAGTCCTCGACCACCCGCTGCACCCTCCTCCGCTTCCGCAGCCTCTCCCGTTCGCCCTCGACCACCTCCGGCTCCTGCACCCGCGCCTTACGCTTCCGTCCCACGGCCTGGCCCCTTGGTCGGTTAATTGCCACCCCGTCGACCTGGCACGACTTCCTCTTGGTCCGGCAGGCATCACACGCCTTCGCCCCTTCCTGGACAACGCATGGTCCACCGCGACGACGACACAGGTCGCAGGTTCCCCTACCGGATATCACCGTCAGCACACGACACGACGACAAACTACCCACTTACCGAGAATTGGCCTCACCTGGCCCCTCAACCGTGTCCGCCGCTTGCGGTATCTCCACCGCGTCCGGCGAACTAACCACCTCTACGGCCTCGGGTGTCCTGGCCACCGTGACCACCGAGCCCCCTTCGCCACCTCCTACCTCGTCGTTCGTCGACACGGGCTCTACCACCGGCGTCGGAGTCCCCTCGACCGCCAGCTCGACTAGTGTCGACGGGAATCCTTCCAACGCGTCCGGAAGACACGCCGTCGTGACCTCCACCACCGTCGTCGAAGGCTCCTCGTCTCGGAGTGCCTCTGTCGTCGACTCCCCGGCCCTCGACTCGTCTAGCGTCGACGCGAGCCCCTCCACTGCGCTCGACGCGACTGCGTCGCCCTGCTCCGCGCCCTCTCGTCCACCAGACCCCTCCGTCACCTCTCCTGCAGTTGCACAATAGGGGCACGGAGTACCCGCCACGTCGCAGGCCTTACATCCGGCCCCCTCGCGTTTTCGACGAACGCACGCCGCGTTGCTCGCGACGCACGGAGCACAAGGGGTTCTACTGGTCGTCAGCATCCTTCGAAGTGGTCAACGAAATGACTTACGCGAAGGGAGACATTGCTGCGAATATTTTTCGTTTCGACGAGTCGGAAGGACGAATCCAAGTTCTGAGGCCGGAGCCTCCCGATTGGCCAGCCCTTTTATGCCGAGCTTCCTTTGTCGCCTCGTGGGCTCGGCTCCTAAAGGGGGGGCACTGTCACGCCCCGTACCCGCCGTGACATTTCCAGCCTCACGGAAATGGTCCGGCGCGTCGCCTTCCCCATATGGCGCTGGCGCTCGGCTCGCCGACGCGCGATGTCCCTGTTACTTGGTCTGCGGAGACCCAACCCTTCCATCCTTTAGTCTAGTTCCTCGACGACGCATTTCATATCACTTGTTTTATTTCTTTTTATTTAACACCCGTGTAACTGGTAGCTAGTTCCTCAGTTTGAGGATCGACTAGAGTACCAGTCCCCCATTCTCATTCCTTTCCTTTTCCTCTAAGCTCAGTCCCGACGACGAACTGGTCGTCATTGGCAGTCAACGGTATTGTACGGTATACGCCCGACCTTGGCCCCGACGTCCACCTCCGACCGGACACGGCTTTGACAAGTTGTCGATTGTAGAGCGGTAAATCTCTGAGTGACTTCACGATTTGTTTTGTTTTTTCGGGATGTTTGAAAGGGTTGATATACGTAACAGACGTAGGTTGATTATCACTTGGTGTTTCTTTTGTAGCAATATTGACGAGTTCATTTTTTCGAAAAACGGAATTGTTGAGTGATTTTTTATAGTGGGTTTTCTGGTTTTCTTGGTCGGTTCGCCCAAAGTAACTCTCCAGGGTTTCTCCAGAATCGATCCTGTCTCTGGGCAAAGAAGGATCGGCCGGATTCTGTTCTACGCCGGAGAGGGGGAAAAATCCTCTCCCTCGGAGAAGTCTTGAGGGCTCTCTTCCTCTTCAATTGGCGAGAGGTAAGTCGTTTCGTTGTCGTGTGACTCAAGTCCTTCAAGGTAACAGTTCTCGTATGCTACGTAAGCCTCGAGGGCCTCCGTATCGAGGACTGATAGAAAGGCCTTGGCCCTCCGGTCATCCTTTCCGTCGAAAGGATGGTCGAAATCCCAGTGGTTGAGGCTTCCGCAATGTCGGCATGCTCGCGCTCCCTTGTCTTTGGGAGTTTGTCCTTTTGATACGACCTTGTCGTTCTTGGGATATTGATAATCGGAGAACTTTGCATGAGCTCCGACGAATGTCTTTTTAATTGGTCGCTTTTTAACGAAATTGCTCTCCGCTTCGGTTTCGTAAGTCCGTGCTGATTTCGTCGATTGATTTGTAGGTTGGCTTTCGAGAGCTTTAAGTCTCCTCTCGAGGTCCTGGGTTTGTGTATCAGGATTCCTCATGAGACTTTCTTCGTGATACTTGATGTAGCTCTGAAGATCCGTTATGGTGACGATTCTTGAAGTGTCGATCAGGACTTTCCAGTATTGAGGGGCTCCGTTCATGATCTCCATAATGGTTTCAGAGACCGTGAGATCGAACACTTCTAGAATCATGCGGAGTTTGCGATGAAAGTAATTGCTAGGGGTCTCCGACTCCTGTCCTTTTTGGCAATAGCGCATGCGGAGGACTCGCGTCTTCATTCGATCGAACCATTGTTGGTTCATGAAGTACGTTGAGATTGCAATTTTCAGGTTTCCCCAGCTTTCTTGAGCGTAGTTCTGCATTTGAGGTTCTAGCACGTGAAACCATCGTTCGGCAGCGTCGGTGAGTCGGAGTGGAGCGATCTGTCCTAAATCATAATATATGCTTTGATTTTGGTATGCCAGATGGTTGAGTTTGTCGAGCCACTCGAGAATAGTATCACCATCTCCGTCCCACTTTGGAACATCAGAAATCTTGATTTTCTTCTCGAATTTGAATCCGTCGTTATGGAGGAATGGTGGATCTTGAGGTCTTTGCTGAAAATTCTGAGGAGGTTGAGGTCCTCCGGGTGGCCCTCCTCCAGGGGGTCCTCCGCCTCCAGGAACGGGAGGCCCTCTAGGGAATCGAGGGACCCATGGGTTTGGATTTCCGAATGGTCCTCCACCTGGCGGTCCTCCGCCTGGCGGTCCTCCAGCTGGTGGTCCTCCTGGCGGCCCGCGGCCTGTTGATCCATTGTTGTCAGGATCGTCGGGGTTCCCTCCAGGAGGTCCTTGACGTTCATCCGGATCTCTATCTTCCTCCTGTCATTCATCTTGAGATCTGGGCAAACTATCGATCCATATTGGATTGTTGTCGGATATGGTTTCTGGCGGTTCGAAGACCTGAGCGGCTTCGGTAATGCCGAACAAAGGGGGAATGATATTGCTGGTATTGTGGAAGCGTTGTGGCCCTCTGATGGATTGACTTAGGCGTCCACGACCGACATACAATGGTGTTTCCGGAACCGTAGGAAGCGTCCTGACTTGTCTCAAGGCGATCATAGAGCATAAATTCTTGGCGTCTTGTCGGTTGCCATGGGTAGGGTAATTGCTGGGAGTGTAGCCCCGTCGTTCCTCGGGTCCCTCCCTGTGATGGCCCGTGGTGCCTTCGGGTGCAGCAAAGGGGGTGCGCCTCCTGGTGTGTGGTGTGGTATGTGGAGGAAGGTCTCTTTGAAAGTAAGCTTCTTGACGATCTTCCGTCGCTTCTATGGCTCAGAGCGTATCTTCCTTCCAAAATGCCATGGTATAATTCCATATGGAGTGTCGCTGTGTCCGGAAAGACTCGGTGGATGAGGTTGGATTGGTGAATGACCAGATTTCGATTAAGCAAGCCTCCATTTCTATTCGGAAGAGGGCGGCGGCTTGTTTTGCTTCAAGCTCCGACATGCCTTGGCTCAGGAGTCTTTGGCTAACCCCGAATTTGGGTAAAGGGAAGAAGGGTGGGCTTCCTATCTCTTTTTGAAGCTTGTGTAACCTGTCTTTGCAGCCTTTTTCCTGATGTTCAATGATGAAATATTTGCGAATCAGTCCGCCACTCTTGTCTAGGCCCTGGACTAAGTTGAAATTGAGGGTCTCCAAAGCTATCGTGATGAGTGGTTTTCGATCCTTGAAGCATTCTAAGCTGTCTCCTTCTTTCCAATCCTTTTCTTTTGGATAGATTTTTGCAATAATATCGCCTTTTTCTCCTCTTTTCCTCTTAATTCCGACGTTCTCCGCTCCCTCCGGTCGCTCCGACAACCGCCCTCCGATTCCGCTCCCATCTCCGCTCCACTTCCGATCCCCTCGTCCCCTTCCCCGTTCCCTATGACTCGTGTCTTGTGCTACGGACTCTTTCCCTGTGATGACCGCTTGTATAATATGTCTCCGATTGTTTGTATCATTCCCGCACACTGCTGGACTTATTCCTATAGTGTGGACCCGCCTCCGCCCTGCGCGCTCCACTAATTCCTCTTCACTTCCACCTCCGTACCACTGCGTTCGCATAGCCTCCACCTCACCGCCTCTGTGTAGATTCCACTCACACATTGCCCCCGCCTCCACTTCGCTCCACTTTTTTTTTTTTTTTTTTTTTTTTTGGTGGGTCAGGGAGGCGGCTCTGCTGCCGACTGCACGACAGGTCAGCGAGGGGAGGTGGTCTCCCGGCCCCTGCACCTGACAGGTCTGTGGAGTGGCGCCCCGTCATCTGGTACCGCCTGTTCGCTAGAACTCTCCCTACTGTCACCCGCAGGAATCTGGTTTAAGACCCTGTTGCCTGTTGGAGGCGCCAATACAGCCCTGCTCACGACCATGGGCATGAGTGAACTGGTCTCCCGGCACTCATGTACGATGGACCGAGACTCCGAGGCTTCAGTGGCCAGGAGTGTGGGGGTCGCCAACGGCCGGAGCGACCGCGGAATACCCACTAAACCTGCGGGGGGCCTCCTGTCCGACATCGGTGATGATGACCCCTGCCTGCGGCTGACAGGGCACACCTTACCGGACCGCCCAGAAATGGTTTAACGTCCCTCCCTGGGATCCCGTCGTCTGCCCATGGTGAGCTCAGACAGGACCCACTATTCCCCACCTTACGACAGGAGTTGAACCTGTCCCCAGAGGGTGAAGAAAGGGTGATGAGGACGATGTAGGACGTTTTTGTTTGTGACTTGGAACCAACCCTACGCTAGGCGTAGGCGTCATCCGTGAGAGCTCGCAGAATCACCTCTCGCCTAGGGAGGCAGTGCGAGCTCATGTTCATGGGCGGCGCCTGAATGGCGCGTCGGATTGCTTTACCTCTCTCCGAGAGTTTCACCCTGGCGCCCTGTCTCAGGAGGTGGGACACGGGGGGTGGCAGGCTCCCAAGATTGCTCGCCAGGGGGGCGGTTGCAAGGCTAGGGTTCGCAGCGTCAGGCGGCTTCTCGCTGCCTCTGTCCGCTGCCCCCCGCTTTACCAAATGCGCTGGGACCGGAGTGGACAGCACCTCATGCAAAGAAGCCACGCAGTTCGCGGGCACGAACTTGAAACTCGCGTCGTGGATTTCTTTCATGCGCCACTTCCACAGGGCCCAGTAGTAGTTACCTATCACCCATTCCCGCTGTTGTCGTGACTTCTTTAGACCCCTGAGAATCTTTTTCCGCCCCTTTACTATGGGATAAGCCGTGTCCTCTAGTGCCCCCAGCGCAAGGAGGGGAAACCAAGGGGACGCGCCCCACGAATCAGGGGAAAGTGTCTTAAAGCTAGAACCTGGGTGTAGAGTGTCCAGGATCGTCAGCAGGCATGTCATTAAAGGTTGTAGTAAGTAGGCGCTGCAACCCAGAAGAACGTGACCCAGGGTCATTTCTACCCCACATGAGCAGAACCTTCCCATATCAGATTTAGCGTGCCCCTGACCATAACATCTGTGGCCGAGGACTTGTGCTCCGTTCATTTCTTTCCAGAGCACCTCTTTCAGTCCCTCGGGAATGGTCAGGCTCCATACCTTCCCGATGTAATTTCCGGGGTCCAACACCACCCCAAACATATTGCCTAAGGTGACCATCCACCTGTCAGAGAAGGCCTCGAACTTCAGTGTCCTCGCGGGCGCTCCCGTCTGTGCGCGCACCACCAGCTTGGTCAGGTAGTCCAGAGGCTGGTGGCAGAGGACAGGGGCGTTATCAATCCACCCACTCGGGATTGTTAGTGAGCTAACATCCAAGGATCTGCCCTTTGTACGGCCCTCATTGGCGAGCGCGTCAGCGAGGTTATTCATGACGTCATCCCCGTGTGCTATGGCCTTTTCGAACCGGAGCCTTCCTGTCCTGTTCCGTAACAGGTACAAGAGGGTTTGCAGGAGGGGTGTCGGCGGCCCTCTGCTGAGATGTCGTGGGGCATCTCCCCAACCGTCTCTTTCCATGGCCAGGAGGCCTCCGCCCAACAATCCCAGAACGAATGTAGAGTCAGTGTGGATGACCAAGTGTGCATCCCGCCAAGCCATAAGACACAGCGCTACGGCTGCAACCTCGGCGATATTGTTAGAGAGGGTCGCCCCGGTCAATGAAACAGCATCCTGGAATCGCATGTCCGAAACCCAGGCGGAGCCTGCAGTGCAGATGTCAGTACCATTGTCTTTGGCGGACCCATCCGTCCAGACATGTATATCCCTCTCATGGATAATGGGGTCCGCTACCCTGCTGTCAGGCGGTGCGGCAGGGGTATAGTCAACCATGTGGTTCCGCACCCGAGCCCTTTTGTAGGCATCCTTGACGATTCGGCCCACAATGATTGATTTCGGGGCTGTAAAGATCCTCACGCACCCAAGGGGACCGTCCATGTTGGGCCAGATATTAACGCTCTGGTGTGTGCCAAGGGCGCCCAGATTTCTTAGCGGCGACCAGCTCGACGCGTTCACCAGCTCTTTCATGGCCGACACCGTTTTCTTCAGGCCTGTTCCCCTGAGGGGAGGGGGAGCGTAGAGGTGGATTACCTTACGCACCCCGACGACCCCTAGGTCGAGTAACTTCTTGAATCTCTGTGAGCCAGGCCTGGGTAGGGCTGGGTGGTTAAGGATAGGCGCTCCCATCCTGGCAGCGTTGGATGGGGCAGCGCAGATCATGTCCAGACCGAACCTCCTGGCAGTCAAGAATGCCTGGGAAACTCTGCTCTGTAGCAGGGAAGGCATCGTGTGCGCCTGCTGCAGGAAAGGGTTAAGACCTCCATGCGTGCCGGCCCTACTGGACGTCGAGGCCATCTTAAGGTCCATCCAGGTCCACTGCTTCCAGGGCATCTTCTGGTCCCCTGTGACTAAGTCGCTCAGGAATTTCAGGTCAGCGGCCATCTTCCGAGTTGCGAGGGAAGGTGTATTGAGGCCGCCCTCCGCCAAAGGGGCTTCCAGGGTCTTGTAGGCCATCGCGGAGAATTTTCCCCGGACAAAATTCATTATCCTGTTCCCGATTCTGTGGAGCATGCTTGGCGGGATACCATTACCATCCATCATCCACTTCGCTCCACCTACACTATGCGATGCCACCCACCTCACTGCCTTCCACTCCACCGCCTCCTGCAGTCCAGTAGCCGCATGTCTGTAAATTACACATTGTATTTAAGCTCAGACTCGATGGGGAATGTCCCTCACTCGACGTCTCGATTATAGACGTTTGTTATCGCGCCCCGCCTCGCTCTCGTAAATCCCGACCCGCTCGCTCGCACTTTCGGCCTTCGGACTCCGGCCCTCAAGCCCGTGTGGATCATTCCCCCGCCCTCGCGTGCTAACTCCTACCCGTAGCACCGCAGGGCTAGCCAGCCGGACCGAAACCCCGCTTCAGTCAGCCCCTTCGGAGTTGTACCTAGTCGGAGCGCGTAGTCGCCGAGACAGATTGGGCACCCGTTGTGCTTTTGGGCAGTCGCTTGGGAATTAGGTCCGACAAGCCCGTAAGCCGTCGTACCCATTCCCTCCTCTTCCTTTCGGAGTTTATATTCCCGCCGGCGCGCGCGGACGAGAGGAGAACCCCGCTTCCGTCGGCGCACGGACGAGCCTCAAGATATTTCCGCTTTCTTTGTCTCCGAGTGTCGGTTCCTTTAGGGAACCTTCGGATTGACCGATTCCATCGCAATTTTTGGGAGTGAGTTCATTGGGGATCGCCATTTGCCGATAGCGGTAGTTGCGTTTGCCCTGAACTCTTGTCTGACTTCGATTGAAGAAGCACATAAAAATACGTCAATCAGAAGCGGATAGAAGACGTCCGCGTCTGGCCAATTTTCGATTTCCTTTTCCGAGCAGCTCTTATACTTCCGAAGAGCCTGCTCCCATGGAAGATTGAGCGGCTGTTTCCTCCTCTGCCATATTCGAGAGTAATCCAGTGTGATTCCGTTTATCCTTGTTGGGCTAATGTCGATTGCAACCATTTCGGAGAGGAATGTAGTTGTTGATATTTCTGGTAACTCCTGAATAGTGTTGGAACTATAAGGAGCGGGTAATTCCTTCCCTAGAGCCGTGGCCATTCTTTGCAGAGCTTTTGTAAAGTACTGAGTGTGGATATGAGTATGCGGGTCGTCAGAAAGGTTCTCTGTTTGTCGGTCGATATTGGGATCGGTAGCAATCTCCGGGAACGCCCTTGGTTCAGTAGCGGCGATTTGAACCGAATAAATTGGAGTGGTCGCGGCGGTTTCCCTGAATATCTTGTTTAAAGCGGTGAGGGTATCGTTGTCCCTTTGGGTAAGAGTAGGGTTGGATTGCTCCAGAGGTTGTAACGTTGGAGTAGTGGGATTTATCAGGTGAGCACCTGGGGGTCCTCTGAAAGGCGCCGTGAAGAGGCTGGAGTTTCCCCATCTCTGCTGAGGTTCAGATGAACCTGATGGTAAGGTCGATGGTAGTATATCGCTCAAGGCGGTATTCACTTCGTCTTCGCCACTGTCATTTTGATCCTGTGGCTGATTGTTTCGGGAATCATGATTTTCTTCATCGGGTGATAGGTCCGCATGAAGATCTCCAAGAACTGAGGCTGTAGATCTAGGGGTTCGTCCGTAAGGGGTAGGGGTGGCCCCTTGAGCGGATCGGCCTGGTTTTCCTGGCATGATTCAGGTAGATGGATGCAATATGATGTTGTATACGACTAGCGTATAGGTTGTAGATGTGTGTGGGGGAGTGTGTGGATGAAACTCCGATAGGGGTTTTTGCAGGTTTATTTCCCAGTGAGGCCCCCAAATGTTACGTTTCATAGTTCAACTGTAATGAAAGTAACGTCTAATAGCCTGGGTCTAAACCTGGGGACTCTTCTTTCAGTCCCACAGATATACGAAATCTAGTGCGGACTAGTTACGTATACATGTGTTTGATAGTATAGAGTAAGAGCCTGACACTAGCCGGTAGTGTCAAGTGAATAGAATGAATAAGACGGAAGGAATCTAAAGCTAGACAAATGCACAAGGTGTTCTTTAGGTTCTAGACCTCAGATGT
>Ga0307515_10019968_pt1 | contig 12000 bp, 5 predicted proteins | sample 17_EM_MG_FD_194513 | JGI IMG/M metagenome (GOLD analysis project Ga0307515, IMG submission 194513) | Populus trichocarpa ectomycorrhiza microbial communities from riparian zone in the Pacific Northwest, United States - 17_EM | ecosystem: Host-associated > Plants > Roots > Unclassified | place...
GTGAAGCAACAAGCATGGGTGACGGGTGAGTGCAGTGGTAACAAGAACAAGGGGACGAGGATGCAAAAATCCATATGCAATGTCTCCGAGAGAAATCAACCCTACTATGAATCTATTTAGCATTAAGGGCTGACATCAGAATTTTTTTTATTTTTTTCACCAGAAAGCCAACCCAAATACTTTTTTTTTAAAAATTAAAAACCGTACAAGGAGTCCATGTCTTTTTTAATCAAATAATTTTTTTTTAACCATAAGCTAAGATCTAAGTTGTTGTTTTTGCGTTACAACTTGTGTTTTAAATTATTTTTCACTTTAAAAAACATCAAATTAATGCGTTTTAGATGCTTTTAGATGGTTTTGATGTGTTAGTATAAAAAATATAAAAGTAAATATCATTTTTATCATTAAATTAATGTGTTTTAGATGTTTTTAGATGATTTTGATATGTTAGTATAAAAAATATAAAAGTAAATATCATTTTAATGCATTTTCAATTTGAAAAACATTTTTAAACATCACTAAAGAAGTATTTAGAACAATGGTAGAAATTGTTTTTCAAAGTACTTCCTACTTGAAAAAGCATTAAAATAATATATTTTTTTAAAAAAAAAAATTTAACATCATCACATCAAAACAATTCAAAAACGCCTTAAAAAATCATTTTTAAAAAATTCAAAAATTAGTGAAATGATGATGTAACCACTATTATATTTTTAAAAAAAATTATTTTTAACATCATCATGTTAAAATGATCTAAAAATATTTTGAAAATCAATTTAAAAGAAATCAAAGATTAATGAAATGGTGATGCAACCACTGCACCAAACAGGGCTAAGCACCAAATATGTTTAGTGCTGTTCAAAAAGGTTCCACCTCCTGCAGAAAAAGGTGGCTTGAAATTTGAATTTCTAACGTCCGTACACTCAAATAAAAACAACTAAACACTTGATAATTAATTAATGAGGCATCATCAAATCACATCACGTATGGTTGTCAACTCGTAATTAGCCCCATATTAAAAAGTATAGCTGTTAAATCTTTTCCGAACTGTAGATTGATCCAGAAAACTTGAAGTCTAATCAAGCCGTGTGTTTTAAATTGAATAAAAAATAATTGATTCTATAAAACCTAATTAAACCGACAAGATTGAGCTAATTCAAATCTAATCAGGTCTAACTCCAACGAATTTTGTTTAAAAGAACAAAACAATGGTGTTTTTAAAAAAATTAAAAAAAATTAATGTAACTATTCGCAAATTGATCCAATAATTTAATAACCATCCCAAAGCGAATTCGACAAGCATCGTTAGAAGGAGGTCGGGAGAAGGACGGCTCACGTGGCTAATTCAACCCTTCTACTTTTCGTCTATTGTTTATGGAAGGAGAGGTAATGGAGAACACAAGGAAGATAAATAGAAGCAGCGAGGACACTCAGGTGGGGCAATGTGGGCCGAGCTAGAGAGGCCGAGGTGGCGCAGATACACAGCAGACAAAGCGTGGTGCCAAATCCTTGCCGGTGGGAGGTTCAACTTTTACGCATTGCACACACAAATTTGCTTTACAAAAAAGGCAAAACCAGGCCTAAGGCATGAGATGAGATGGGATGGGAGGGGAGCTTGTGGGGAAAAGCTGAGGAAATAATTGGAGGAATATGTAGCAATCCTTGCTGTGTTTGCTTCTACTCCTCACAACATTCAAATCATTACAAAGGTCTACATTGATCCCTGTATACCACATTGGCATATTGTGTAGGTCCATTCCCCACATGCCATTCCCACTATTATCTGTCAAACTGGAGTTAGAACCGTCATCATTGTTTAGCTGATTCGGTATGTTATAAAAGCATGATTATTGCTACGTATGGCTTTGATTTGTTTAATCATTGAAGATCTGATTAGTTTATAATCATGATTACGGTTCCTTCTGTACTGAAATCGTTACCCCAGGCCGCCCGCCGGTTAGACAAATGTGAAATACATGTGTGTTCCAGGAAATACATCGGATGGTAAATCTATGTAGCTGTAATTGACTGACCTTTGTTTGATGCTCTGAATTTGTCACTTCAGCTATGAGTTCCAAAAGCAGCCAGCCACTATTTTCCAGCAACAACATTTCCATGCACAACTGGCTGCCTGGCTTTTTTACTTCATCAGGAGATGTACTGGTGTTACTGATTTCTTTTTCTATTCAACAATCACTAAACCTCTCTCGTGATCCATAACTTCACGATATTTCTAACCAGAGGGAGCAATAATATCCACTAGGTTCAACCGATATAAATGTCCATCCAACAGCTCATTATGAGCTTAATTGAACTCTCAGTTTGATTCACCATCCCTGCGTATAGTCTTTTGTATATATAAATATCAGCATCCCTGCATAAGAAAAACTAGTATGCTATTTCCTGGAGAACTTGAAGTGTCTTTTGGTGAACCTGGATGCAGCACAAACAGACAAAATGAGTAACAGTAGGGAGAATAGTATGGCTGCAAACTGAAAATGTTGTGTTTTGCAAAGCAAACTACAAACCCTTGCCGGTAGGAGAGCCAATGCAGAATAATTTTAATTGTGGATCAACTTTAAACATCCAATACACTAATCAAGGAATACGAAACCTATTTGCTATCCCACTAGGCAGGTCTTCCTTAATTTGAAATGACCAAAAAATTGTCTTCATGTTACTTCTGTATGTAAATTAGAAAGGAAATATATATATATATATATATAACCACTCAATGACTTGCGGGAATACAAAGGCTTAAGTTGTGCTAGGGAAAAGAGAATTTACCCATTCTAGATGTTGTGCAGTAATGCCAGAGATATTTCCTGAATATACACTGCCTAAGACCTAACAAGTCCAAGGTTAGAGATTCATCAGCATCATCCACGCAAATTGCGTTTTGTTGTAGAAATTGCACAGGACATAGCAACAACCAGCAGACTAAAGCCCTTATTGACTAAGAGAATATGAGAAATATCAGCAGATGGTTGTGTTCTAAAACACAATCACACACCAATTTCTTTTCTGGAAAATTAGAGTAACAAGAAAAAACACTGGAATTTCCTGTTCAGCTGCAATATTTCTCCATCTAGAGTTTTCCAGATTTATACTTTGGAAAATACAGGTTTGACGTTTCCATAGTTTACCTTGATAAGCTTTTCATTGTTTTCCAAAAAAAAAAAGATGAAAATATTATTTTTATATATACAAGCACTTTTATCAATACAAAACATTAAATTTATTTTCTGTTGCATTTTTATATTTGGTTAGAGATGAAAATCTATTTTTTATTATAAAATATTTTTTTGAGTTGATAAATAACATGACTTTTTTATGATAATTTTTATTTTGAATGAAATAAAAGTAATATTTTATAGTTAGATTATTACAAATGCAAAAAATTAAGATGCATAACTATTATAAAATATAGTTTCAATTTTCATGAAAGACAGTTATAATCTTATGTATTTCTTATCTTTTTTTGTGGAGAAATTCTTCTCCGTTTTTTGACAAATGAATACATTTTCCTTTAGAAAAGGAAAACTAAAAATGGAGAAGATTATTGGAAATGAGATGGAAAATGGTTTTCAGAAACTGAACAGGCTAATCCTCCATTTTCCTGTCAAGGCAATCCCATTCTTACAGAGCCCATTTTCTAATTGTGCTTAAAACCAGTTGTTCATTCTTTTTTCTTCTCTTTTTGTCCTGTTCTTTACCAAACAATACATTCCTTCAAAATCTTTAAAACTCATAGTATCTATAAGGACAGGTACCTTGGTGACAGTCTCAAGAAACATGCCAGGTCGCACAGGAAGTGGTTTTCGTCCTGTAACGCTTCCCTGCGAACCATGCAAGCAGATTAATAGAGCTCATCTAAAAAATATGGAAAGACAAGTGGGTTGATATCATATGATGCCAATAATTGTATGTCAACATGCATGCACACATCCACAAATGCTCATACAAGCACAAGCATACACACACAGAGATGTTTATAACTCAAAGATTGTTCATATTAAGTAAATCAGACCCTTCCAGCAATTCCACTCGAAATCCTTTCACTGTTAATGTTCTCTTCCTCACTGGCAGCATCTTCTGCACCTTCATCTTTCCCTAGCATCACATTTTTAATCATTTCCTGGACAGTTTTCCCTGGTTTCAAAGCTACCAGTTTGGCTATGAAATTCACCTGCATTGACAAGTACACAATCACGGAGATGACAAGCACACAATAATGTTTTGACATATATTTCTTCAAACTGTAGAAAGAACTCATTGTGATTCTGTATCATTTTGACAAACAAACACATGCCAATCATAATCAGCCATAAACATTGTTATTTGGTGTGAAAATAAAAAAAATGCAAAAGACTGACCTCGGATTCAGGAAGCGTCTTAAAACCACGGTCATTTCTCTCATCAAGTATCCCACCTCCCATCATGTTCCTGGCTTCCTCTCTGATTAAAACTAGCCTTGCAAGTAGTTTTCGATCTGGGACAACTGGTCGGGTTTCCATTGTCTGAAAAAATACGGACCAATGTACAATGATTGGTTAAGCCAAAAAAATTCATTTCAGAAAGAAAAGAAAAAAAGATGAACAAACAAACAAAAAATTCAAGAGCCAAAATGACCCCTCTGAACAATTGATTCAGTCAACATTTGTTTCAAAATTGAGACACGAGTGTACAAAAGATTAGATGCTTTAAGCAGAATAATTCAGCTAGACCAGCTTAACACCTTGTCAAAATACAGTAACCATCATTATGCATAACAACCAGAAAGAAGGATCAGTGAACTAAATAGCAACAGCTTTAAAGTTACTGTGAACTAAATAGCAACAACAACTTTAAAGTTACTCTAACTACATAATTTGAGAAGATAAAAAGAAAACAAAAAACTTTAGAGTATACATGATATAATGGACTACAAACCAGAAAGTCATTCTATTTGACTTTCCCTTGGGAGTGTTATTTAATAGATCCTATATGCCAAAACTACTAAAATAAAGTACAGGCGTACAGGGATGAGAGCTGAGACTCTCAGTTAATTTTGAAGGAGGCATCCCAGATATCTTAAGATCTGAGAAGGAGTAATTTTAATGATCAAAGGAAACTAGAGACAAAATTATAGATCAAGCTGTCTGCTTCATAATTAATATTCTAATGTTGCTCTGGAACAGTTTGGTCTTGAAAAACTATGTAACCATTTAGTTCTAATCAGTAAATCCTTCATCAGGTTTGAGAGATGCAGTTTGCAAACCTTCTACCCGACAAGAAAAAGAAATGGACATCAACTTTAATTTCCTCTAGATACTTAATCATTCACCATTATCACTTGCAGATGAATTATAGAAATTTAAATCCCAAGATCTGATTCTTTTAAGTGCCAAATACAATAACAACCTCATCAAATTTAATGAGAACCCACGAAAGGAACAGAGTCCATATGGCAGTTCCCCGAAAGTAGCTTGGTAAAGGTCTATGTTCATGTTGGGCTACATGTCAACACATTGCCGCTCCAAGGGCTTAGGATTGGAGAAAACAATTCTACACCAATGGTACACATGCCAAGGCATTATCACAATATTATTCAAAAGTATTTTTAAAAGACCAGACATGAAAGGACCACAATTACAGGACAAGAGAACTTCGACACCTGCATTTGAAAGACTCAGAATATGTCATGGGAAATAAAAAAGACAATTGCAAGCAGGATTTTTTGTATCTACCTCAAGTATATCATCAGCCTGATTAGCTATATCGTTCAGGTTCGCCCCCGGAATATGAACTTTGGTGCCTTTACCACCTTCAAAGACACCACCGCCAGCAGCAACTCTACGTAATAATTCATGTCTGCTTTCTTTCTGCGGAGTTCTACAAAGCAAGCCAATCACTTGAACCTGAAGGGGAGAATTCAGAATTTCATAGCTCGGTAACAAAGGAACTCCCTTTTAACTAGAACAAGAATTATATATGCATTTAGGAGGCATTTTTACATGCGGGGGGCATTTTTTTGTAAGATGGGACAATACAGTTTCCTTGATGACTTCCAACAGTGACTTGCGCTGAAAAAAATCCATTAAGAATCTGTTAAACGCCATTTCTGAATCTCATAGTCATCACTACAGTCAAAGAAAATTTAATCAAGCAACGAAAAGCATGATAAAAAGTATTCCTCGATTTGCTATAGGGAAAGAAAAGCTCCTAGTTAGCTGCCAACGAACAAACTATGCCACAAAGAGCAGCAACTATTAGAAACCTCAGCGGCAGACCAAAAACAACATGGTAAAAGTATTTAAAATCATTCATACTACTTATTACAGACAAAAATAATGACAAACGAGGCTGCTATATTAGACTGCATAGCGTCTGAGTTTCACTCAGTTTCACTCAGAATATGGGTCCTAATTAGTCCTAGGGCCAGCTACCTCCTGTCATTATAAACAATAAGTTTAATAAAATGACGAGTCTCCATTCAATCAGAGTGATGGTGTCAATGTGATTCACTCAAGAAGGGATAAAACCTGAGAACCAACTGGACCAACATATATACCAAGAAACCAGCAGACCAGTGCTTCCACAAGGTTCTCAGTAACAAGGAGGTTTAAGATTTTTGGATGAAGTACCACTTTTACCAATTAACAAGCATCATTGAAACCAAACGAATTGAAATTCATTAGGGGAAAAAAAAAATTATTCCTGTTTCGTACTGCCTATATATAGGATGTCCATTGCAATTCCTAAAGAAATTGCATAAAACTCTTAACATTATCTCAATTCCAATTACAGCAGATTCAGTTCCTTAAAAATCATTTAGAAACTACATTGCTCGTATGACTCAAACAAATTGCTCAAAAATAAATCAAAAAGCAACCATAAACAAAACAAGATCCATAAAAACCAAAAAGTCCAAAGTTAATGTTACACTATTACCATTCCATCTTGATCCTTTTCTGCAAGTTCAATCATATAATCTAGGGCCATCATAAACCCCGCTTCCATCTCATCAACTCTTTTCCCTATCACTCCATGCGCAACCAACTCGACAGCCACCTTCTCAGAAGCGTCATCCATGTTCAGGTCTTCCAACTGTAACCCCATACATACATTTCAACCATCAGTACGTAGACTCTAAATTTCATCAACAATCAAACTAAGAGTACAAGACAAAACATTTCGACATTTTCAAAAAAGAACAAGTAAGAAAAACCTAAACACATAGCCTGATAGCCACTAGCTTTATCATTCAAAAGCTTGACAATTCAAAGCACTGCATTAGACATTAGACAGGAACGTCTTGTTGTTTCCATATATGTTCAAATCAAATACCCAAGATTTTATTCTATAATAAAGGAGGGTTTACTCATTGTGTAGCTCAAGATTCAACGGACCTTACAATGAACCAGAAAAAATGAAGAAAAGGGAGTGAGGAACTTACGAGGGTGATCATCTCTTGGAGGACAGAGATAACCTGTTCACCACCTTTAATAATAACTTCATGTTGAAAAGGGTCTGGTTTCTCGTCCCATTCTTGTTGGGTTCTCCTACTTTTGTTTTCTTCTTGTACGCTTGATTCCATGTCTGAATAACCCCCACCCACCTCATAGCTGCTGGCACACAACACCAGCAACTGCTGCTGCCGCCGCCGCTGCCGGTAGTGTGTGAGTGAAAGTGAAGGGAAGATGAGGAGTTTATGAGAAGAGAGAGGAGTGCGTGGCAGAGAGGAAGGGAGAATGCTGGAGAAGCTGCTCTGCAACATTTTTGCTGCTTTCTTTGGGGTTCTGGGTTTTGCAGATTGGATTAGATTTAGGTAATAAAAAAATATCAGAAAAGTGTCAAAAAACCGCCGTCTGTGGGAATCGAACCCACGACCACATGGTTAAAAGCCATGCGCTCTACCAGCTGAGCTAAGACGGCGCGTTCGACATTCATGTGTTTATATATTATATAATCAATGTACAGTTTTTTATTTAGTTCGTTTTTGCTTGATCTAATTTGGTCAAAAAACCCTACGATATAAACCCTTAGATAATTATTTACTTCTTTTATTTAATTCATATCATTTCATGCTTCAAACACCAAGTCAAGCTCCTAGTTTTTTATTGGGTTTTATCTAAGAAACTCCATTCACCTTGAGACGAAAAGTTCCAAGCCTAGAAATTTCTGGTTGAATCTGCAAATAATAGTTTCCACTTTCTTTTCCTTTTTTTAAAAAAGAAATGTTGGTAAATTAAATGCAATTGGTGCCTTAAACTGCACCTTAACATGTTTTTGTTAATGCCTGGGATCTAAATGTATGGAAGCTTTGTGTTCATGTTTTACGTTTTGAATAAATCATCCCGTGATTTATAGACTATCAGATTTTATCATGGTTTTCTTTTTCCACGTGTATATTGATAGTGAGATTAAACATGTCTTTTTGTTAAATTTTGATTTTCTTTTCTTCAATCTTGTTTAGTAATTTTAAATCATTTTAATATGTTGATGTAAAAGATAAATTTAAAAAAATTAAAAAATATTACTTTAATATATTTTCAAAACAATCACTATTTCACTCTCAAACATTCGATTAACTTTGACTCCTTTCATGTATAGTTGTGAGAACTAAATTGAACAAGTGGTCAATTCAAGACCTAATCAATTGAGACTAGATTGATCTAGGTTGAAAGAAAAAAAAAAAGACTTGTTGACTCTGTTAAAAACCATGAGATAACCTATTGATCCGAACCTAACCCGATTAAAATTCTATCCTCAATCTGTTGATTTTTTGTTAGAAAAAAAATCCATAAAAATAATATTATTTTGATTATTTAAAGAAAAAAGATTTCGGTTAGATTTCTAGACTGGGTTTTATAACTTACAACAATCAATGTTTAATTATCTATGAGATGAGATACATGGCTATTCTAATTATTATTGTTATTGTATTTATAGACATAACCATCAAATTAAAACCAAAACTATAAAAGTAAATATGACCAAAATTCAAAATTCAAAAAAATTAGAGAAATACATTTAAGATTGTAAATATAAATCCAGCAATGACAAAATCATAAAAATATGAATAAAAAACAAAATCATATGGACCAACTTTATACTTCACCAGTTATCTACGTTACAAATTATGATTTTGAATCACTCTACCATTTCCCTACTGGAATCATCATTGTTTCATATTGTAAATTTCATTTTGTTCCGACGTATATCTCATCATAGCTAAGAATAAAATGAAACAAATTATATAATCTCGGGTTATTATATTTTTTTTTTGCTAGATTTTGACCGAGATATTCCAGTTTCATTCCGGATTTTTTAGCCGGATCTTGACCGAGATATTTCAGTTTCATTCCACCTGTTTACTTTCGAAACCATTCAACATGAACCGATCTAATTTGATTTAAACCTATAGATCAAACTAGAAACCCATGTATAATCCGAAACCCTAATCCTGGTTATCTTTCCGTGGGTTCTCTGTTCTTTTACAATGACAACCTTCATTTCCTCCAGTTTTCATCTTTCCATCCCATGGTTCCTTTTTGAGGACTGAAAGCTGAAGGAAAAACCATGAAGTGTTTCTATGTTTTCAAGGATAAATCCAGGAACCAGAAAGGGCAAGCAAATTCAGCCCCAGAATTGAGAGAACAGAGCAAATCCAATAGTTCAGCTATGAGTCGTGCAGCGAAATCCCCACCACCTCCAAGAAGCATGCCTGAATTGTACAAAGAGAAGGAGCACAATTTGCGAGTTTTCAGTTTTCAAGAGCTCAGAGAGGCAGCAAATGGTTTTTTAACAGGTTGCTTAAGATCGGAGAAGGTGGCTTTTGGAGTGTTTTCAAGGAAACAACCAGACTAGTGGCTAAGACGATCCTGTAGTGGTTGCCATTAAAAAGCTCAGCAATTATGGCTTGTAGGTACAATCTCTTTCTGCCTTTTTTTTCGCTGAGAATTGCAGTCTCATTTTTTCTCTGTAACTTTCGTCCTTGGTTTTTCTCTGTCCTTCTGTTTATCTAGTTTTCACTTTTGTTCAATTGCCTTTTGCATTTATTATTGCATTTCAAGGCAGAGCCGGTATGAGGTGAATATGTCCCATTTTTATTTTGTATTTAAGGGTTTTTATTTTTTTAATAGTAGGTGTTCGGGTTAGTTTACATATTCCTTAATTAATTTTATGAATTTTAAAATTAATGATCATGTTTTGCTCTGGTTTCGACCGAAGATTAGAATGAGAAAGATTACTGTTAAAATAAAATAAAAGAATTGAAAAGAAAGCCTCTTTTTTAATGATTGACTAATGTATTAGCATAACCATTACTGTAATGGTCACAAAATGGTAATATACTATAGTTTCGAGTCATATAATTACCTTACAGATACTAATAAATTTGAATCGGTTGGGGGGAGTTGGTGTAGAAATCAAAGGCCGACACGACCATGTGACTAAATGTTTTGACTTCTGATGTCAACAGTGTCTTTGGCCACAGTAGCAAAGACGATCCCATTTGGATATGCTTAATAATTATAGAATAATAATAATGTTGGTAGTGATAAATTAGACTTTGTCTCTCTTGGAGATAGCATCGTGAATGAGCAGAATTAAGGTGGCATTATCCCAAGATTTAGCAAGAGAAATTAAAAAATTAAAAAATAAAAAACAACAAATTATACAAGTCAGCTAAACTCTGGAACTTAGATCATATATAAATAAGATAATCCGACAAAAATAAACTAGAAAACATCATGCAACATAAATAATATAAAATAACCCTAAAAATATCAAACCAGCCAGCAAAATCTGCTGTTAAAGTGATAAGACTAGCCATACTAAAGGATATATTAAAATATAAAAATGCCCCTAAACTACCTTGCCACTAACCACAAAGCCATGAATGAAAAGTCGAAGAAGCGAGTAGATTTTGTTTTAAAAAGGTGATCATTTTGTTTTTTTTATTTGATTGGAGTGGATGTTCCGGTAAGCTTGCGTGTAATTTGACTAATCTTACGGGTTTTGGAGTTAACAACTATATAAGTCTCTAGTGGCCATCATATTAGTAACCACAGGGCTCGAACCTGAGACCACAGGGAAAACAAACATCTTTGCCCCAAGTTCTTACCACTAAACTACCAATTAAATGCTAATCATATTGTTTTTTACACTGTGCTGACAAACTTAAAAGACTAAAAAGCCTTTGTATGTATTGATTTTAGGGGTATATAAGTAATTTAACTTCTCAGAAAAACTTCAATACTGATGTGCCCATTCCGGCCAACTTGCGTGCATATCGACTAATCCTACGGGTTCTGGAGTTAACAACCATGTAAGCCTCTAGTGACCATCATATTAGCAACCACAGGGCTCGAACCTGAGACCACAGGAGAAACAAACCTCTTAGCCCCAAGTTCTTACCACTAAACCACCAATTAAATGACTAATCATATCATTTTTTACACTGTGCTGACAAACTTAAAAGACTAAAAAGCCTTTGTATGTATTGATTTTAGGGGTATATAAGTAATTTAACTACTCAGAAAAATTTCAATACTGATGTGCCCATTTGAATGATGTTGAAAAATACTATTTTGCCCTCAACCCAGGTTCAATTTTTTTTATGGTCCAGGGCAATTTCATCATAATACGATATAGTAAATTCTCTTCCTTATTTGAAGTGTTTTTCATGGAGCTAGATCTTGAAATTGAAATGTATAATTCCAAAAAGAAAAACAACACAGTTGTTCCTGAATGTTTTGGAATAAAAAATGTATCCAACAAAGTTTGGCACTTCACGTCCAAGTCACAAATCATGTCATTTTGCTGCTAACATTAGTCGTACGTACAAATATTTTAAACTATATGCACACAGTACACAATCTCGAAATGGCATGTTGAGATATTTTAGAACCGAAATATATCATTTCAATAACCCAAAAAAAAAATAAAAAAAACCAAATTATTAACTGTAACGGAATTGACAACTTTGTCATTGTTCAATCTTCTTCTCTCTCT
>Ga0307515_10019969_pt1 | contig 12000 bp, 9 predicted proteins | sample 17_EM_MG_FD_194513 | JGI IMG/M metagenome (GOLD analysis project Ga0307515, IMG submission 194513) | Populus trichocarpa ectomycorrhiza microbial communities from riparian zone in the Pacific Northwest, United States - 17_EM | ecosystem: Host-associated > Plants > Roots > Unclassified | place...
ACCGCGACCGTGTGGTCGCCGCACATGGACTGCGCCTCCATGTGGCCTCCGTACAGGACTACATCGACCGCGGTGTGCTGCGCGAACGCCCCGACGGGACCCGCAACCCGCTCCAGACCCTGCCGTTGACCGAGAAGATCCAGAGCGAGCGCTTCGACGCCGTGTTCGGCGGCGGGCGCAGGGACGAGGAGAAGGCCCGGGCGAAGGAGCGGGTGTTCAGCCTTCGGGACGAGTTCTCGCAGTGGGACCCGCGTCGGCAACGCCCCGAGCTGTGGAACCTCTACAACGGACGGCACGCACCCGGCGAACACGTCCGCGTGTTCCCGCTGTCCAACTGGACCGAGCTGGACGTCTGGCAGTACATCGCCCGCGAAGGCATCGAACTCCCCCAGATCTACTTCGCCCACTATCGCGAGGTGTTCGCGCGCGACGGCATGTGGCTGACCGCCGGTGAGTGGGGCGGCCCGAACGCGGGCGAGACCGTCGAGAAGCGCCAGGTCCGGTACCGGACCGTCGGTGACATGTCGTGCACCGGCGCTGTGGACTCCGACGCCGCCACGCTGGAGCAGGTCATCACCGAGATCGCCGCCTCCCGGGTCACCGAGCGCGGTGCCACCCGTGCCGACGACAAGATGTCCGAGGCCGCGATGGAAGACCGCAAGCGCGAGGGGTACTTCTAGCCATGAGCACCATCACCATCGACACGCTGCGGTTCGCGACGGCCGGTTCGGTCGACGACGGCAAGTCCACGCTCGTGGGGCGGCTGTTGCACGACTCCAAGTCGGTGCTGACCGATCAACTGGAGGCGGTGCAGCGGGTGTCGGCCGATCGTGGGCAGGATGCCCCCGACCTCGCGCTCCTCACCGACGGGCTGCGCGCCGAGCGCGAGCAGGGCATCACGATCGACGTGGCGTACCGCTACTTCGCCACCCCGCGCAGGCGGTTCATCCTCGCCGACACCCCGGGCCATGTGCAGTACACCCGCAACATGGTGACGGGTGCCTCCACGGCCGAGCTGGCGATCATCCTGGTCGACGCGCGCAACGGTGTCGTCGAACAGACCTTGCGGCACGCCGCGGTTGCCGCGCTGCTGCGGGTGCCCAACGTCGTCCTGGCCGTCAACAAGATGGACCTCGTCGGGTACGGGCAACCGGTGTTCGAACGCATCGTCGAGGAATTCGCTGGCCACGCGGCCGAGTTGGGGCTGCCCTCCTTCACGCCGATCCCGGTGTCGGCGCTCGTCGGCGACAACGTGGTGGACCGTTCGGCGCACATGGACTGGTACGAGGGTCCGGCGCTGCTGGAGTTCCTGGAGGACGTGCCGGTCGCCGCGGACCCGTCCGACGCACCGGCCCGTTTCCCGGTGCAGTACGTCATCCGGGACGGTGAAGTCCGTTGGTACGCGGGCCAGTTGGTGTCCGGTTCGCTGCGCGTCGGGGACCGGGTGACGGTGCATCCCTCCGGGGAGGGTTCCGAGATCACCGGGATCTCCGTGCTCGGCACCGAGGCCGAGGTGGCGTACGCCCCGCAGTCGGTCAGTCTGCGGCTCGCGGATCAACGGGACGTGTCGCGCGGGAACATGATCACCGCCGGGGCCGACAGGCCCGCGCTCACACAGGACGTGCGGGCCGCCGTATGCCATCTGGCCGACCGGCCGCTGCGGGTCGGCGACCGGGTGCTGGTGCGGCACACGACCCGGACGGTCAAGGCGATCGTCAAGGACCTCGCCGGCGCGGCCGAGCTGACCGCGAACGACCTGGGCCGGATCACCCTGCGTACCGCCGAGCCGCTCGCGCTGGACGACTACGCGGTCTCCCGCCGCACGGGCGCGTTCCTGGTGATCGACCCGGCGGACGGCGCGACGCTCACCGCGGGGATGGTCGACCTGGGCTGATCCTCGCCCGCAGAGACCGCAGAACGCCCTCGGGCCCCGTTTCGGACGGGGTCCGAGGGCGTTCGCGTGCCCGGCCCGAATAGCCCGTCGAAATGACCTGTTGCCGTCGCATCCGTCACGAGTCGTCAATAGCGCGGTAACAACGGGAGCAGCTGTGCGGCAGTGGCCGTTGAACGGGGTATGCCGCTCGACACGGGGCCAAAAGTCCCGAGCGGTGCCCGTCGAGAGACCCTGACAAAGGGCGCCGTACCATTCATATAGTTGAAAGCAGGACAGCCTGCTCCATGAACGGACCCGCCTTGCAAGAACGCCCTTCCGCCTCCGCCTCCTGGCGCATCGCACTGCCGCACACCGCCGCGGCCGTGCCGGTGGCCCGCGCACTGGTCCGTACCGCTCTGTCCGAGGTGAAGTACACGGCCGACAGCGACACCGCGGAGCTGCTGACGGCGGAACTGGTCGCGAACGCGGTGGAACACACCGCCGGTGACGCCCCCATAGAGCTCGTGGTCGAGCTGCTGCCCACCGGTTGCCAGGTCGAGGTGCACGACCCCGACCCGGTGCCGCCCCTGAGTCTGACCAAGCCCGCCGACGAGGAGCCGGACCCCTGGCAGGAGCACGGGCGCGGCCTGCTGCTGATCCGCGCCCTCAGCTCGTCCTGCGGCCACCGCCCGACCGAGTCGGGCAAGGCGGTGTGGTTCAGGCTGCCCGTCGTACCACCGCAGTGGCACCCGGCGGGATAGCCGCCGTAGAACCTTTGTAGGACAAGAAGGCCTGGTCAGGCCAGCGTGGCCACGAGAATGGCCTTGATCGTGTGCAGTCGGTTCTCCGCCTGGTCGAAGACGACCGAGTGCGCGGACTCGAAGACCTCGTCCGTGACCTCCAGCGAGTCGAGGCCGTGGGTCTCGTATATCTCGCGGCCGACCTTGGTACCGAGGTCGTGGAAGGCCGGCAGGCAGTGCAGGAACTTGACATCCGGGTTGCCGGTGGCCCGTAGGACGTCCATGGACACGGCGTACGGCGCCAGGGCCGTGATCCGCTCGTCCCAGACCTGTTTGGGCTCGCCCATGGAGACCCACACGTCGGTGACGACGAAATCGGCGCCGGCCACGCCCTCCTCGATCCCCTCGGTGAGCGTGATGCGCGCACCGCTCCGCTCGGCGAGCGCGCGGGCGGCGGTGACGATCTCCTCGGCGGGCCAGTACGACTTCGGGGCGACGATCCGTACGTCCATGCCGAGCAGCGCGCCGGTGACCAGGTAGGAGTTGCCCATGTTGAAGCGGGCGTCGCCCAGGTAGGCGAAGGCGATCTGCTTCAGCGGCTTGGCGCTGTGCTCGGTCATGGTGAGCACGTCGGCGAGCATCTGGGTGGGGTGCCAGTCGTCGGTGAGGCCGTTGTATACGGGCACTCCCGCGTACGCACCCAGTTCCTCCACGGCGGCCTGGCTGTCCCCGCGGTACTCGATGCCGTCGAACATCCGGCCGAGCACGCGTGCGGTGTCCTTCACGGACTCCTTGTGCCCGATCTGCGAGCCCGACGGGTCGAGGTAGGTCGTCGAGGCGCCCTGGTCGGCCGCGGCGACCTCGAACGCGCAGCGGGTGCGCGTCGAGGTCTTCTCGAAGATCAGCGCGATGTTCTTGCCCGACAGGTACCGCGTCTCGCCCCCGGCCCTCTTGGCGGCCTTCAGCTCGGCGGCCAGCTCGATCAGACCGCGGAACTCCTCCTCGGAGAAGTCCAGCTCCTTGAGGAAGTGGCGGCCGGCGAGGGCGGTCGGGACTGTCGCCATGGGGGCGCTCCAGAGATGCGGGTGCGGGGAACAGGTGCTTGCTTTTGGAATTCTATACGATGGATAGAATTTCTATACGGCGTCCCGCTCGACCGGGCAGCTCATGCAGCGCGGCCCGCCCCGACCCCGGCCCAGCTCGCTCCCCGGGATCTCGATCACCTCGATGCCCTGCTTGCGCAGATAGGTGTTGGTGGTGGCGTTCCGTTCGTAGGCGACGACGACTCCGGGCTCGACGGCGAGGACGTTGCAGCCGTCGTCCCACTGCTCGCGCGCGGCGGCGTGCACGTCCTGGGTGGCGGTCAGGACGCGGATCGCGTCAAGACCGAGGGCGGCGGCGATCGCGCGGTGCATGTGCTCCGGCGGATGGTCGGTGACCTTCAACTCCTTGTCGCCAACGCCCGGTTCGATCGTGTACGACCGGAGCATGCCGAGCCCCGCGTACTGGGTGAAGGTGTCGCCGTCGACCATCGTCATCACCGTGTCGAGGTGCATGAAGGCGCGCTGCTTGGGGATGTCGAGCGCCACGATCGTCCGTGCGGAGCCCTCGGCGAACAGCTTGTGCGCGAGCATCTCGACGGCCTGCGGGGTGGTCCGCTCGCTCATGCCGATGAGCACCGCGCCGTTCCCGATGACGAGTACGTCCCCGCCCTCGATGGTGGACGGGTAGTCGGCCTGCCCCTCGGACCAGACGTGGAACTTCTCGGCGCGGAAGAGCGGGTGGTGCCGGTAGATCGCCTCGAAGTGGACGGTCTCGCGCTGCCGGGCCGGCCAGCGCATCGCGTTGACGGAGACGCCGTCGTAGATCCAGGCGGAGGTGTCGCGGGTGAAGAGGTGGTTGGGGAGGGGGGCGAGGAGGAAGTCGTCGAGGTCCATGACGTGGAAGCGGACGGAGGTCGGCTCCGCGTGGGCTTCCAGGAACTCCCGCTTGGTCATGCCGCCGACGAGCGCCTCGGCCAGTTCGGGGGCGGGCAGGGCCTCGAAGGCGGCGCGGAGGTGGTCGGTGGCGAGCGGGCCGTACTCCTTCTCGTCGAAGACGCGGTCCAGGACGAGCGCGCGGGCCGCCGGGATCGCCAGGGACTCGGCGAGCAGGTCGCCGAAGAGGTGGACGGCGACGCCCCGGTCGCGGAGCACGTCCGCGAAGCCGTCGTGCTCGGCGCGCGCCCGGCGCACCCAGAGCACGTCGTCGAAGAGGAGGGCGTCCTTGTTGCTGGGGGTGAGCCTTTTGAGCTCCAGATCCGGCCGGTGCAGGATGACGCGGCGAAGCCGCCCGGTCTCGGAGTCGACATGGAGTGCCATGTCTCCATCCTGACCATCTACGGCCGAGTTCACCCCCTTACTTCACCTACCGCCACCACTTCACTTGCCGCCACTTGTTTTCGTCCTCTTGACGACAAGTAGGCCGCGCGATTATCGTCTTACTGACGAGATCGATGCGGGATCTGACCGGATCCCACGGGAACCGACGGGATCTGAGGAACTCTGATGGCCGACATCACCCGGCGCCTGGGCTGGCGCCACCTGCGCGGAGCTCCTACGGCACACATCCGGCACCATCGCTCCGGCAAGCTGCTGCACGACGGGCCCGGACTCAGCTTCTGGTTCCGCGCGTTGACCGCCGCGCTCTCCGAAGTGCCGGTGGACGACCGGGAGTTGGCCATGACCTTCCATGCCCGTACGTCCGACTTCCAGGACGTGGCGGTCCAGGCGACCGTCACCTACCGGATCAGCGACCCGACCCTGGCCTCCGCACGGCTCGACTTCTCGGTCGACCCGGACACGGGCGTCTGGCGGGGATCGCCCCTTGAACAGCTCGGCACCTTGCTGACCGAGACGGCTCAACAGCACGCGCTGGCCGTACTCGCCCGGACACCCCTCGCATCCGCGCTGGTCGACGGGGTGACGGCGGTACGGGAACGGATCGCGGAAGGCCTCGGCGCCGAACCGCGCCTGCCGGCCACCGGCATCGAGGTGGTCGCCGTCCGCGTGATGGCCATCCGCCCCGAGCCCGAGGTGGAACGGGCGCTGCGCACCCCGGCCCGCGAACAGATCCAGCAGGAGGCGGACAAGGCCACCTACGAACGCCGGGCGGTGGCCGTCGAACGGGAGCGCGCGATCGCCGAGAACGAACTCGACAGCCAGATCGAACTCGCCCGCCGCGAGGAGCAGTTGGTCGACCAGCGCGGCACGAACGCCCGCCGCGAGGCCGAGGAACACGCGGCCGCGGACGGCGTACGGGCCGAGGCGGAGGCGACGCGTACGGTACGGCTCGCCGACGCCGAGGCGGCACGTTCCGTACGGCTGGCCCGTGCCGAGGCCGAGGGTGCGCGCGAGGTGGGTGACGCGCGGGCGCATGCCCAGGCAGCGTGGCTGCGGGTGCACTCCGACGTGGATGTGGCGACCCTGCACGCGCTCACCGGGACGCGGCTCGCGGAGAACCTGCCGAACATCGACAGCGTGACGATCTCGCCGGACGTGCTGACGGGGTTGCTCAGCAGACTGGGTGCCGGTGGCGGCGAGGCCGGCGCGTGAGTCTCGCGCCGCGGGCCGTCCTCGTCCATCGGACCACGGAGTACGAGGAGTTGGTCGCCCGGCACGGGACGCATGGGCAGGCCGCGTACTTCCTTCGATCGCGGGGCCGGGACATCGAGGAGGTCGCCGAACGGCACCGCCGGACGCGGCGAGCGCTGGCCGAAGTGTCCTCGGCGATCCCTCTGACCTGGCGTCAGACCCAGGTCGAGCGGGGCGACTTGGACCGGTTCCTGTTCGCGCCGGAGGACGTGGTGGCCGTGGTCGGGCAGGACGGGCTGGTCGCGAATGTCGCCAAGTACCTCGCCGGGCAACCGGTGTTGGGCTTCGACACCGACCCCGGGCGCAACCCGGGCGTCCTGGTACGGCACCGCCCGTCGGCCGCCGCCACCCTGCTGCCGTCGGCGCACGCGGCCGGTACCGGTGTGGACGAACTCACCATGGTCGAGGCCGTCGCCGACGACACACAGCGGCTGGTCGCGCTGAACGAGATCTATCTGGGCGCCGTCGGTCATCAGACGGCCCGATACCGCCTGGGTCTGGAGGGCGACGGGGGTGTCGTCGAGGCCCAGGCGTCCTCCGGGGTGCTCGTGGGAACGGGCACCGGGGCCACGGGATGGCTCCGGTCGGTGTGGCAGGAGCGGGGCAGCGCCCTCGCCCTGCCACACCCCTCGGAGGACAGGTTGGTGTGGTTCGTACGGGAGGCTTGGCCTTCGCCGGTCACCGGGACGTCGCTGGTGGCCGGTGAGCTGGCCGGATCGGCGGTGCTGCAACTCACGGTCGAGTCCGAGCAGTTGATCGTGTTCGGGGACGGGATGGAGGGGGACGCTCTGGAGCTCACTTGGGGGCAGACGGTGCGTGTGGGGAGGGCGGCGACGGCTCTGCGGCTGACGGGCTGACGCCTTCCCGTGTCCCCGACGGCGCCCACATGGTCGCCGCCGATGCCAGTGCCACTGCCGCCGAGGCGACGAGCACCGGCACATTGCCCAGCCAGGCCGCCACCGCCCCGCCGCCCAGCGCTCCGACCGGCACGGTCACCAGGAGCGCGGCCTGGGTGAAGCCCGCGACCCGGCCCTGCAGGTCCGCCGGTGTGACCAGTTGCTGCGTGGTGGTCATGGAGATCGCCCAGACGGTGCCGGACAGACCGTAGATGAGCTGGTAGGCGAGCAGGAGCGGGAAGGCGGCGCCCCAGGACGCGGCCGGGATCAGGAACACCGAGGCGCCCGTGAGCAGCCCGCAGACCCGGGTCGCCCGCCACAGTCCCATGGTCCTGCCGAGCCGCCCGGCCAGCAGGATCCCGATCACCGTGGCCGCGCTCATCATGGCGAAGACGATGCCCAACTGCCAGGCGGGCAGCCCCAGATCACGGGTCGCGTAGAGCACGAAGAGGGCCGCCGCGGCCCCGCTGCCGAGGTTGAGCCCGGCGCCCGCGAGGACCATGCGCCACAGCTGCCATTCGCCGCGTACGACGGCAAGTCCCGCCCGTAGCGCGGCCGTTGGCGATTCACCGGGAGTGTCCCGTCGGCCGACCGGGGTGTCGAGGGCGACGGGTAACGCGAACAGGAGCAGCGCCTCCACGGCGTACGCCGCGCTCCCCGCCTCCAGCGCCGGGGCGGCGCCGACGAAGCCTACGAGCACACCGCCGAGCGCCGGTCCACCGATCTGGCCCGCTGTACGGGCCCCGGTCAGCACCGAGTTGGCGCCCAGCAGCCGCTCGGGGCCGACGACCCGGGGCAGCGCGGCCTGGAGGCCGACCGAGAGGGTGAAGGTCAGGGCGCCGGAGACGCCCGCGACCACGTAGACCTGCGGCCAGGTCACCCGCCCCACGGCAGCGGCGAACGCCACCGATCCGACGACAAGAGCCTGCGCGCACGTGGCCAGCGCCAGCAGCCGGCGCAGCGGCACCCGGTCCACCAGCACTCCGGCGAACGGGCTCAGCAGCGCTCCGGGCAGATACGTCAGCGCCATGATCACCGCCGCGCCCAACGGCCCGGCGTCCAGCTCGGTCACGGCCAGCAGCATCAGCGCGAGCCCCGTGACCTGCCGGCCCACGGAGCCGACGGCCTGCTCCACGCACAGCAATATGAAGGGGCGGTGCCGCCGCAACGAGCGGTCGTCGAGCAGCAGGGTCATCCGTCAGATACCCGTGCAGGGAACCGGCCAGCGCCTCAGGCGTGGCGGCAGAGCCACCGCCCAGCCGTCGGTGACCAGGGCGAGCCGCTCGGCCGCCAGCAGATCGAGGGCCTCCCGGTGCACGGAGCTCAGCGCGTCGACGGGCGTGGCCGCCTGCAGGGTGTCGAACGCGGCGATCAGGTCGGGGTGGTCGAGGGTGAAGCGCGCCGAGGCGGGGCGGTTCCTGCGGTCCATGACGGAGACGAAGTCCGGGCCACGGCGGTGATAGCACATCCCGTACGCATACCCGGCCCGCCAGTCCGTCAACTCGCTTGTCTCGCCGGGGTGTTCGGCGGGCGGCGGAAGGTGGCGCAGGATCCGTACGTCGTACGTCGCCTTCCCGTCCGCCGTCTCGTTGTCCGTCGTGCGCCAGTGCGTGTCGAGGCCGTGGCTCTGGCACTCGCGCAGGAACTGGACGGCCACCGCCGTCTGCCGCCCTCCCGCGCCCAGTCGGAGCGGCTCCGCCACGTCGATCCGCCGGCCGGTGGTGCGGTGCGTGACGCCCTCGGGCAGCCCGAGCCCGGTCATCCCGCAGCCACCTGTGGGGCCGGGACACTGTCGTCGGCCGGGCCGCGGTCGATGCGGACCGGCAGCTCGCGCGTCGGCAGGGCCACGTACGTCCGCCCGTCACGGAACAACAGGCCCAGCGACAGGACATGTCGCAGCCACTCGTCCAGCGCCCCGGCGGGGACGTCGTGTCCGTCTCCGGTCAGCAGCCGGTGCAGCGCGGGCTCGGTCCGGCCGTCCTCCAGGCGGCGCAGCGCGGCGGCCTGCCAGCCGGTGAAGCGGTGGGTGCGGTGCGGCATTCCGTGTCGCCGGTCGTGGACCGACAGGGCGCTCCCACTGTCCCCTTCATCTTCATCCTCCATCAGCAGGCTCGATCCCGGATGCCCGGTGATCCAGGCCGCCACGGCCCTCTTGAGGGCCGCCTCCGTCGCCCCTCCCACGCCCGCGTCCTCCGTGTCGAACAGGTAGACCAGATCGGCGAGTTCGTCCTCGGACAGGTCGTAGACGTGCTGGTACATCTCGGCCGGACGGCGTTTGCCGAAGCCGAGGCCCGGGTCGGTGAAGTGCGGGCTGAACCGTTCGAGCTGGATGCGGTGGGCGCCGCCCGGCGGCTGGAGGTGGACGAGCGCGGGCAGCTGCTCGATGACGGAGGCGTAGTCCTCGGCGGTCTCACCCGGGAATCCGTACAGATAGTTCCAGGTGCAGGTGATCGAGTGGTTCTCGAACTCCCGGAGCGTACGGATGTTGCGGGCGCCGGCGACCCCCTTGTCCATGAGGTCGAGGACCCTGCTGCTCAGGCTCTCGATGCCGGGCTGCAGGAGTACCGCGCCCGCCCTGCCCAGGAGTTCGATCTGCTCGCGGGTGAGGTTGGACTTGACCTCGTAGTGCATCCGCAGGTCCCAGCCGCTCTCGGCGGCGAGCGGGAGGAAGTCCTTGAAGTACGCCATGTCGATGATGTTGTCGACGGTGACGACGTCGAGGATGCGGTGCCGGCGCACCAGGCGGTCGACCTCGCTCCACAGCCGCTCCCCCGGCTTGGCGCGGAAGGCCATGGCGGAGCCGTTGAGCCCGCAGAAGGTGCAGTGGTGCTTCTCTCCCCACCAGCAGCCCCGCGCGCCCTCGACGACCAGTTTCGGGTACACGTACTCGATGACGGGTGACGTCTCCAGGGCCGCCTGCCACTGGTCGTAGTCGGGCGAGGGGATGTCGGCGGGCGCCACGGTCCGCCGGGTCTCCGTGTTGGCCCGGGACACCTCGCCGTCCCACCAGCACAGGCCCGGGACGTCCGCGGGCGGCGTGCCGTCGTCGAGGTGGCGCAGGAGGGCGGGGAAGGCGTACTCCCCTTCGCCGCGCACCACGTGGTCGACGAACGGGTGGTTGCGGTGCAGGGCGTGCCCCATGGGTCCGTCGCAGTTGCTGCCGCCGAAGACGACGACAAGCTCGGGGCGGCGGCGCTTGAGCTCCTTGGCCAGCGCGAGGGAGGGCACGTTCTGCATGAAGGTGGTGGTGAACCCGACGACCTCGGGGTCGTCCGCGAGTACGTCGGTGGCGCTGCGGTCGATGAACTCGGCCGCGTGGAGACGCATTTCGGAGGCGGTGTCGACGGAGATCCCGCGCCGCGCCGCGTAGTCCCCGAGGCGGGCGACACCCCAGTCCGGGTCGTCGTACAGCACGCCCGAGAAGACCCAGTCGCCGAGCCCGTGGAAGATCGAGTCGCTGCCGACCGCCTCGTAGTCACCGGGACGCAGGTGCCCGCCGGACCGCTCGAGGAGCAGCTCCGCGAAGCTCAGTGAGCCGTGGTACTCGCTCACCTCGTCGTCCGGACGGGCCTGCCGCAGCAGCGTGTGCAGCAGGCCCACCTGGAGCGAGGGCAGATCGATCGGATGCCAGGGCATGGTCACCAGCCGAACGCGCATACCGCCGCCGCGGACTTCCGCCTCCGCTCCTCGCCCGGTCAGCGGGTCGGCCGCTTCTCCATGACGGCCGGTCGGCGGTTCGTGCGCTCTTCCTCACGGATCACTGTCTTCTTGATGTCCATCGACGCGCCCCTCCCGAACTCCCGTACGCAACAAGGCTGTTCACCCTACGGACGGAGACGGGAGGGACACAAGGGTGCCGTGCGCATCCTGTGGGCACCCCGGCCCGCAGGCCAGGTCACAGCCGCGGGTCCACCGGCTCCGACTCCAGCGCCAGCACCCCGAACACCGCCTCGTGCACCCGCCACAGCGGCTCCCCCTCGGCCAACCGGTCGAGCGCCTCGAGACCGAGCGCGTACTCCCGGATCGCCAGTGACCGCTTGTGGTTGAGGAAGCGGCCACGAAGGCGGGTGAGGTTGTCGGGACGCGTGTACTCCGGGCCGTAGATGATCCGCAGGTACTCACGGCCGCGGCACTTGATACCGGGCTGCACCAGCCTCCCCTGCTCGCTGCGCACGACCGCTCCGACCGGCTTGACGACCATGCCCTCGCCGCCACGCCCCGTCATCTCCAGCCACCAGTCGACACCGGCCTGTACCGACTCGGGGTCACCGGTGTCGACGTACAGTCGACGCGTAGTCTGCAGCAGGCCGGTGCTGTCGTGCTCCACCAGCCGGTCCAGCAGGGCGAGTTGGTCGTCGTGCGGGAGTCCGGCGAGGCTGCGTCCCTGGACCGCGAGGATCTGGAACGGGGCGAGCCGGACACCGTCGAGGCCGGACGTGGTCCAGCAGTAGCGCCGGTACGCGTCGGTGAACGCCGAAGCGTCCGCGGCGCGTTCCCGCTGCCGGGACAGCAGCGTGTCCACGTCGACACCCCGTCCCGCGGCACCCTCCAGCGCGGCCAGCGCACCCGGGAACACCGCACCGGCCGCGGCGCCGACCGCCGCGTACTGACCACGCAGCAGCCCGGACGCCTTCAGCGACCACGGCATCAACTCCGCGTCCAGCAGCACCCAGTCGGTGTCCAGTTCCGCCCACAGGCCCGACTCGTCGAGCGCCGTCCGCAGTCGGCCCAGGATCTCCTCGGTCACCGTCCCGTCGTCGAAGAAGGGCCGACCGGTACGCGTGTACAGAGACCCCGTGGGCCCGCCGTCCACGCCGAACCGCTTCGCCGCCGCCTCCGCGTCCCGGCACACCAGCGCC
>Ga0307515_10019970_pt1 | contig 12000 bp, 1 predicted proteins | sample 17_EM_MG_FD_194513 | JGI IMG/M metagenome (GOLD analysis project Ga0307515, IMG submission 194513) | Populus trichocarpa ectomycorrhiza microbial communities from riparian zone in the Pacific Northwest, United States - 17_EM | ecosystem: Host-associated > Plants > Roots > Unclassified | place...
AACCTTAGTTTATCCTCCGGCTAAATAAACTGTCTTTATAATATATTTAACTAAATATTAAAATAGGACATCTATTTTCGTCTAAGGATTATATTATAGGACTCTAGGTTTAGGATATAAAAGGGGATACTATATTAGCGTTGTCCGTTAAAAGTAATATATAATTTTAAAATATAGGTAACGGGCTAACCGGCTTAGCCCGTTATAGCCTTTTACTTAAATAGGCTTCTCTAGTTAGATAGCTTCTATATTTAAAAACTTATCAATATTATTTATATAGGCAGTATTTATAAAGGTAAAGCTATTTACTTTAGTGTTAATAAGGGTGGTTATATTAACTCTATATCTATTTTAAGATACTATATATAGAACTATAAAATACTTTCCACCTATTAACTAACTAAGATTAATCTCTTTAAGATTAATAAAGTACCTTAGGGGGGAGTCTTTCCCTAGGGTTCTTTTTTTCCTAACTTATTAGACGTTTTTTCTTCCTCTATCTCCTTAATATTACCTATATCTTTTAGCTCTAGGCAAAATAAGGTAAAATAACCCTCCTTATTATAGTTATAGCATATAGCTAAGGTAGGGTTAATTAGAGTATTACGGCGAATATTAGTTAATGGCGTAGTATATAGCTAGTTAGGCGTTACTTACTAGTATATAGTTATAACCGCTTTTAGTATAAGAGCAGTTATAGCTTATCTTTCTACTTTAGCTCCTATAGGTATAGCTAGCGAGTTTTAATTACTATAGAGTTGCTTCTACTAATTAGGATAGGCTTTAATCCGCTTTAGTTCTAAGTCTAATAATAGGTAATAAGCTATAAGTCTATTATAAGTTAGTAGGTTATTTAAGGTTATAGCGAGGCAGTATAGGGTAAGCTTAGTATAATATTATAGCTTATATAAATGCCTCTAAACTAAAGCTTGTAGAATGCTATATTATAAAGATACTAAGCTAAGGAGAAGGAAAAGGGGTTACTAGGACCGATATAAACTAATATATAGGGTAAGCCGCTAAGGCGCTAGCTTTGGGCGAGCCAATTATAGGTCGGCAGAATTTAGCAGAATTTGGTAGGTAATGTGCGATAGCGCCGTTACATATTTAGCAGCTAAATGTTAAGACTTAGTTATAAATGCCGCATTTAGCTACTAAATACTAGAAAATGCTAGAAATGCTAGAAATACTAAAATAGTAAAAATGTAAAATTAAATGCTAGTAAATTTTTTCCTAATATAATATACTCCACCTTATTAACTATATAACTATAAGATTAAGATTAAGATTAAGCTAGGTAAGAAAAATACCTTTAGCTTTAGTCCTCTTTACTAATAATCTACTACTGAATTATAGGCTTTAAAATAATACCTTATTAATAACCTAGATAAGGGCTTTATTAAGCCTAACTAAGCCCCTTTTAACTTATATATATATTTTTTTACTAAAAAGCTAAATAAAGATCTCTATTTCTGTATTAACTATTATAAACTAAATAATATAACCTATAAGAGCTACTATCTACTACCCTTACTTAATAAGGCTTTAGCCTAAATAAGTAAAGCTAAAGTTTTTATAAAGCTTAATATCCGCTAGGCCTTTTGCCAGATTAGAATAGACCCTAACTTTAAGGATCTTACTATATTTTAGACCTATTATAAAACGTATAAATATAAGGGACTTCCTTTTAGGTTAACTAACGGACTAGTTATATACTAGCGGTATATAAATAATATACTCTTTAACTACTATATGGCCTACTTAGATAATATTATAATTTACTCTAAAAATAAGCTAAAATATAAGGAGTATATCTATAGGTTCTATAACGGCTCTATAAGGCTAGCCTTTAGGCTGATATTAAAAGATTAAAATTTAGTATTAAGCATTTAAAGTATTTAGGGTTTATTATTAGTATAAATAGAATTAAGACAGACCTAAAAAAGACGGCTATAATTAACTAGTAGATACCCCTAAGAACCGTAAAGGGGGCATAATTATTTTTAGGGTTCTATAACTTTTACTAACGCTTTATTAAAAACTATAGTAGAATTACTTAGCCTCTTAGCTACCTTACTATAAAGGACTGGCCTTTTTACTTTAATACTATATATAAATAGGCTTTTAATAAGCTTAAGAAATAACTAGTCTCCGCCTCCTTACTTACCTACTTTAACCTAAAACGGCCCTTAATGCTAGAAACTAACGCCTTAAATAGTATTATTGCTAACGTTTATTCCTAGAAGTAGACAAATAGAGAATAGTACTCTATTACTTATTATTTAAAGATTATAATAGATACTAAGTTAAACTACCTAATTTATAATAAGGAAATGCTACCCATTATTTTTAGCCTTTAGTATTAGCGAGTATAGTTAAAAGGAACCCTTAAGCCTATTTAGGTAGTTTCTAGTTATAAGGCCTTAGAATATTTTATAATAATAAAGGCCCTTACGGTATAATAGGCACGCTAGGTAGATATTCTATCTTAGTCTAACTTTCTAATAATATATAGGCTAAGCGCTATAAATTATATATATATACTTATAAGATAAAAATAAGACCTAAATAAGTAGATGGCCGTAAAGATTTTATTACGGACCTAGATATTACTACTACTAAAGTACCTTAACCCTTAAATATAGGTAGAACTAAGTATAGAATCCTTAAAAGCTAAGATATACCCTATTAACTCTATAGAACTTAATCTTATTAATAAACTACTATAGGTAAATGTTGGTTACACAAGGGGATATCACGTAGCTATGGTTCGTAGATAGTATGATGATTGTTGTTCTTGTATTAATTAATTAATAAAAGCAAAGGATTATAAGGATCGCAGTGCCTAAGTAGGGGGCTGATTAGTCACTATAAGGGTGACTAATCAGAGATACGCGACCGCGTACCCTCTGTCCATATATTCTAACACATACATTCCGACACTGGCAGTTCTTTCTTTATACTTATGGTGCTGCAGAAAGGCAGTAAGGCAGTAAGGCAGCAAGGTGTCGGTTTAGCTACTAATAAAGCAGCAGGGGTTGGTTAACTGCAGGTAGGGCAGCAAGGGTCTATTATATTAGCAGTACAGTGCTAGCAACGGGTCGTTTGGGCGGTAGTATAATGCTAGTAACGGGGTTATATTCTAGGGAGCAAAGCTCTACCTAGTCCTGTTTAGGTCGTTCTTATTAGTATAACGGTAATTAGGATCGCATGCATATCGGTATAATCGTTCGGTCGGTAGATTACAGGCGTATTAGTGCAATTAGTATCGTAATAGCAGGCATAGCGGCGCTATCGGTTTATCGATAGCATATAGTAGTATAGTACTAGCGTAGGGTCGGTTCCGTAGGTAGATCGGCATAGAGTCTTATTATAGGGTTAGTTTGCAAGTATATTAGTTATAACAGTTATCGGGTTCATAGCTGCCGTAGATACTGGCAGTTCTTTCTTTTATAGATTGCCTGCGTAACGGTGCCGTTCTAACCGCTCCCCCCTTTATATCACTCTCTCTTCACGGTACCCTCTATAAGAACTTCCTATCTAGATCACGCTGGTAGCTACCTCTATAGCTACCTTAGGAACTATAGGAGTCTTAGAATTCCCCTCCACGCTAAATCTTCTAAAGCTTGTTAAATATTTATGGAGAAGTAGAGGCTTATTGCGGAGATTGCTGCGGAGATTGCTGTGGAGATTGCTGCGGAGATTGCTGGTGGGACGGAGCTTAAGGCACGGGTTGAGATACGGCAGCTTGAGGCACTTGAGGTGTTTGATAGCCTGAGGTTATCTGTAGTGGTTACTGCGGAGGTTCTTACGGAGGTTACTGCGGAGGTTCTTGTAGAGGTTCTTACAGAGGTTGCTGCGGAGGTTCTTACGGAGGTTTTTGCTGTGGAGGTTGCTTCGGAGCTTATTACGGAGCTTAATACGGAGCTTATTGCGGAGCTTATTGCGGAGCTTATTGCGGAGCTTAATGCGGAGCTTATTACAGAGCTTAAGGCGGAGCTTATTGCGGAGCTTGTTACGAAGCTTAAGGCGGAGCTTGTTACGGAGCTTAAGGCATAGGTTAAAATACGGTAGCTTAAGGAACTTAAGGTGTTACTTATAGCTGTCCGTTATTGGGATTCCCTTAAGAGTTAAGCTTCTTTATAGCGCGTAGTTGGTGCTCAATCTCTTACGGAGGTTCTTCCGGAAGTTCTTACGGACGTTACTGCGGACGTTGTTGCTAGGTAGGAGGACCAAGTGGGAGATTAGCGTTCTAGGGGTTTTAATACAAATTAAAGTTGCCTTCTAAAGAATATCGATTAGTTCTTGGTTTCTATAGTTAACGTATAATCTTAGCTTCCGTCCATACTGGTTCTTCTATACTAATAATAACGGCCTAAATATTACTAGCAATTAAGTTATTATTCTTGGTAACGTATACCCCGTTCCTATAGAGGAAGTCTTAAAAATCCCAAATAATACTAGTGTTACTAAGTACCTAGGTGTCGGCGGTCTATCCCACGAAATCTTCCTTAAAATACTCCTATAGCTATAAATCGGCCTAGTATCTATTTCGGTAGAATACAATACAATATAGGAAAAAGCTATTAACTTGTTTTACGGTATAAGTTATTATATTAATAGTAAATTCGTCCTAATCTTTATTAATGAGTTTCGCGTATATAGCTACCCCTAGTGGTAGGGAGTCTCTCTAGTTATTTGGAATAGCCATATTTTCGGAGGAAGGGAAGTGTTATTAGTATAGGGATTGTCGTTTAGTATAGGGGTTGTTATTTGGTATAGGGGTTGTCGTTTAGTACGCGTTTGTAATGTGTATTTGTTGTTTAGTACGCGTTTATCGTTTAGTACGCATTTGGATGTGTATTTGCGATTATAGGGCTTAGGACTAGTTCTAGCCTTAAATCGCGAAGACTTATAAAGCGTATTGTTTTGCGTAGTAGACGCAAGAATCCGTAATCTTAGAAAGGCTTAGGACCAGTTCTAGCCTTTAAATCCTTAGATTTGTAAAAAAGTTCTATTTAAGGTTTAGGACTAGTTCTAACCTTAAAAGACAGCTTCCTCTAGCACGAGTAGCACTGGTATAATGGCTCGTCTCTTTTTAGTAGAAACCTTGCTATTCTATAGTATAATAGTAAAGTTAACCACTAATTAGTGTTGGTTACACAAGGGGATATTATATAGCTACGGTTCGTAAATAGTGTAATGATTGTTATTCTTATATTAATTAATTAATAAAAGTAAAGGATTATAAGGATCGCAGTGCCTAAGTAGGGGGCTGATTAGTCACTATAAGGGTGACTAATTAGAGACACGCGACCGCGTACCCTCTGTCTATATATTCTGATATATATATTCCAATAGTAAACTATATAGCCCCTTTTTTTTATAAGAGTACTATAAAAAGGTAAAGGATGCTACTAGCTTATATCCCTTAAAAATGGACTGCTTAAGTATTAGAAATAGCTAGTAGTAATAAAGAAATAGGGCTTATAGACTTAGCTTATTACTAAATTATATACTTTGGTCTCTACAGCCTATAAAAAAAATCTATAAAATTATTAGTGACTATTACTACTAGCCTAAAATAGTTATAAATATTAACCGTTATATTCGGAACTATAATAGCTATTATAGGTCTATAATTCCGTAAGATAAGACCTTAGGGCTATTAAAACCCCTCCTAATACTAGAATACCCCTAGTAGTATATCTTTATAGATTTTTATAAACTATTTTTAGACCGTAATAGATATAATATAGTTATAATTCTAGTAAACCGCTTTAGTAAGCGCCTATTTTAATTCTCTATTATAAGAATATTAATACTAAAGAGGTAGCCTAACTATATATTTACTATATCTACTAAATTTACGGACTACTAGATACTATTATATTTAATTATAGGCTATAGTTTATATCGGCCTTTTAGAACGAATTTACCTAGATCTTAGGTATTAGGCTAAAGCTTTTTATAGTATACTACCTTTAAATAGATAGTTAAATAGAGATTATAAATTAATACCTAGACTAGAGACTCTGGCCCTTTATTAACTACTTTTAAAATAACTAGGCTAAACTACTACCCCTAATAAACTATACCTAAGTAACCTTACTATATAACTTTATAGGATTTGCTCCTATCTAACTGGAAATAAGCTACTTACACTATATAAGCTTTAACTAGGAAAAACTAAAAGAACCCTAAACTATATATAAAAAACCATTTTATAAGGAAGTCTAATAATACGCTAAGCGCTTAAAAGAACCCTAAATAATAGCCTAGAAATTAATAAAATAGTAGGTAATATAGTCTAGGTTATAACTAAGAATTAAAAAATAAGGCGGCCTAGTTATAAGCTAGACTATTAAATAGTAGGACTATATAAGGTTATTAAAATAATAGGCAACTTATATAAAGTAAAGCTCTTAGATTTAATTAAGGTCTACCCTATTTTCTTACTAGATAAGCTATAAAAAGCTATAAATAACCTATTACCTAAATAAAAGAATAAACCTCCCATACTAACTTAAATTAGTAGTAATAATAAATAGGAAATTAAAAAAAAATACTAGCCTATAAACTAGTAAGGAGAATATAGAGAAAATCCCTTCCGCCGCTATAGCAGTAAAACACGCCTACTACTTACCCAATAAAGAAATAACTACATCCAATCAAATCTACGGCATAATATGCCCTAGACTCAATATACGCATCTTAGCCGGAAAGCCTACGTGGCATAGGAGGGTCATAATAGACTTAAAGGTAGGTCAACATATAGGAGAACGCGATACCACAACAAACCCAATAATGGGCAACCCAACCACAACAACTAAAGGTTAACAACTAGAATTGGTAGAAACTTATAGACATCCTAAAGGACATTAAGGAAGACCTAGGGAAGGGAGAGGACAAACACCCACGCGTAGGGGCAGCGCGTGCGGTCTAACAGGCAGGATAAATCGCTTAGGAACTCTAGTTAAGGCATAATAGAAACCAAAAGGCGGTAAAGGATAGGCTTAGGCGCATTACAGATGCTATAAAATTATAGGGAATATAAACAGTATAGGCAACAAAGCTATTATAGGCTAATATTGCTGTAAGCGCCCAACCGGCGACTCTCTAGCGCATACCTAGCGTGGCTCCGGTAAGAGTTATGGTTAGGGTTAAAATACTAAAGGTAGTAGGAGCGGAACTAAAACAGATTTTTATATTAATTAAGGTATATATACCAAAGGCGGTAGTAATAAGGGTACTATAAAGCAGTAATATAGAAGTTACGCTCCCTAACTAGCAGGTAAAGGATTAGGTAATTACTTAGGGAGACACCCCTAAGTATAAGATCCTCTAATAGAACTACCTAGTTAAGGTAATAGGGGTACCCCTTAGCATATAGGTAGAAAGCGGGCGAGGCGCTATAAATATATAACTTATCTAGAGGATTATAGAGGCTACTAAGAAACTAGCCCTAGAAATTACTATAACTAGAGTCGCATGGCTTAATAAGAAACGTATAATATATATAGGGGAGTTACTAGGGTTCTAAAAGGTTAAAACGCGGGGCACCCTAATAATTAGCCTACTAATGTAGGAGATACAGGCGGCACTAGCCCGTAAGAAAGTAGTTATAAATAGCCTCTAGTATAAAGCCTAACTCTACCACTACGGAGTCCAAGTTAAACGTTACTTTAGATACTAACAGTAAGGACACACCTAGAGTTAGTACGGAAGGTAGGTAAGGTGTAAAGAGTATACTAACACTTATAACACTAAGGACTGCCCTAAGGATAAGGGAGCTAAATATATAAACTACGGAAAAGAATATAGAGTATAGCAGAAGATAGTATATAAAACCTACTAAGTATATCTAAAAGCCACAAAGATAAAATAAGCCCAGCTATACTAGATTACGGCTATGCTACAGGGAAACGCCTATAAGGAGAATGTCTGTACGAGTAGAGGTTATAGATATTATTATTAGATGAATAGCGTAGAGCGTATGCGGTAGGGGCTGTATGTGTAGCGTAGGTCACCTAACTACCTACGGCCCAATAGATAGCCCGACCTTTACTACCCCTTTCTTTCTCCTTTGGTAGACGGAAAGAACACAAATAAACCAAGAACCAGTTACCTTATATTGCAATTATAGTACCCCCGGGTGATACCGATAGAGAAGAAGATAAGTAGGGTAAGTAAGGGTAGGTAAATAGTTACTTAATAGAAGAGACCTAGGGTACCTACCTTAGCTAGAGCACTATTTACCCAACTAATAGTAAAACGGGGCGTAGAACGCTTATAAGGCAGCACCAATACGGCCAGAGGCCTATCCTAGCAGAGAATCCTAACTACTACGGCCCTATCTAAGACACCCTAGATATAAAGGGAAGACGCCTATAAGTTACTGGACGAGCTATAAAGGGACTAATAATAGTATAATATAATTACGGACACTTAAACTATAAAGTAACGCGCCTTTTATTTAATAGCTTTAACCTAGAAAAACACCTAATAATAGCCCTATAGGAACCAGTATATAATAAGCAAACTCGGAAAATATATAAACTAAAAGGATACTACCTTCTATACAAACCAGATCTGGTTACCTATATATACTTCCTAATTAGCTAATATATTAGCATATAAGCGTAAAGCTACTAGACCATTAGCCCTAACATAGCTAAAATACAATTAGCTATAGATAGGGGCTAAATTAGTATAATTAATGTCTATAACCTAAGTAATAACAGGCCCCAGATTTCTATATAGGGACTACTATAATATACTATTAACGTAGCAGACGGCGAACTAATAGTCCTAGGGGACTTTAATGCGCACTATATAGCATAGGGAGGATAGTAGGCTATAGTAGAAGTATAGGCGACTTACCTACTTAATAAACTAGAAACACAAGGCCTTATCCTAACTACCTTAACCAGCGAGCCTACCTAGAAAAGAGGGACCTAAGAGAGCATAATTAATCTAACATTTATATAAGAAGCATTTATAGACCAGCTAGAGTTCTATAGGACAGAAAATATATAGGTAATAACTGCAGATCATATACCTATATAGATTACCCTTAATGTCAACGCCGTAGCGTAATAAACTCGCCAGAGATACGCCACACAAAAACTTAACCAAAAGAAATACTCCTAAGAAATTACTAATAGACTTATACTAATACTAGAGGCAACGCTAGAGGACATCCAAAAAACTATAAGCAACTATTTAGAAGAATACTGCCTAAAAGCGCGACCTAGTAAACACACCTAGCGGGAATAGTTGCTAGAGGCGGTATAGCTACTTATAGGCACAAAAAGGGTAAAGTAACAGTACAGCGCAATAGGCAAGGCCTACTACTATTAAAGCTATAAGGCCCTAAAAAGTAGGCTTAAAAAGACAATACGGAAGGAAAGCAAAAACAGCTAGCGTTAATTCCTAAAGAAAACCACCTTAAACCCTACTAAACTATATAACTAAGGCCTCTAGCGCCTATTAAAGTAAAATAGGAAAGCTGTAGGGAAGACGCTAGGTAACCCCTATCTACCTATACTCCACCAAACGGAACAAGACTAGTACACAAATAACAATAGGGAAAAAATAAAAATACTTATAGAGAGATTCTTTCTAGGCGCGTGTTAAGCGGACTTATAGAACATTAGCAATTAAGACCTCCCCCTACCTTTAGAGATTAGCTAAATAGTCTTACTAAAGGAAATAAAAGATATTATACGGAAACTCCCTACTAGTAAAGCAGCCGGGCTAAATAGAATCCTAAATAAGGTAATTAAAGCTGTATTAGAGGCCGTAGCTACACCACTAGCTAACGCCGTGACTATTTACCTTCTTAAAGGTAACCTACCGGAATACTACAAAGACATAATTATAGTCGTCCTATAAAAGGTAAATAAAAAGGACTACTCCCTACCAGGAAGCTACTAACCTATCGCCCTTAAAAATACGCTAGGTAAGATACTAGAAAAGATAGTAGTAGAACGTATATAAGAGGCCGTAAAGGTATAAGGGCTTCTACTATAGACGCAAATAGGCGCAAGAAAGAAGCTGTTAACCCTCTTAGCTATCTCCCTAATTACCTCTAGCGTTTAGGCGGCATAGTAAGCCTGCCTAAAATATATAGTATCTATACTAAGCCTAAATATAAGCGGAGCTTTCGACCACGTATTACACAAGAGGCTCCTATAAACACTAAAAAAGAAAGGCCTACTAAAATAGATAACTAAGTTTATCTAAGCCTTCCTAATAGGGCGTACTACTAAAATAGTATTTAAGGGCTATAAAAGTAAAAAGATACTAATACCTACAGGCATCCCACAAGGATCTCCCCTCTCGCCTATCCTATTCCTATTCTTTATATCTAAGCTACTAAAGACGTTTAACAGCAACTAGGAAACAGTAGCCCTAGAATTTATAGACGATACAAACCTAATTATATAGGGAGACACGGCAGTAGAAAACTATACTAGGCTAAACTAGGTATATAACAGGTGCATTATATAGGCAAAACGGCACGGAGTTAAATTCGCACCAGATAAATACCAGCTTATCCACTTTATAAGGAAAAGGAGGGTAAATAACAACCTAATATTAACGGTAAGTATTTAGGGCTATAAAGCAAGACCAGAAGCCACCCTCAAGGTCCTAAGGGTCTAGGTAGACGCTAAACTAAACTAAAACGCGTAAACCACATAAGCAACCTATAGGGGGGCAGCGGCTTTCGTAGCAGTATTATAAATAGCAGCGTTAACCTAGGGACCGTCCTTTAAACGCACACAACTACTATATATAGTAGTAGTAAGGCCGACAATACTATACGGCGCCTAGATCTAGGGTATAGGACTAAACGGCAAACTACTAGCAAAAAGCTCCCTAGCGCCTTTAGAGAAACTCTAAAACTAATATCTATATAAAATCACAGGGGCCTACAAAAGGACACCACGCGCCGCTCTAGAGCGTAAAGTAGCAGTACTACTAATAGACGTATATATAGAGGTAACCGCTATATAGAGAGCATCTATAGTATAAAACCACCTAGTAAAGAAGGAGATACGCTAAATATTAGATCGCATATAAGGAATAAGGGCCCCCTAAAGGGGCACTGCGCCCAAGCTTATAAGCTAAGAGACCTTTTACCTATAGGCTATAGAGAAGGAACAAGAAATATGGGTGCTACTATAACAACAAGCAGAGAACCGGTGCCGCGCTAGAAGAGCGCCGCTAAGGTAATAAAGAATAGGGGGCCATTAACACAAGTAGAGATTAACTATATATATTATAAGATAGGCAGATAATAAATAGAAGCGGCGCTAGAAAAAGGCCGTAAAAGTATAAAAAGTAACTACGTAGAGCACCCTATAGTTAAAGGCAACTCTCCCACTATATAAAGGACAGATAAAGGCGGAATTTACAGCCGCATTCCTACTACGGACGGAGGTCCTAGGCCTAAATACATAGCTAGTAAGCATCCATATCCCAAATACTACGCCATACTATACTTACGGATAGCCTACACAGTTAGTACGCCATATACTACTCTTCTATAACCACCATACGGAAAAAGATTAGCTATTTACTAGGGCGGGTATAAGCAATATTACCCAGATGCTATCTATAAATAGGGGCCTATATATAGCAGCAAAATGGCTTATAGGTTAAGGAGTCCTCTAGCAGTTCCAGATAGCGTATAAGATCTAACAGGAGGACATAGGAGGATACGCCCTACTTCAGCCTCTTAAGGACTAGCAACGCGTAGGCGAACCACTAAACCCTCCTACTACCCCCTAGATCTTCTAAGATATATTAAAAGCATAGTATAAAAGGCAGATAGACTATAAAGGTACACAGGCTAGGCGAAGGTGGAGCGCGTAAGACTAGCTAGGAGGTTAAACCAAGGTTTTCCCCTTACCAGGGATTTTTCCTGTAAATAGATGGTATAAGCCTATATGGACCTAGAAAAGGGACCAAATCGGGCAATAAATAGAACAA
>Ga0307515_10019971_pt1 | contig 11999 bp, 9 predicted proteins | sample 17_EM_MG_FD_194513 | JGI IMG/M metagenome (GOLD analysis project Ga0307515, IMG submission 194513) | Populus trichocarpa ectomycorrhiza microbial communities from riparian zone in the Pacific Northwest, United States - 17_EM | ecosystem: Host-associated > Plants > Roots > Unclassified | place...
GGCTTATTATTTTTGGGCTGTCTAAGATGCCATAGCATTCAATAATTGGGGCATCAGTCTTTGAACACCACCTTCTTGGATTATTTGCAGAATCTTTAAAATCAATACTGTCTCAAACTAACAAGAGTAATGGAGGTGGCATGGGCTGTGGATTCCCATTTTGTAGGAGATGATATTGGAAATGTTTCCTGTTCCTTTTCTTCTCTCGAGTCATAATTGCTTAGCCCTTTGCTCCATAATTTACTTTATGCTTAATGATTAATCCTTTTCTCTTCTTCGTCAAATGAAATACCAATAATAAATGATCTAATTATGGTATTTAGGTTCCATATCTCAGGTAATTATATGATTAAACTAATCAATTAATCTCTTATTCAACATGACTATAAAGCAAAAGGCTCATCAATTGAGCAATTTGTGATATCTTGCCAGTGCAGTCAAAAGAAACAGGCGTGGCAGTTGATTTTACTGATCCTTCCATAGTTTATGACAGTGAAATAGGTTCATTTCCTTTCCATCTTGAATTTTTTTTCACATTATCACCAACAATTACTACTAATCATAGGCGTTTTTCTATTTGGTAATTCTCATTAGGCAACAACATTTAGCATGAAAAGTGCAGTGCATTGCCTTCGATTAAAGTGTTTGGAAGTGTGATTGCGGTTCAAAATACTTTTTACTCAGAAAAGTATTAAAATAATATTTTTTAATTTTTTTAAAAATATTTTTGATATTAGCACACAATATAAAAATTTAAAAAAATTAATTTTAATAAAAAATAAAGAAGATTTTCAAATTTTTGGTAAGCTAGACACGGTCGGAGCGTTGTCTGCATCCTGTGACAAAGCCAGTATGCTGAGCAGAGGGTGAGCTAGAAACCATATAATTACTGTTGGAATTTGTTAATTGCTAGAATCTTAAGACCAACACTTTTTCTGATTTTTCGAGCAATTATTTCGTACCATGAAGATGCCTGTAGGGTTGTCTGATCGCACCAACTCTGTCCATTGGTTCTTTACTCCTTCAGCAAGCTGCCATTACAGCTTCCTTCCATTACAACAATGTCGAAATTGTTGAATCAAGGGCAAATCCAACAGAAAGTGATAGAAAAAAGATTTTAGTGTATTGGTATCAAATCAAGTTAACAAGAAACCAAACCTTATGCATTAAGCATTATCTTTTGAATGTCTTTGATACACAGGATTTTCCATCATTGGATGCTATTCAAATTTCAAAGAACCTCTCTAACATGGGTCAAATTTATGAAGATATCGTGGTAAGTTTTTCCTCATCAGTTATGAAGGATTAAGAATTTAAACCTTTCATATTTTGAAGAATTGATGAGATGCCACATTGTATAAATTCTGATACTGTAAGGCAAGAGGTCAAGTTCTAGGAGAAGATGGGGGTAGGGTATACAGCATGGTCCTGCCAGGGCTTCCCTATAGTACAGCCATTTACTTCTCTGGCCCAGGAGTGGTATGATTTCTGCTTCAATTTTCCCATTTTCTGTAATCTGTAAAGAAGGAATCCAACCTTTGTTCTGATGGCCTCAGGTTTACTCTAGTAAACACGATATCACTGATGTGAAGTGCCTCAAGCCTGGCCTCATCCTAGCTATTAGAAAGGGCATCCGACTGAAGGTCAACCAATCCAATAATATTCAATCCTTTCTTTTGATAAATTATTACATGAACCTCTATATAGACCGAAACAATCTGGCCGAATGGCTCTTCCAATGCCATTGTTATGACTCAGCTTTTTGCCTCAGCCATATCAAAGTACAGCCATTAATCTATGTCTTTCTTATCATGGAAGAATCTAGTGTATGGCTTGGAGAAACTCTTGGAAGCAGCCAACATCTTTCCCTGGCTTCTGCACCCTCCTTTGGCATAGCTTACAGATTAGATAAAGAAACATGTCATCATGTGGGAAACATGCCTATTTCACTTTGCTATCGACAATAATCAAAACACTAGCCAATAAAAAATATATATGGTAGTAAGGAAGCTTTATCTGGAAAACAAACAAAAAAAAAAGGGAAGAATAGTGGTTCAAAATTCTACAAGATTCCATGAAAAATTAAAGTCTAGATTGGAGCTCAAAAGCAACTAACATAGTGGTGCTCCTCTTATGGGGTCAGAAACCCAAAGCCTTGTAAACTGCGAAACCCAGAAGCCCGAAACAGAGTCCTCTTCTTATCAATGCACTTCTATCAAGCTAGGTTTGTTTGAAGAGACCAAACCAACTTGTGTTCTTGCAAGAACCAAAATAAATTTAATGTTCTGGGTCGTTGGATTAGGAGGTAAGGAGAAAACTTATATAGTCTGAAAGTTTCAAGTTTCAGTCCCGCTGCTATTTTTTTTTTTTTTAATAGTATATGTCTGTCTGATTAATCGAAGATATTTAAGTTTTTGTCTTAACGTATATGCATAAATGTTTTGTGTGTTCGGGGGCCATCCAAACACCTGTTTCTTTCCTTTTCTTTTAAGAAAAAAGAATTAGTAACCAATAAATGGAAAATATAACTTGTAAATACTGATGTGATTCATGCCAATTGGATACATGCAAATTTCCATAACAATTCCATCCCTTTCCTCTTTTGTTTCAGCAACGTTGACATTTTGTTGGTGTATTTAGGTTGACCTTGGAGAACGCATCATGGGAATTTCTCTCCACAAAGTAAAACCCGACCGAGGCCGACTAGTTTGTTTTCCAATCCAGCCTGTGTGATGGTGAAGTAACCAAAGATGCTAAAGACAGGATTTAAATATATTTTACTTTGCATAGTAAAAAGAGGTGACGATAATCGCAAACAAGGACTTAGTTGAGGTGATTAGCTCCAATAATTTGTATATAATAAGGACCTGCTAATCTCATGATTTCACATTACAACATACAGTTCTGAAACTTAGCTCCATGGCCAAGTTGTTGCACCTCTCTATTTTCTTTCTTGCAGCATTGGTGCTGCAATGCCATTGCGCTGAAGACGACAGGAAGGTGAAAATCCTATCTTATTGCAGTTTAACACGAGTCAAGCTTTGATTTATAGGTTTACATTCTTGATGGAGATTATAATGCATTATGATTTATGTGTGCAGTCTCATGTTGTGTACATGGGAGATCGTCCCAAGGATGCTGCATCAGTCGCGTCGACGCACCACAATATGCTAGCAGAAGTACTTGGCAGGTTTGTTATCATCATAGCGGACTAAGTTCTGAAGATATTCCGTGTGTGGACATGAAACAAAGATTAAAGTTTAATGTGGTTGATTTTATCACATGCAGTTCATCGGAGGCTAGAGAATCACTAATTTATAGTTACGGGAAGAGTTTCAATGGATTTGTAGCCAAACTATCAGACAAAGAAGTTGCCAGGATCAAAGGTAATCATGTCTTAATGTTACAGGTCATGTCTGCATTTCATACTCATGTTTCTGAATTTGTGTCACAGAAATGGAGGGAGTGGTTTCAGTGTTCCCTAATGCCCAACTGCAAGTGCACACTACAAGATCATGGGATTTCATGGGCCTCCCTGAATCTCATCCCAGGTTGTCTGCTGAAGGAGATGTTATTGTTGGGTTGCTAGATACAGGTGACTTGTCAAACTCAGAATGAAACAGAAAAGTCCCTTAAAAATCCTAAAATTCAGCTTTAGTGAAAAATGGATCCGTTTCTGTGATTTTTGCAGGAGTTTGGCCTGAAAACCCAAGTTTCAGTGATGAAGGCTTTGATCCACCACCAGCAAAATGGAAGGGTATCTGCCAGGGTGCAAACAATTTCACCTGCAACAAGTATAATCTGTCTTCCATTTTCTTTCTGTACTAATGTTTAATAGGTCCGATGCTGAAAAACGTTCCTTGAATTCACAGAAAGGTCATTGGAGCCCGTTTCTATGATCTGGAGAATATCTTTGATCCTAGGTATGATATCAAATCCCCGAGGGACACGTTAGGACATGGAAGCCATACTGCTTCAACAGCAGCAGGGATAGCTACGAATGCAAGCTACTTCGGATTAGCTGGAGGTGTGGCTAGAGGAGGAGTTCCGAGTGCAAGAATTGCTGTCTACAAAGTATGTTGGGCAAGTGGCTGTACCTCTGCGGATATCCTAGCAGCTTTTGAAGATGCAATAGCAGATGGGGTGGACCTTCTATCTGTTTCACTAGGGAGTGATTTTCCAGCTCCGTATCACGAAGATGTAATTGCCATCGGAACTTTCCATGCCATGAAAAATGGAATTTTAACTTCCTGTTCTGCAGGAAACAGTGGACCAAACAGGAGACAAGTCTCAAACTATGCACCTTGGGCACTAACTGTAGCTGCAAGCACCATTGACAGGATTTTTTCCACTAAAGTCGTGCTCGGAAACGGACAGATCTTCCTTGTAAGCGTTGCTTGGCCCCATTTCTGATACATTAAATTCAACCTGTACTGCCATTTTTTTTTTCCTTTCGTAATTCAAGCAGAAGCTTCTTTACGATATTAAATTCTTTCCTTCAACTCGTATTTGTAAAATTCAAGGGAAATTCGCTCAACATCTTCGATCTCCACGGAAAAACATTCCCATTGATCTATTCTGGAGACTCCGCAAACTATACTGCTGGAGCTGATCCTGAATTAGCAGCATGGTGCTTTCCCGGAACTCTAGCCCCTCTAATAACTAAAGGAGGAGTGGTCATGTGCGATATTCCTAACGCACTTGCCTTAGTGCAAGGGTCAGCGGGTGTTATAATGCCCGTGTCCATAGATGAATCTATACCTTTTCCCTTCCCTCTTTCTCTGATCAGTCCTGAGGACTACTCTCAGCTTCTGGACTACATGAGATCCACACGGTAAGTCACTAAAAATCTACAGTACCTTGAAATGTAATAGTACTAAACTGGTTTGTGTCTGGACTTTACGGATTCTTATCGAGATTTTATTCCTTTTCCTAGGACTCCTACAGCAACCATTTTGATGACTGAGCCAGTGAAGGATGTCATGGCTCCCACAGTAGTCTCTTTCTCATCAAGAGGTCCAAGCCCCATTACTCCTGATATCCTCAAGGTATCTATTATTTCTTCAGTCTCTCACTAAATAATATATCTCAACAATGAAACACCAACTCTTGCTGTTTCCGGTGTTGAGAATGGAACTTTTCTGCTGAACAAAACACTGAAAATTTTACCTTTGTTTTCCATCGATGTAGAGATAGCTCCTCAACACAATAATGGTCACATAATTCTGATTATTTTGCAATGGTACACCTTGAGAAGCTGTCTAACTTAAGCATCTTGGTTCCTGAATGCAAAAACAGCCTGACCTTACTGCCCCTGGTCTGAACATCCTTGCTGCCTGGTCTCCCCTAGGAGGTGCTTCGATATCCCCCTGGGATGATAGGACAGTAGACTACTTTGTAATCTCTGGTACATCCATGTCTTGCCCACATGTTACTGGTGTTGCAGCATTTGTTAAAGCAGCTCACCCATCATGGTCTCCTGCTGCTATCAAGTCTGCCCTCATGACCACAGGTAAATGAAGACTGACACTGAAAACAATATAAAGAATTGGTGTTACCATATCCTGCGTGCGCGGTTTATTTGTCAGTAGGAACCTCTCATCTGACTTCTTTTTTATAGCTACAACTATGGATTCAAGGAAGAATGCAGATGCCGAATTTGCCTACGGATCTGGACAGATCGATCCATTGAAGGCACTAAACCCAGGGCTAATCTATAATGCAAGTGAAGCAGATTATGTCAATTTCCTATGCAAGGAGGGTTACAACACTACCCTTGTAAGAATAATCAGTGGAGACAATAGCACTTGTCCAAGCAACGAACTAGGCAAAGCATGGGATCTTAACTACCCAACATTTGCACTCTCATTGTTAGATGGAGAGACTGTCATAGCTACATTCCCAAGAACTGTCACCAATGTGGGCACTCCAAACAGCACTTACTATGCAAGGGTTTCAATGCCATCCCAATTCACTGTTACAGTACAACCATCAGTTCTTTCCTTCTCACGGGTTGGAGAGGAGAAAACATTCACTGTTAAGATTACAGGAGCACCCATAGTTAACACGCCTATCGTCTCGGGTTCACTAGAATGGACAAACGGGGAATATGTAGTTAGGAGTCCAATTGCTGTTTTCAACAACATGCCTTCAATTTTTTCATCCATTGATGAGCAGCCACAATCAAAACCCAAGTTTAAAGGTCCATGGGAGGGTTCCACTTCCACCATCTATCACAAGAAGGGCACCTTTAAGAGCATGCAGAGGACAGATCGTACTGATGGCTTCGGCGGCTTGGTATCCAATAGCAGGTTGGGTTATCACAAGCACTAAGGAATCTGAATTCCTTGCCAATCATTCAAAGAACGCATCATTATTTACTGAGACTTCCCCTCATGAAAAATGGTTTTGTCACCATAATAATATAAAGCTAATCCTCAACAAGTGGGTATAAATCCATCTGTACCAGGGTTCTGTATGGATCTCCATCAATAAAGCTTGCATCTGTTTGAATACAAGTTTTCTAAGCTGTGAAATGTGTTGCATGGTTATGGTATTATTTCACTAGCTTTCTTGTTTTACTCAACAATTCAAAAGAAGTTTTAGCCAGCTATCATGCTCTCCAGAAGAAAAGGCATGACATATTTTTTAACGAATCATACATCCTACTAAATTGGATGCAATATGAGCAACTGGCTAAGTTACATTCATCCACATGCAGTTTTGCACTTAAAAGAATCTCACTTCCATTGATATACAGAGGAGATGCAGCAAATGTTCTGTTGAAGTCAATCACTTTAGATTAGACAATGCTTCAATCTCGGGTTTGAAGTTTAAGCTAGGTAACTATCACCCTGTCAATACTAAGAAAGAGATATTTTTGATGCATGGACAAGATATTCAAATCACAATCCAGTAATGACAAATCGCCAACAGACTGCCTTTCAGAAAAGGAGAAGGCAAAGTCAACAGACTAATGTGCATTCTACAACACCATTGTTCAGCAGCAGCATACAGAAAGAACAATGGAATCCACAAACTTCTCTTGGATAAATGATCCTGGCATTACAAGAGCTACACCCAGGCTGGCTCATTTTACATGTTGAGTTACCTCCACAATACAAAAATTGGGTTTGTCTAAGAAGAATAGTAAATTACAACAAGATGTGCCAAAATTTCAAATGTAATCCCAAGATGAACCCAAGAAAAATTAAAAAAAATTAAAAGAAGTCGGGATCCTGTTTTAACACGGGAAAATATAAGACAGTATAAGTTGAGGGACCTAAAGTGAAAAGCTTACAGAGATTGCTTGATATAAAAAAGATCGTAGAGATTCAAGCAAAACATGCATCTGAACGGAAAATGTATTTCACACCCTTAGTAACATTCCGAGCTTCATGCAGCATACACTTGTCCCCATGAATATGTAGGAGAACCATCCCTTCAGCAGGAGCCACCTACAGAGTACAGATGGGAACAATAAGAGTCAAGACAGTGTACATTTGATTAAATAAAAACTTAAACTCATTCATAAGGCAAAGAATAATAAAAAAGATTGTTGAAGAAACACAGATGAAAGGCACGAGAGGGGAAAAACAGATTTATAAAGATAAAATGAAGGGAATTTACATCAGCCAAAACACTATTCCTTGAGCCATAGAAGACAGTCTCTCCTCCAACTAGAGGCTCTGAGAAAGAATCCATCTGGCTGTTTGGATCAGTTTTAGTTTTGGCTTTATTCGCACCACTTAAATATATTAAAAGAGTATAATGAGTGCACTTCCCATCACCCAGATTAACACTTCCATCAACATGTCATCCAAAGTGCTGACCAGCCTTGTACCTGAAAAAGTAGCATGAAATCCCAAAGTAAACAGGAGGAACAAAGACTTGGTCTTTACTTCTTATAAAGCAATCAAAGTACAATAGAAGCATGCAGGCAATACAGATATTTCTACGCATAAAACTCAACTGGACAGCAACTAAACTCAATTAATTTTTAATTCTAAACTAGCAGGCTCATCATGTGAATGATAATCTTCCCTAAGACAATAAAGTTACAGCATTTTTATAGATTGCTTGCAACTCATTAATAAGCCCCACATACAAAGTGATATTCCGTAAACAAATTCATAGCTCGTAAAAGTTATATATATGTATGTATGTATGAAATAGCATAGGAACTACCATATATCTCTATAAGATTTGAAAAGTGTGAGGCAATAAAACTCAATAAACCTGTAGAATCTGATATCCCCCCCCCCCCGCGCATTTTAATATCAGAAAATAATTTGCTACTCCATAACATATTTGCAAGAAAAGGATCATTGACAGAAATTCTGTCATAAGCTTCATCATGTGTTGGACCAAGACTCCCTTGGTGAACAAAGCCAATAGATTCTGTGACTTTAACAAATGCCTTTGATTCAGCAGAAGAGAAGAAATCTTGCACCTGAATTTACTACACGAATTATAACTATTTCAATAATAAAATGGCCAAAAAAAGCAAGAAAGAAAAATTGCTTCTACAAGCATATCCAGGACTTACCCTTCACGCCAGGATCAAATAATTCAAATATTCCTCACTTCATACAGCTGAACAAAGATTTGTTATTTTTAACGAACACTGCAGATATCCAGTCCAGGCATGTGCTTCAGATAGAGACTATATTTGCTTACGGATTTTTCCTCTTTTCTCGAAATTTTCATGACATAACTCTTACCTTGTAATCTCAATTCACATCAAACCTGATCTTCAAGAGACCCAAAATCTATTACTTCTGATTGCACATCACCATGCAACCCAAGGGGAAACCTTCATTAATCACTCTAAAGGAAACTATGGACACCAAACAACATACCTTTTGAGCTCAGCTAGTCAAACTAACATCGTATCCAAGCTCTTAAAACAACCAATAGAAACAAGTCCAAACTAAGATTATTAATCACATAATCATTCAACAATCTTAAACCCCACACAACTCATCTCAAAAATGAAGAAAATGGCTCTCAATTCTCAAAACCAGCTTCATATTTAATCCCTTCAACACAATCAAAGCTCAAAGATTTAAACTTTAACTAAGCCCCCTCTTTCTCATATCCCTTTCAATTTCACCCCTTTACAGTCAATTCCCTACCCCAACTACAAGAACCCATGTCAAAAAACAACTCAAAGAACAGAACTTTAAACAAAAAATCATTCAAACACTTAAAAAACCAAAGTGGGCATGATTGCAATTACTAAATCTTGACCGTAAATAACAGAAATTTGTCCAGAAGAAACGATAAAACTTACAGTAAAGAGATCGTTCTCTTTGAGACGAGTAATTTGGAGATTCTTCTTGTGTTTAATGAGAGGCCACTTCGACTTTGATGATGTTTTGTTTTCTGCTTCTTTTCTATCTCCTATCTTTCCCTTTATTGTATTTCTTCCAGTTTTCTCTGCTTCTGCCATTGAAGGGCAGCTCTAGTTTCAGGTACTACATTTGTGTTTCTATTTTGGGCTAAATCTTCATCAAAATGGATCTGTATTGGGCCACTGCTCATTTTGAATGTCCAATCACCAAGCCCACAATAAGAATATTTTCCTTTTCCTTTCCTTTTTCTTTTTTTAACTATACAGAATAATTCAATTTCTATTTTTCCCTTTTAACCTTTTATTAGAACCATCTTATCAATAATTGATATTATCTAGCTAGAAAAATCATTCTATTTTTATGATAATGCTTAATGGCAAAGTTTTTTTTATTTGACAGCTGGGATATCCTTAAACTAGCTGGTGTTAATCAAAATTAAATATCATCCTCAGATGATCTTACAAGTACCTCTTTACAATGATTTGTTGTATTAAGAAAAAAACTAGTAAAATATTCTAGATACTAATTCTAAAGTTTGAACCCAAAACATTAATGAAGAAAGCATACATTTCAAGAGAGTGTTTGAGAATGCGGTGCAAATCACGCTCCTAAAAATTTTGAATTTTATTTTTGCTTAAAATGATTTTTTATATATATTTTCATATCGTTTTGATATGCTGATTGTAAAAAATAATTTTTAAAAAATAAAAAACACTTTATTTTGATGCATTTCTAAGTGAAAAACACTTTGAACCGCCACCACTACTAGCTAGAATCCCAAACAGTCCCTAGATCAATCACCCATCACACCAAAATATTGATAAAAGATCAAATACAAGATAAATAGTCTGCGCTATGCTACGGGCTAGGCTAATTCTTTGTCAACATAAAAAAAATGTTCATGCGATATAATTTTTTTTAAATAAGTAAGAAAATTTAAGAATTTGATAACTGAAAAAAGTCATACGGGCTATTAGAGCAGTGACTAAAAAAGCAAACAAAAACAAAACACCATGAATCAAGCATTTCATGCTTACTCTCACTCACTCAATTAATTTAATTTAATTAAAAAATAAATTTTATTTTTAAAAAGCTAGATTCAACAAAGGTCGAAAAAACAATCTAAGTTAACCATTGTTACTTTCAAAACCACAAAAAATCAAATAGAAAGAAAATATAAAAAAAATTGGTGGAAGAAACAGGAAAAAAATGAACCTTAAAAAAAAAGGAAAAAAAAAAGGCAAGTCTGGGTGAACCTTGTAAACCCGGGTTAATCTCTTAAACTCGTAACCTGTAAAATTATAGACTTGAGCTAAATTAAGAAGCTCAACACCTGCCAAATTAAATGTTATAGGATAAAATCAATAAATTTAATTTGATTGATAAAAAATAATTTCTTTTTAAAAAGCTAAATTTAACAAATACAGGAAAAAAGCCCCAAGGCAACCCTTGTTATCTTTAAAAGAAAGATAAACCTTATAAAAAGTGAATAAAAAGAACGTTGGAGGATGAGATCGCAAAAAAATAAGATAAAAAAAAGGAAAAACCCAAGCAAGCTCGAGTGAACCTTTTAAACTCAGGTTAAACTCTCAAATCCGCAATTCGTTAAATTCTCGACCCGAGATTAACCCAAAAGCTCAACACTTGAAGAATTAAATATTGGCAGATGAAGTCAATTAATTTAATTTTTTTTCAAAAAAAAATCCTTTAAAGAAACTAAATTTAACAAAGACAAAAAAAAATACCAAGGCAACCTATATTATTTTCAAAACGACTAAAAAATCCCATAAAACGACTTAAAAATCCTATATAAAGTGAATAAAAAATAACAAAATGCTATAGGATGAAAGAATGCTTTAAAAGGGAAAGAAAAAAACAAAGGAAGACCATGTCAACTTCGTAAATCGGGTTTAATCTTTAAACAGACTCAATTAAAAAGCTAAATACATGATCAATAAAATGTTAAATGATGAAATAAAAAAAATTAATCTAAAAAACCCTTACGAGTTAAAAAGAAAAAGTAGCAATGAAGAAAATGATTAGATTTGATAGGAAAAGAAAACTTAAGAAGGATAAAATTGTAAAAAAAACAATTTTAAAAACCATCTAAAATAAAACAAATAATAATCAAAAGAATGAGAATCAAATATGACAGATGAAAAAATCTATTGGGGATGAAATTGAAAAAAAAATCCTTAAGTTCATAATTATTCTAAATAAAAAAATTGTAATAAAGAGAATAGAAACGAAATCTTAGTGACAACAAATCTCTAAGGGTTGATTTGATTTTTTTGATGGCCAACACGAAAATTGAGTAGTGAAGAGGGAAAAAAAAAAAGAAAACAAAAAGCCACACGCGTCGAACCGACAACAACTAAGCCACACACACCGCTTGTATGTGGAGGGGACGCCGATACATTTCGGTCGCCTTCCTGAAAGCAAGATTTTGGCCACAGGACGGTGTCACACACGTCGTTCGAATGTGATAGACATTGTTCACGTGCTTCCTTTTTTTTTTCTTATTTATGAAATGACTTTGCTTCCCCTAATAATACCCATTAACTACTAAATAACCAAATGAAAAAGACAAAATAACCCCTAAATCAATGACTAAAAAATTCATTAATCAAAGTTTAATTTTTT
>Ga0307515_10019972_pt1 | contig 11999 bp, 2 predicted proteins | sample 17_EM_MG_FD_194513 | JGI IMG/M metagenome (GOLD analysis project Ga0307515, IMG submission 194513) | Populus trichocarpa ectomycorrhiza microbial communities from riparian zone in the Pacific Northwest, United States - 17_EM | ecosystem: Host-associated > Plants > Roots > Unclassified | place...
CTTTTCTCCTTACTAATCCTACTAGAAGATTTCTGGGGAGATTAGGCTAAGAGGTAGTAGAGAAACTAGCCCCTATTTTATAGTTTTGGTATTAGTAGTAGTAGTAATAGTTTTAGTGTTTCTGTCCGTGCCTCGCTTATAAGCTAGGGCCACCCTTAGAGAAATTTTTCTATTAGGAAAAGGGGGTAAAACGACAAATAAACCCACCTCTAGCTCGCTAGGCAGTGGGAGTTAGGTCTTGAAAGTTAGAAAATCGATTGTTTTTGATGGTAAGATGGGTATGCGTAAGTTTTGGAGTGTGGCGCTACCTTTTGGTAAGGTTGCATGTGTGGTGAAGGTCGCACCAACTACTTACTTATAACTAATTAGGGGGGAGGACGCGTTAGTATATAGACTACATAATCTACCTTAATAGAATTAACAAGTTACCATTATCCAAAAGAGCATACAATACTATATGTATTTCGTGCCCCTAGATATAACTTACCTATATTATTAAGTTAATACAAATACTAATCAGTAAGCGCGCACAGATTAGTAATTACTTAATACCTCCCCTAAGCAATACACAACAGCGACCACCTGTTTATATCCTAGTACGACCTGCTAAAAGGTTAGAAGTTAGGGATTACGGACTTATTACTAATTCTATATACTTATTTAAGTCTTAGTACGGTTTACTAGAAGTTTATAAACGCGAATAGAGATCTTTACAGAACCTTTTACCCTCCTATAAACCATTACAGACCTATTAATTGCCTTTATAGACCATTATAAGACCTCTCAAACTATTACGGACCTATTAATCGCCTTTACGGACTATTACAAGACCTCTTAAATAATTACGGACCCGTTAATTGATTTTACGGACCGTTACAAGACCTCCTCCACCCGCTATAAGCCACTACTACCCGCTACAAGTTCCTCTTAACCCGTTATAGCTTATATAGATATACTACGCTATATAATATAGCAGATATAAGCAAGTAAATTAACAAAGGTCAAAAGAAGTAAAGTTAAGGAGTTAACCTTACGTCTATAAACGGCATTAACGACTATATTAATTTTAAAATCCTTAAATACGGACACTTTAAGCTTCTAAATAACGATCTATAGGAATAATATAAGGAAGACTTTGCGGACTTTACGAAAGCTATCTTTAAGGCTTATAACTTTATAGCTACCCATAACCTATAAACCCTCTTACGTCACTAAGATATATAGGTTAAAAAGGATAAATAAGTTACTATTATACGGTCTCTATATAATATATTACGTAAGGGGGACTAAACGGAATAGACTAAAGAGTAGATCCTAGATTATATTAAAACCAGTAAACTCTTTACCTCTTTTAAACTTAATAAGATCTCTGGTCTTATAGACAACCTATTTAACTAAATTTGTTCTATAGACTAAAGAGATCTTAGAATTAATCTTATGGGCTAAAGTATACCTAGTACTTAAGTTACGGACTGTAATACCCCCGCAAACTAAAATACGGACTAAAACCCTTCTATTACTTAAGTTATAGATCTATAAACTACCTAAGTAAAGACCTATAGTAAGGAGCTAGACTTAGCTAAGCTCTATACCAATAAATCTAAGTATAGCGGTAAAAATAATAACTTTAACTTTAAACTATCTATCTTTACAGACCTCTATTAGAAGGCTAATATTCCTAAATAGGAGTTTAGCTAAGCCTACTTTACTATACTGCGCGGCCTAGCCCTTAACCACTATTATACTAACCTTAAGAGCAACCCCCTTAGTATTCCCTTTAATAAGCTATATAAAGCTATACGTAACTACTTTAAAGGGCTAGAATATAAGCGTAATATCCTTATACAATAGAATGTAATTAAGTTACAGACCGTAATTAACAAGAACACTAAAAAATTAACTATAGAGTGCCTGTAAATTCTTATTAAAGACCTTCGGCACCTATAGCACGGCCTTAATACTAAGCTTTAAATAGAAAACTTCCTATATAACAAACTTATTATAGCCTACTAGGAAGTAAAACCCTATAAATACACCTGTTATAAGCCTATAGATACCTTAACTAGCCTTATTAACGATTTATGGTCCTCTATTGCAATATACAAAGTCTTAAACCCACTAGGTAGTACTTAAGCCTTTATTATAGACCTATAAAACCTATAAACTAAATCAGAAGCCTACTTTACGGACCGCCGCTACCGCTAGTAGTACCTATACCGACTAAGTCCTATAACCCCTATAGCAACTTCCGTATAAAAGTATACCCCTATAGACAAACCAACTAGAAGTGCTTTATATACGGTAAAGAAGAATATTAGTCTATAAGGTATACCTAAAAAGAGCGTAATAAGTTTAAGAAGAGATTTAACAGCTAGATTAACTAGTTTATTTAAGATTATAAAGGAGAGAAAGTAGAGGAGTCTCTTAACGAGTTAATAGAAGCCCTTATAATTAACTTAGACTTAAATACTTAGGAATAAGAGACCTTAGAGACATTCCTAACTACTTTTAGACCTTTTATAGACGGCTAAGCCTTTAATATTATAACCGTATTAGCCGACCGCTCCTTTATACACTTAATTGCACCTAAAAACTAGCCTATAAGTATACCTATTAGACCTATTACAGACGTTATAGACCGCGAATAGGACCTATTTGCATATCTTACTACAGAACGCTATACCCCTAAAGAATTCTATGGCGTTATAATCGATATAGGTGCCTTTAAGAAGTCTACTATAAGTTACGGATAATACCTTGCATATAAAACCACTATAAATAATAATACGGATATTAATACTATGCAAACTAGGGCCGTAAACGTCTAATTCGGCATTGGCTTAACCGCATTAATTAAATTAGTTGCAGTTAAGACTCTAATTAGCCTAGTTAACTTCTATATAGTAAAAGCGGATACCCCTTTTCTACTTTACCTTATAGATATAGATAGGTTATAGGTTTACTATAACAATATTATAGATACCTTAATTGGCCCTATAACTGCCCTAGGAAGTAAGCATATTACCCTACCAATTATATAATAATCCAGACACCCGTTCCTAATATAGGGAGAGACTTTACGGACCTATATTTAGAAATCTTTTAACTATAACCTATACTACCTTACTAGTACTAAAATCCACTACCTATACCGCCGTTTTGGCCACCTATTAGCTAAAAGGCTATATAGAGTCCTTAAACGCTCTAGATATAATAATGTTAATAAGAAGGCAATTAACCACCTAACTAAATACTATTCCTTTTACTAGAAATACGGACGTTCCCTAGGCCAATTTAAGTTTACTCTTTATAAGGATTTTAATTTTAACTACTTAGTATACGTAGACATTATATATATTAATAGCAGCCTAATACTATACATAATTAACGAGGCAACCCGCTATTAAGCTGCCCGTTAGTTATAAAATATATTTATAAAATATACTTAGGATATTTTACGGGCCTACTAGATTAATATATACATTAGACTCCCTAAGTATATTACCTATAACGCCGGTAGGAACTTTATTAGTAAGGAATTCCAATAGTACGCTATAGCTATAGCTATTTTAATAAAAGCCGTCCTAGTTAAGGCGCACTAGTCTGTTAAACTTATTAAGCGAGCTTACCTAGCTCTATAAAGAGCTTATTAAATTATTATAGACAAGTATAAAGATATTTAAAAGGAACTAGCTTTATAAATGGCCGTAAAAGCCGTTAATAATACCGCTAGCCCTAATAGACTAGTACCCACCCTCTTAGTTCATAGAGCCTACCTAAAGATAGGCAAACTAAATCCTCCTACCCTGTTTATTACGGATTAAGCAGCTATAATACGGAAGGTAATAGCCGAAATAGTTAAGTTACGGGCTAAATAAACTATTAATAGCGCTTTGCACTACTATAACGAACCTAATATAACCTTAGTATATAACCTCCCGCTTAACTCTAAAGTCCTTATATAGCGTAAGAGCGGCAATTAAACTAGACCTTATTATTTACTGGCTATAAAAGACAAAATATACTATATATAACTCTTTAGCGGACTAACTAGCTTTAGAAGCACGTCTGTAAAACCCTATTTTCGGTCTAAAAATACCTATAATATTAAACTAGACGAACTGGAAGCACCCTTACCTACTCTAAAAGTTCCCCGTAAACTTACTAAACCCACTAAACCTGCCGTAAAGCATAGTTAAGGACGCCTTTAAAAGCACCCTATAACTAAGAACCCTATAATAAAGAATTACCTAACCTCTATAGGCACATCTGTAAGGCAACTCCTACCTATAGATATATTAGTCTTAGTATAGGAAACCCCTTTTACAGACTTATAACGTAAAGAAATTAATAGACTACTTAAAAAGGGCGTCTTTACGGTTATAATAGAGAGAGACGTTCCGTAAGGCGTCTGTATATTTAACTTACGCTTTATTAATAAGATTAAGCACCCTAGTACTAATAAAGCCTTTAAGAAATTAAGGCTTGTTATATAAGCTTATAATAACTAAAAAAAAGGACTTAGTCCTTATATAATTGCCTACAATTTAATAAGTTAGTTAATAGATTATACTTATACTTATACTTAGACTATAGTAAACTAAACCTGTAGCCCTTTACTTACGGGATATTTTATAAGCCTATATATAGTCTAATACCTACCTAAGTAGAGATATCTATATATAACCACCCCTTAAGCTTAATTTATAACTAGGAATAATTTTATAGGTTATAAAACCCCTTTATAAAGTACTAGAAGCTAAAAACCACTAGTTTAAGATATATTACTAGCATTACGTCTATAAACTTAAGATAGAGTAGTTAATATATAACCCCTACCTCCTATATACCCCATTAAACGGCCTTAGTATTATTAAACTCTAAATAGATAATACTCTCTTTTTAGCGGACTAGACTTTTATAGACGCTAAAGAGATTAAACTATAAAAGGCTAAGTTCCTAGTAAAGCCGTAAAAGTAGTTAACTAAGTAGACTCTAATTAAGTTTAATAGAGGTTTAATTACATAAAAGGGTAACTTAATTTAACTAATTTAGAAACGCTAAGCTTAAAACCTAAGGCTTATTATATGTTATGTTATAATATTCAATTACGCTATTACGGCTCCCGTTAGGGTCCATATAGCGGGTTTATATAAGTATATATATATATATGTATAAGAGGGGAACCGTACCGCTAGGGCCGGATAAAACCTCTCCTTCTCTTATTATACGGCCTATATGGCTTATTATGCGGCCTATATAGCCTCTCTTCTAATTAGTAACTGCTAAGCACGAGTAGACGTCTCTTTAAGGCGCTATAGAAAAGCCATCTTAATGCGTACTCCTGGGTTTATCCGGTAGGGTATATAGCTAGGGCCTAGGTTCCGTTCCTAGCTGCTCCGGTTATTTAGGTAGGGCGTAGGCCAGTAGCCTATAAGGCTAGTAGTGGTGTAAAAGGTTCCGTTATTTACATCTACGTTAACGTACGTAGCTCTGTGCCTTACCACGTTTTATTAAGTTCTGTTAGAATATTAACCTCTGCTAAATTCTACTAGGTTACCAAATTCTGTCAAATTCTGCTAGGTTGCTAAAGTTCTGCTAACTTCTGTCAGGTTATTAGATTCTGTTAGGTTGCCGAGATTCTACTAAATCCTATTAGGTTGCTAGAACTCTGCTAAATTCTATTAGGTTGCTAAAACCCTACTACATTCTATTAGGTTACCAAAATTCTACTAACTTCTATTAGGTTACCGAATTCTGCCGAATTCTACTAGGTTAATAAGTTCTACTAAATTCTGCTAGGTTGCTAGAGTTCTGCCAACTTCTGCTAGGTTACTATCTATAAAATTCTACTATATTCTGCTGTCCCTATAGTATTTATCCTTCGCCTCTTAAAGCACTTCCTAGCCTCCTTTCTTCGCCCTAGCCAGCTCTCTAGCAAATAAAAGGTATAGTAAGAGGTTTATCTATATAAACTAATCCGCAACTACCTTGGCAGCCTTTAGCTTAGTTAGAAGCTCTTTATATAAGGATGTTCCAGTATAGTAATATATTTCTACCCGGCTAGCAGCGTGTTTGGGGCAGAACACCACTACGTGCATTATTAATTGTTGGCTATAGCCGCATGGGCAGGCCGGGGTTGGGTGCCCTAGTACTTTTCGGTAGTAGAGGTATCTATTAAGCCCTATATACTTAGTTCTAAGCAGCGTATTAACTGTGCTCTCTACCTTTATAAGCCTCGCGTGGTGTTTAAAAACTTCCTTGTTCCATAGCTCGGCCTAGGCCGTCGTATAGTGGGTGAGCGTGCTTTAGTACTTTTCCTATTCCCTTTTCCACCGCTCCTTAAACGCCTCTTATACCTTAGCCCTTCTACTTCTCTTATACTGCGCTTCAGATAAGTCCATTGGCCGTATATCTATCCCTAAGATAGCGGCCGCTATCCTCTTAAGCTTATCCCATCTAGTAGGCCGCATTGGTAGCTTTATTCTGGGCCGGAGTTAGTAGGCTATCGTGGCCCATATGGCTAGGATATATTTGCATTGCAGAGCTACGAGAGTTACATACAAAGCAGAGTTGCGGAGGCCCTCTTGCCAGGGCCCTCTACCATAGTTTTCCACTTCGGACACCCCTTAACGTCTATCTGCTTCCACAGCAGCCAGCCGGCTAAAACTAGCCACTGCCTATGTGCACCTGATTTGCTCCATAAGCCTATCCTTACAGCCTGCCCTGCCTAGATAAACTAATACGCGCGTCCGTCCTTTTAGGCTATATAGATAGTGTTGTTAATAAGGTATTAATCCTTCCTCCGAGATAGGTCCACTAGGAGTTAGAGCCTAGTAAAGGGGTAAGGTTCCTAGAGTCGTTCGTTACTGCTATTATATACCACGCCCTATAGCCATTAAGCTGCTTCGCGTTACCTATAACGCTCTTATAACAATAGGCCAACCGTGTCTTATAGGCGTGGGCCCATAATAACTTAACGCCGCGCAGCTATTGTCCCTCAGCCGCCTACTAACTAAACTTATTATCCTTTTATCTTAACTAATACCTATATCTAAGTCCGTTTTAGCCTACCTATATAGGTTCGTCCTAGCTTTTTCTTAGTCCGTTCTAAATTAATGTTGCCACCTAGAGAAGGGTTAACGCCGCTGCGTATATAGGTTTGTCCTAGCTCTTTCCTAGTCCGTTTTAGATTAACGTCGCCACCTAGAGAAAGGTTAACGCCGCCGCGTAGAAAGGGAGGATTAACGTCACTAAATGTAGTTAACGGTGTTAAGATTCTTTCTGTGCCCTTGCCGTAGTCTTAGAGCGGAACAAGTATAGAGGTGCCCTATCGTCCCCTTAGACCTATTACTTCTGCCAGTAAGTATAAGCGCTAGCTTGTGGCCCTAGATCGGTCGTCTAGGTAGAGAGACGTTGGGTAGTTTTTAAAACCATTCCTCTGTTTTTAATGAGTTGTCTATAGTATTTTGAGTCTTGGCACGCTAAGACCCGCGAAAACTCTGCTGTTCTAACAGCGTTAAGGGCTGAGCTTTTAAAAGCGCCCTCTAGCCACGACGTAACGCCGCTGCATTAGTAATATATAAGATCCTCACTCTTAGCTTGACCATGCGGACAAGATGAGACGGAAAGGAACCCCTATAGGACAGTATGGGTCGGATCTCGCTTTTAGTGTTCCTGTAAGGCTTATTATAGTAAAGCCTATAGATCTTACTAGCTCCTATAAAAAGACCCTTAAAACCGTAAATATAAAGGACTAATATATTATATAGTGTGTAAGAGGCGCCTATATTACTGCAGTCTGTTAACCTAAATCTACCTATAATTTATCCTTTATGGCCTAGGTAATATATCTATAAGAGGAAAATATTAAGCAGCTTAATAAGTGTATTTAGTGGCAAATTAACAATATAATAAGAGGACTTACTTTTATACTACTAGACCTAAATTCCCTTAGCGTACTAGTGTTTACAGACGCCTCCTTTACTAATAATAAAGACCTATTATTATAAATTGGCTTTATAATTATACTTATAGACCGTAATTAGGACGTAAATATACTATATTAGTCTTTAATTAAATATAAATAAGTAACCTATAGTGTACTAGCTTCTAAACTATATGCACTAGCTTATAGCTTTAATATAGCAGCCGCAATTAAATTAATAATCTAGAAGATTCTATAATTGGAGTAGTTACCCCTAGTTTTATATACTAATTTAAAGTCCCTCTATAACTGCCTAGTTAAACTAGGTATAATATAAGAGAAGAGGCTTATAGTTAACCTAATATGCTTACGTTAGGCCTATAAATAACGTAAGATTATAGAGGTTAAATAGATTAGCGGCAAAAATAACCTAGTAGATACTATAACTAAGGTAAAACCGTATTAAGCTCTAAAAACCCTAATTAATATAAATAAGCTTAACCTAAAGGTTATAAAATGGGTGGAGCGAGACTAACAAAGTACTTGCGGTTTATTTACGGCCCATCGGAAGGCCGTATGGTTTATTTATAGCCCGTTAGAAGGCCGTACGGTTTATTTTGCGGGCCGTAAGTAGGACTTACGGCTAGCTTAAAGCACCGTTTGGAAGGCAGCCTAGAGGGCACCTTAGGAGGGATTTCCTATATATTTCTTTTGTGTTTTATAGCTCTAATAAGGCAATTACGGAGGCTATATATAAGTGGGTCTATCTTTAAGTGCCGCTAGTGTATAATTACAGCACCTGGTATACCAAACGCGTGTCTACGCGTTTGGTGCACCAACCACTTGCTTATGACTAATTAGGGGGGAGGACGCGTTAGTATATAGACTATATAGTCTACCTTAATAGAATTAACAAGTCACTATCATCCAAAAGAGTATACGATACTATACGTATTTCGTGCCCCTGGATATGACTCACCTGTATCATTAAGTTGATACAAACACATTTATTAATAGTAAAGGTAGTAGGTGTAGCTAAGATAAGGTAATATAGCGAATATATACTTTAATAGGTAGGGATAGAGTAAAATACTGCATGCTTAGCTACACGAAGGTTTTTAGCACTACTTTTAGATTGATAAAAACAGGTATTTGCAATGGCATTTTCAAGCATTAGAGTGGGAGCATTCCTTGTATTCCTTTAAATACCTGCTTAGATTCGGTGCTGTCGGGTGTCTTAGAGGTGTACTGAGCTCCCAAACAAGGCTTGGGGACAACCACTAGTAAGGCCCTGAGGGCATCCGTGCTGATGTTCGCACCTGGGAGAGGGTATTTGAGATGAAGTATTTATTAAAAGGACCCCGATGTTAGACTTCAAGATCATGGTGTTCTGGAGTAAAGTGGCACTTGGTAGGATGCAGTAGCCTACACAGAAATTTAGAAATTCACTTACAGGAAATTCGAAAGTACTCACTTTGATTTTTATGTGCCAAGAATAATGGGGAAGGCTGATACTACTGGAGGGGATCAATGCTGTGAAACAAATGTGGAGTGTCTGGATGATTGATGGTAAAAGACACAAGAGAACTCTGACCAAGATAATGTTTGGTTCCATATTGGAAGGCCTTCTGCACCTCGACGACTTCCTGCATTGGATCCTGAGTGTGGAGGAGACTTGTTTCAATAGCTCTTCCTCTCCATTAATTTGAGGGAGTCTCTGCTCGCCCAGCAAAATTCGGATATCGGAGCACCGCAACATAGGGCCTACGCATGTCCACATACGTTTCTATATTATTGAGGGTCACGTCGCGTGGTAAGGGTTGGCCTTTAGAAGTGATACGCATGGTTCAAGTACAACTAGTTGCCACAACCCAGAAATAGAAAGCATTCCCGTGACAACATAAATATTTTACATGAATAAGAGAACATATGACTGAATGCTAATAGACTTATCGTTCACAATATTTGTCCGAAGAAGCTCAGCGAAGGGCTGGGAATGTACCGGTGGTTGGAGGTTGCCACTTTAAAGTCTCCACAAGGCTCGCTAGACCAGGAAGTGGATCATGAGCGTGCCAGTGCATCACATCCCTCCACACCCAACCTCTCGAGAAAGTCACGTCAAGCTTCTTTGGTGTGACTTCTTTGCGTCAAAAGTCTTCGCGACCGCCTCATCACGCGCTAGATGTGCCTTATCCCGTGATAGGAGGGAAGAGCATCGGATACCATCATTCGCCATCTCCGCACCATCTTCTCTTCGCCTTAAAACACACAGTAACCCCCAAGAGAATATCCTGAGCTTTGGAGAACTCCCCACAACCCCTTCGCGCCCTGATATAGAGCTCCGAGTAACTCATACCTGAAGATTTGAGTGCTGCAATTGTTCAACTTGCCGAGACCAATCACCGTACGACCTCCCACCTGCTCCGCCTGCTTCACGACTTCTAGGCAGGTCCCACGATGCCCTGCTTCCATGGCCTAGCAGTCAGCATCCATACTCCAGATGGACCACTGCCTGAATATTCGATTCAGAAGCAGTCCAAGTTCCACCGTATAACTTCCTACATCCCCGTCCCGCCAGCAAAGATCCCCACCGGCTCCACTACGAACAAACCCGAACAGTCAACCTTCGCGATATCAATCACCCTCTTAACGCCTGGTCTCCACGTCCCATACTCAACTCCGAAGCCAACCCTAGAAGATAGTAGCCCACGACCAAAAATTGTCGGTGGTTTACCGGGGTTTAACAGCTCTAGTCAAGGCAAAAATGGCCCGGTCATTGGACCTTATATACCGCTCACCCAATCGCCCAACGAGACCATCGCAGCTTATATATACTTTGATGGACGAGCGAAAGAGGAGGTGGCCACACTGCTAAGGAGAGGAGAGGAAACATGGGTAAATTCAAGATGGGTTAGCGTGCCCGAATCGGAGGGCGGTGGCCTTGCGGAACGAGAATTCCTCTTCCGAGAAGTGGGCCTAGAGCGTTGGCTAAACGGATTGGACTTGGAAGGGAAAGATGTTGCCGCGCGAATTGAGCGGAGGAAACAGAGGCTAGAGAAGAAGAGGAGGAAGAAGAGGGAGACTGTTGGGAGTGATGAGGAAGACGACGAGGCTGCAAAATCGCGAGTTCTCAAAAACGGAGTCCTTCGATACGGCGACGATAAAAACGCGCCAGTCCAGACACTTTCTGGGGACGAGGGTCTTTTTACCTCAGATTCAGACTCTGAGGATGAACCTCCTATGCCTGAAGCCGCTGGACAGATTAAAGTCGCATTATTCCGAGTCCTTGCCTCAGGCGAAATCAAGCGAGGAGAGTACTCTCCTCAATTCGATGCTCACGACGACGACGAGAGCTCCACACAGAATGGCAGTTCTGGCGATGGAGATGCTGATATCGATCACACCACGAGCTTTGCGAAGCCGAAATCTCTTGATCCCAAGTCAATCAGCACTCAAACAGTCACTGGAATTGACCCGCCAGACAAACCGTATGCGGTTTTCACATTTTTGTACAGAGGCGAGCGTAAGTAAATTATTGTCTTGTTTGAATTAACTATACTAAACAGATTCAGGCCAACTACGAAAGATGGGGATTCTCTCCACCCCACCAACCGAGAAGAAGACGCCCGCGAGTACCAGGAGGAAATCTACTGGGCTAGACTTCACAAGCCTAAAGCCCTTGACTTCGACTGGCACCAAGAACTTTGCTGGATACCGCGATGCCTCGACTACATCTCCTCCCTTTAATAAAGCCAAGGCTGGTAAGAGGAAAGATGACGACGCAATGGATAGTGACGCCGATGACGAGGACTCTAAGATAAGCGAGGAAGTTGATGATAGTGACGTCAAGTCTGATAGCAAAGGCATGCTATCTCCCGAGGATGCATTACGGCAAGGAGAACTAGCAGAGGGAGTACGGAAAATCAAGGTACTTGACCATTTCCATTTCCAAATCTCACATCTCCTGCTTCAAGCCCACCTTCCACCACCCACTTATATCGCACAACCTTCCTCTCATCCCTCGCCCCTCAATCCTTATACGCTATCTCCTATCTCCTATCTCCTATCTCCC
>Ga0307515_10019973_pt1 | contig 11998 bp, 7 predicted proteins | sample 17_EM_MG_FD_194513 | JGI IMG/M metagenome (GOLD analysis project Ga0307515, IMG submission 194513) | Populus trichocarpa ectomycorrhiza microbial communities from riparian zone in the Pacific Northwest, United States - 17_EM | ecosystem: Host-associated > Plants > Roots > Unclassified | place...
TTCTGACTTTGACGCCAGTGAATAAATCTATAAAATTTGGATTAAAAGAAAAAAAAATATTTTTTATTATTTTTTTGGGTTGGATCTAGCCCAGCCCGTGCAGGCTGGGCTGGACCTAGCCGGTCCATCGCGATGACCAATAAAAAAATAATTCTAAATTGAAAAAAGAACAGATATCTGACATCCTGTTCTTTGAGGAAAAATGTCTAGTTCAAGGAGTTGCTATCTAGTATTATGGTCACTAGAAACCTTAACTGGTCAACAGAGATTCTCATGGTACGAGATTGGTTACGTGAAAAGGAAAGTTATTATCACCCCTTAAGCATCCTACCTTAGGCAAGCTGCATTGCTGGTTTTGTTTAAAATTACTAAAGGTTTGTTTTTGTTATGTTCTCATGGTTTTCCTATAATATTCCTGACTTTGACGTCAGTGAATATTCGCCAACGAATATTTGCAACTCTAGCGTTAGTAAATATTGTATAACCCAAAAAGTGTGATATTTCTGACTTTGACGCCAGTGAATAAATCTATAAAATTTGGATTAAAAGAAAAAAAAATATTTTTTATTATTTTTTTGGGTTGGATCTAGCCCAGCCCGTGCAGGCTGGGCTGGACCTAGCCGGTCCACCAGTCCAGCCTGGTCACTGGCCTAAGCCAGTGACCCGGCCGAGGATCACGCACGCCTGCTACGTAACCAAATGAATTATAATCCACTGCTAAAGTAGCAAGTGAATTATAATTCATGGCTACAGTAGAAATGAAGGAAACGAAGAACTTACATACCTGGAGACGAAGCCGACTGCGCTGGTGCACTATCTGATCGAACGCTCTCTCCTCTGTGTCTTACTTTCCTCTTCGTCTTATCTTGTTCTTTGTCTCTTTGTCCTCCATCTCTCTACTGGTTCGGTTGGGTTTTGCTGACGCGGAGGAGGATGCTACTCTGGACGGTGGATGGTTGCTGAAGGCTACGACTAATGAGAGAGTTGCTGCTCCATCTGTGTTTGCTCATGGTGCAGTATAGAGAAGGTCGATCGCTCATTGGAGGTGCAACTTGCTGCTGTTCCACGGCCGGTGCAGGACGAGTAGATGGCGCAAGATCGAAGAAGTCCCTGCTGTTGTCAACATGAACTAGCTTTGCTGCCGTATTTCTCATAAAAGGGAGCCAGCCGTGAGGGACAGGGATGATGTTGTTGCTGTGGAGCAGAGAAGAAGTCCCTGTTGGACTGGGGGGAAAGAGGAGACGAAGTACTCTCCTGCAACACCGGACGAAAGCCTATATGGTGGCTTTTGGAGGTTGAAAGGGGGTGGCGGCAGAAAGCAGAAAGTGGAATACCCCCCCTTTTCGTGTTCTTCTTTTTTTCTTTTCTTTTTTTCTAGGTTTTTCTTGTAATGGCATCCTCTGGTTTCTTCCTTTGCTTTCTGGGTTTTTCTCTGTTTTTGGGTTTTTGGTTTTTCTCCCCTGTTCTCTCCTGTTTGTTCTCCCCTTCCTGTTTTCTGTTTTTTTTTCTTCTGGATTTGCCTCCCCTTGGTCTGGCCTATTGCTGGCCTTTTTATAAGGCCAGAACAAATGGTTGTTCCCCAGTACGTCTCTTCTTTCCTGGGAGGAGGATAAGTCTGGGGGTGTTAGTCTTTTGCTGGGACTTCGACGCGAGATTAGATCCTTATCTCCCCGGGATTGTGATCTTCATGAAGATAGGGATTGATCTTTGTGTTTTGGTAGGACTAGGATGCCGGCATTTCAATTTCTTTCCATTCTTTGCAAGCGGGTTTGCAGCGTCAGAGGAGGAAGAAGAAGAAGAAGAACAGTGCATGTTTGAAACGGCGTCGTTTTGGTCCTTGAAATGCCCATTTTCAATTTGGGCCTTGAAGTTTTGAAATTTTGAATTCAAGACCCTGATCTTTTAATTTCAAGATTGACCTTTTTAAAATTAAATTAAAAACAAGTGGTAAAAATTAAGTTATAACAACTTGCATAACTCCATATAATCTTTGTTGAAGTGAGTACAAAACGCCTTTTCAGATGATTTTGTGAGCCTTAAATGCTTTTCAAATGAATTTCCAATAATTCCTCTCCTTCCTTCCCATTTGGCCGAACCTCCTTCTTCCTTTTTTTACTTCCTCTCACTTATTTTCCTTTAATTTGGTATTTAAAACACTTACAGTGTGTTTGAGAACGCGGTTGTAAGTGTTGTGTTTGGAAACACGTAAATCGTGTTTTTAAAAAATTTAAAATAAATTTTTTATTTAAAATAAATTTTTTTTATATTTTCAAATTATTTTGACGTGCTAATATTAAAAATAATTTTTAAAAAATAAAAAAACTTTATTTTAATATATTTTTAAACGAAAAACATTTTAAATTGTCATACTATTATAGTCTTAATCCTCACATACTCTCAAGATTTTCCCTTAGATTTCTTGTTTTCCTGAGGATTCTAAGACTTTTTCTAGAATTTTCTCCAGGTTTCTCTCTTTCTTTCCTTTTCTTATTATAGCCGTCATGCTATAAATATATTCCAAACAATTTGGTTAATTCCTTTTATGTCCCACCTTTAAACCTTTCATGTTCCCAGGCAAATTTTTAACTAATCATGAGACTTGTTTCCGTTGAATTGAAACCACGGCATATCTAATTTCATTATACTAAATTTCACCATAATTCTTTCATTATTTATTTATTCCATCTAGTTTTAATTTATGTTTCCGTGTTTTTTATTTTTCAACTATTTTTCACAATTCATTTTTTTAAAACCTATACATAAACATTTTATTTTAATTTCTCATTTATCACCATCCCTATGAGTTAAATATTCCTTTTACACACTTAGCATAACATTCCCATCATTAATTTTATAAGTTTTTTTTCCAGGGATTTACAATATACATACACCCTTACTACCATACTTACAATCACCATAAATATAAAAGATAATCTAAAAGGAAATATCAAATATCAACTCTTAAGTTTAAGATTTTTTAGTAGCCCTTGTGTGCTTCCTATACACCACGACCTTCACTTGTTTCATCTCAACATTCATTGGTCGCAACCTCAACAAAACAACATTAAAAAAACAAAATCAAAACCAAAAATGAAACATTATCAACAGTTCATTCATAACGTATCCCACTTACATGCACCATGAACAATCAAGATTTATATAACCCTGAGAGGTGTAGCTCAACTAGTGAGGCTCTAAGTTTGCTCCCTAGAGGTAACCAATTCAAGTCCCACAAATCTCAGGGTCACTGGAGGCTTACATGGTCGTTAATTTCAGAGCTCATAAGATTAGTCGAGCTATACGCAAGCTAGCCTGGACACCCACGTTAATAAAAAAAGAGATTTAGAATAGCAACACATAAACATTGGAAAATGATATGTGACAAAAACTTACAATGTACCAAGCCCAATGCACCTCCTAAAAACAAGCGAAGCATCGAGACCTAGATCTTTCCACTTGATTGAAATTGGGACATCCTCCTAGTTGACTATCCAAACTCTTTGATAAAATGATCTACAAAACTTGTAGGTGTAATACCCTCATTTGCTTGTGACTTGACAGAAGCCGTTAATATGTTAGCTAACCACAAAAATAACTCTTCACCTACAACTTGCTCTATTGGATTCTTTACTGAAATCCCAATTTATAAAAACTACATTTTATTTAAATTTTAGAAAATCCATTCCTGAGTTAACCTTGTCGTAAGGTATCTTTGAAGCAACCTGAAGATATATATCCAAGGGAAGTAAGTCTCTTGAATTGCTTCATAATTGATTACAAATATAGGTTATCATCAACATGATAACCACCATCAGATTTGCAAAGCAGTAAGCCATTGCATGAATGTTCTTTTTTGATCATAATCATATTGAGATAATTCAATACAAGGATTTCAATTATAATATATTGGATACTATCAATTATTTCAATTGAAGAAAGCAAAGATTCAACTTCTATGGCTTTGCTGCCCATATCTAAATCAATACCAAAAATTAACTCCTCCAACACATAAAAGTAATCAACTTTTCAGTGAGATTTTATCTATTTATGCTTAAAAGAGTGACAAAAACAATGCCTCTCTTTTCTTCTTCTCAAACCCATAACAAATTTCTCTTCTAGTTCTAACTTTTCTTGGCTATTGTTCCTGGCAGAGCCGACTTAAGGTCAATATAGGACCTAGGTAAAATTATAAATAAGTCCTTTTAAAATATTTAAGAAATATTTTTTTTATTATGTATGTATGACAAGTGGGGCCTTGACCAATCTTCATTTCGTACTTAGAATCTTTTATTAAGTGGAGGCAATCTTTATTTCATAAAATATAATTGACAAATATATCTTACTTATTCTTGATATTTTTTGTTAAATGAAGACCCTGGGTCATTACCCAAGTAGCCCTTAGACTTTGATTCCTTGAAAAAGCAGTTTAGGGTTTTATTGATGTGTTCTTAAAGGTTTCTTGAAAGATGGAGTTTTTATTTAAAGAAGTGAGCTTTGTTTAGTTCATTGTTTTAAAAGCTGGACCAGCCGAACAAGTAGATTTAGGAACCAACCAACTTGAGACCTGAACCGATTCAGGTTGAAGAAAAAAAAACTAGTTGACTCGGTCAAAACCAAGCTATCAACCTGTTGACTTAAAAAAAACATTTTGATAAAAATGATGTGATTCTAATATTTTTTTATAATTTTTTTTCAGATCAAGTTTAAAACTACGAGTTAACTCTCATGTGCCTCAATTCAATCTTAATTGATCACAAATTGAATTGAATCTGGAAGTAAATTGAAGAGTTATAAAAGAATTGAAGATAAATTTAAAAAAATATATCTTATTGTATCGATTACGGTCAACTTGAATTAACTAACAAAATTTACAACTCAGGTCATGGACATGATCTCAATTAGGCATAATTTTGTTAAGTTAAATGATAAAAAAAAAGGATGAAATTGTTTTTTTTTTTCAAGTTAAAAATAATAATAATGACAACAAATGGTTAAGTTGCACTTTTTTCTCTAAAAACTAAGGGGAAAATGCAGTATAAAAAGGGCTCGGATGTTGTGTCTTAACATGTCAAAACTTTAATCCATGCTAAGGGCCAAACCGGGTTTGATTTTTTTCTTAAATTTATTATGAACCAGGACAAAGAATATAAAAAACAAAACAAAATAAAAAAGAGTCCAGGCTTGCGAGCCTAGTGGCCCAGCACGTCTAGGCCTTCAAAAAAGCTCATGAGTGCAGGCTTGATGGCCCAAGCTCGTGCACCTAGGCTTATATTTTTTTAAAAAAAAAAAATAGACAACACACTTGTCTGCTTAGATTTCAACCATCATTATGATGACCATAAAATTAGTATAGACCTATATTTCCCATAAAAACCCAATTTATAACCCATTTTAACCAAACAACACCTCAAAAACACCTATAAACTAATTTCTCAACCCAAGAAATCTTAAAAATAGTCTAAAAATAAAAAATTAAACTGGATTAGAGTTTTCTTCCTCAACTTTGATATATATTTTTTAGAAAATATTGAGCTTTTAAACAACTACCATCGAGTGCTACTCTATTCAAATAGAACCTATGGACACCAAGATAAACTGATTTGTGTCTAGAATATCTAAAAACAATGAATTTCTTTCTATACGCTAGAATCAAGTGAAACTTTCTCTTTCCTTCACAAACAGGGACTTGAAAATAATAATAATAAAGTTTTGTATCAAAACTAAATTTAGAAAAACATAAGGGACCAAAAAGTTCAAATTTTAAAATTTGGAGTACTAAGCTGTACTTTTCACACCAACTTTAAACACACCATCTATTTTCAGCAACTTTTTTTATGTTCTTTTTCTTTTAATTTTATCTTAGGCCAACAAATACAAAGCAATTAGCTATTAACTTTGCAATTAAAAGACTCAATTGATGAAAATAAAAATTAAAATATCAAAAAAAAAAAAAAAACTCCAATCCATAGTTAACGTTTAACATTATTCACCACCACCATTCTGTTTTAGTACATTTGTTATATTTTTATCTCTTGATAATGACAAGTTTTTTTTTTTTTTTTTTTTTTCATCACGAGTTAAGTAAATTAATTGTTTGACTCGAGTCAACCTCACTTTTAGACTTGAAAAGAGTTTTTGCCATTCCATTCATCTTATTCTGTTTTTAGTCGGTCTACAAAGGGATGGTGCCATTCTAGTCTACTACTGTAGTCCGTTGAATTGGTGAAACCTGGTCCGGGTCAAGTTCTAGATCACAGGGCAGATTTCAGGTCGGTGGGTGCCAGGTCTAGGTTTAATATCAATGTTAGCTAGCAGCATGAGCTTGAGGGGATTACTTGCATGGAGACTGCCAAAATAGAAGAAGAAAAGAAATTTGTTATCAAAAAAGATTTTCCAGTCTCCATACGGACAACCTAAAAGAAGCTGTTACAACCTGTGCAAGCAGCAATCACTACACGAAATAAAAGTTGAACATTGCATACATTATCTGAAACTGTTACCCCCCCCTACTAAAAACAAGGTCTCATGGAAAAATTGGGGCCGATGGCCAGGCCGTCAGAGGGCAATGCCACTAAGAAGGCAGCACTATCAGTAATCAAAGTTTCACTTGATGGATCAACCTGCACTTATCCCTGGTGCTTGTCTGTTGGAATGTTAAGGTCTTTGAATATTGGGCTGTCGACACCAACACCCATTACATTGAGGCCATTGTCAACGTACATAACAGTACCAGTGACGGCAGAAGCTAAAGGTGATGCTAAGAAGGCAGCAGCATTACCCACCTCATCTGTTCCATCAGTTTTTTGAACTTAGTAATGACCATCATTTGAAGAAAATGAAGGAATCATAAAAATTAGAAATTGGGAACTGTTCAAATTTACCTGCAGATAGTTCTTTTTGCAAGGGTGCATTGGCTAATGAATATTCAATCATGGTGTCAATAAATCCAATTGCTTTGGCTGCTCGGCTTCTTAGTGGACCTGTGCGGTAAAGAAAGAAAGTTGAGGCAATGACAACAAAGGAGATACTTATAAAAGGTACTAAAATCTGTTGATATCAAGGCAACCCTGACCCCAAGTGACTTAGCGACAACTTAAAATGCACTAATCCGAAAATGGGCACAAAGAAAAAAGGACAGTGCTAAAGCAAAAATGAAGTATTTGTTCTTCCAGCTATAACCATCACCCAAGCTGTTTACCCTAAAAGTGGATCTAATTCATGCAGAATTACACGCAACTTGGAAGTCGAAACCATGACCAGATGGAAACACTGATTGGATGGTTCTACCATGTCACAGTGCATTGGAGGGTACCCATCTATAATGGGGCAGAACAGATAGGTACTTTACTTGCCAATCAATGTATCTAAAGAGATGTATCCTGGTAAAAGTTCTTAAGCATCTAGTAATAGCTTTTGTGCATGGATTGAGAGCTACCTATCTAAAGCACTAAGGGGGTGTTTAGCACAACTTTTGCTTCTGTTTTTAGGTGCTTTTGAAAGTGTTTTTGGCTTGAAAAAACATTAAATTGATGCTTTTTTTATGCTTTCTGATGGTTTTGATGTGCTTATGTCAAAAATAAATAAACAAAATTATTTTGATGCATTTTCAAGCAAAAAGCTATTTTAAAAAGCACCCTACACCACAATCCAAAACACCCCCTAAGTTGAGAATTAAAATAACCAATACATCAGAGAATTCATACAGTTGCATATTTAGGGGTTTCAGAGAAGAAAACCCTTAACAGAACTTTATATTCCAATCAAGTTGTGTTACTTAACAAGATGAACCAAATTATATTCTTTGGATGCTCTTACTTTGGGTCGAATGGGATTTTTATATTTCCTTGAAAAAGATAAGAAACTAATAGAAAATTGTGGGGCAAAGTTACCAGCAGATATTGTGTTGACCCTGATTCTGTTTTTCCTTCCTGCTTCAAATGCAAGCACCTGTACAAGAATAATTAAGTCATGACAGTCACAATTGTTTTGTATATTCATAAATCATGCACCCAGGTAAGAAAGGAAATGAACACTTGCACGTGTGTCGCTCTCGAGTGCAGCTTTGGCAGAACTCATGCCTCCACCGTATCTGCATACGAGAAAAAAACTATCAACTATGAGAAATGATAATTCTGCGACTCCAGAAGATGCACAAAAATGTCAAGACAAACATACCCTGGTATGATCCTCTCAGAGGCAATGTATGTGAGAGAAATTGATGAACCACCTGTATCAGCAGAAATCTGTTTAAATCATGTTTGCATGTGTAAGGAAATTAGAGATATAACTGAAAATGCTGAAACATTACAGAAGAAAGAAGGCCTGCCTGGATTCATTAAAGGAAGGAAATGCTTGAGTAAAGAAACATATGAGTAACTGGATGCAGATATGGCTGCAAGATATCCTTTCCTTGATGTTTCCAAAAGGGGTTTAGTAACCTATTAAGAAGATGATTTCATTGTTATGTAGAAAAGATAACAATGCACACAAATTTCAACATGAGAATTTATTTTACCTCAGGCCCATTGGCAAGTGAGTGCACCAGGATGTCGATGCTGCCATAATCCTGTTTGACAGATTCGGCAACTTCCTGCAAAAAAACAACACATGGAAATTCAGTGGATATATAAATCTGCAGCCCATTATACAAGTTAAAATGTTTTTGAGGATGGCTAAACCACCAACAGAGCATGTCAATTGTTGAAATTTAAAAACAATTATGGCTTGTCTGGAAATTTTTATATGACATCAAAACATCTGGACACCCTATATATTCTAGGGTACAAAACTAAACAACAAACTATCAAATCTTTCAGTCAGAGAACAAATGAAATCTGATCTATGAGTAAGGTTTCGGAATTTTGGGCAAAGCAATACGACATAAACAATTTATATCAAGGAATGCAAATACAATGTCAATGGGTGGCTTTTGAAAGCATTCACCATAATAACAAGGGAAAAAGAAATTTAGGAGTCCATACCTGAACGGTCCACTTGCTGGATCCAGCATAACGCTTATTTGCTTTCACCTGCAAGAACATACATAAAAGCATGTTATATCAAAAGATGTTAGACCAATATTGTGTACAGTAAATAGGCTATATTCTTCTTGTCCATTACATCTTCAGGTACATCCTCAAGGTTGTCAAACACCGCATCAAGGGGATATACTTTGGTGATCTCCATCAAAGAACCATCTGGCAACCTGAAGAATCAAATAATTTGTTAGTAGATACAATCTATAACACACACATCAGAGCATAATTTAAAAGTTGCTAGCATCTTACACGCGAGATTCATCAAACTTTCCCCTTCGCAGGCTTGTTTCAAAAATGTTCAAAGCCTGCAACAGAAGCTTCCTAGTCACTAACAGAATACTTTTACATGGCACAGAAAATCTAAGCAAACAAAGAAAGAAATTTTGTAACGAAGAATTGATTTACTCACAGGCACCCATGTTCCAACCAGAATTTCAGCACCAGCAGCAGCAAGAGATTTTGCTATTGCCCAACCATATCCATTGTCGTCAGCCACACCAGCAATAAATGCCCGTTTACCTAAATATTACTTGTAGTTTAGTTGATCACAGATATGCAGAAGTATTGAACGTATTCAAAAGATGGCAGAATGTGGCCTTTATAGTAGTATTCAAAATTCAGTGTCTGTAGAGATTTGGCCAAATGTTGATTGATTTAAAATAAATGTTGGTTCCGTCATTTACTGAGGGAAAAAATTGATTTATAGATGCTGCTTACATAATGCTAAGAGCATATATAGGCAAGGAGGTGAGCATTCTAGCCAACAAAAGAGAAACAAGAGAAAAACAACAGTACCTCTCAAATCAATTGGCAATCCGGACACTGGCTTACTTTCATTAGATTCAGACATTGCCTTTGTCACAACCTTATTCAATTTAACTGAAGACGACATGAGTGTCCTTTTAAAAGGCTGGATATATGATATATGAGAACCACTCGCAAGCTTAGCCCATGAAGCCCCTTTAGAATTGGCGCCAAGAATAGCAGCACCTGCCTTAACCATTCTGCGAGAAGAGGAAATGCAGGGCCTTGCAGTTGCCATTTGAAGGCCAGAAGCCGCAGTTGCCGCCATTCTAAATAAATTAAACTTCTTAGAAGAAAACAGAGACCTGCAGAATATATAGAGATCATTCTCCATGCTGCATCACATAAAATCCATCTCTACAATATCATCTCAAAATCCTGCCTGGACCAAGCACGCCAAAGGTAGAAATCCATTTACGGATCACGAGTCATGAATCATAGCATATTAATTCCTAAAGTTAAACATTCTGTGTTACATGCATTTGCTTGCTACGTTTTCAGGAAAATCACTATTTTCTTTCAATGCAATTTTTTTCTCTTTTTTAAAACTTCCTTTGTACTCTCCATTCTTGTGACTTCTGGTCATCCATTTAAAAAACTCTCACTCCTATGATGAACAAGAAAACAAAATCTATGAATCCCAAAAACAAAAATAAAATTGAATAGCAAATCAAAATACTTCACTGGAACCCCGAGCTAATGGAGCAACAAGACAAGATTGTACCAAGATAATTAACAATATGAGCTAAACGGCAGCACTACAAGCTAAACTGTGTGCTTAAAATCTAAAAAGATCCCATCTTTCATTTTTCAAGTCATGCACAAACATCACATAACATAGAAACAAGCACTTCGACATCAATATCCACCAAACCATTCACCCCAATCAGTTCAAATCTCACATTCTAATCACAAATCCAACCCCATTAGAGAAAAACCAAGAGGTGAGCATACAAGCAAGAAATAAAACAATAAAAGCATACACAAAGAGAGAAAGCAAGCGAGGGCCAATGCATATGCTACCTTCGGAAAATGTTGAGAGCCGATGTGAAAGATGAGCTAATAAAAAAGGGTTTTGTTCTAAAAAGCTAATAAAGAAGAGATTTTTGCTTTTGGTCAGAGTTACAAAGGAAAGTTAGTCTTTTTGAGAATGAAGAAATGGGTTTTTGTGGGGTTTTCGATGAGATCGAGGGTAAGTGAACTTCGTTAGTAGCAGCAGCTAAAATTGTAATCGTCGAAAACTGACTGTTTGTTTAGTTGCTGTTTCTTTCTAGTTAGATAGCCTGGACCCTGGAGGCTGGTGCGATTAAGAGGCTAAAATAAAGTCTGGTCCCTCTATTTCTCAACTTTGATCAAATAAAACTCTATTTTAGATTAGGTTAAAATAACCCTTTAACATTTAATTTAATGTGATTTTAGTCCCTTTATCCTAATTTATTATCTGTGTACCAGTCAGGTAAATTCTATGTGGTATAGTGCAGTTGGAAAGAGGATTTAAGATTGCATTTATTTGAAACTATAGGGGTTAATTTGAGATGATTTAAAGTTTAGAACTTGATTTGATCAAGTACATGAAAAGGAGGGGTCATATGATGATTTTAGCAGTGATTGAGATATCATAAAACGCCGTGTTGGTTTGGTGGGATTCTGGTAATCTGTAATGTGGCAGATGAGAAAGTTAGTGTGATGTGTTGGGCTTGTAAGCTTCGCCCTACATTGATAACTCTGAACTTGTAGATGCCCAAGATAGGCCTAGGTTTGTCCGAAGAAAAAATATTTGAGCTGTACTAGATTCTTTTTGGTTGTTTTGTCATGACGAATTCAATGTTGAGTTAAGCCCAAACCCAATAAAAAATTTAAAAGATTAACTAAGGGGAAATGTTTTTTTTTATTATTAGCTCTTCATTTATTTATTTGATTGCACCTCGGTTTTTTTTTTATATATTTTTTTCTTTAATTTTATTTTATTTATTTGATTTCATTTAATTTTTCATTTGATTTCATTTAATTTTTATATCAAATTTAGTCATTATTTTTTTAATTTCTATTTATTTTTTAATCATTTTCTTATGATTTTTTTTAGTTTTATTTTTTAATATTTGATTTCAAATTATTTTTATATCAAATCTGACTTACTTTTTTATTGCTATTTGTTT
>Ga0307515_10019974_pt1 | contig 11998 bp, 15 predicted proteins | sample 17_EM_MG_FD_194513 | JGI IMG/M metagenome (GOLD analysis project Ga0307515, IMG submission 194513) | Populus trichocarpa ectomycorrhiza microbial communities from riparian zone in the Pacific Northwest, United States - 17_EM | ecosystem: Host-associated > Plants > Roots > Unclassified | place...
AGGACGCTCTCAAGTATACTCCTGAGCAAACTCTCAAATACTCTCCCAGCCTGCTTGACTGTACGCTCCCAAGTAAGCTCTCAAGGACGCTCCCAATTGCACTCCATGGCACACTCCCAGCCAGCTTGACTGAACGCTTCCAAGTAAGCTCTCAAGATGCTCTCAAGCACACTTCCGAGCACGCTCTCAACTCCCAATTGCACTCGATGGCACACTCCCAGCCTGCTTGACTGTACGCTCCCAGTACGATCTCAAGACGCTCTCCAGCACACTCCCGAGCACGCTCTCAAGTACACTACCAATCTAACTTGACTATATGCTGCCATGTATGCTCCGGGGTGCTCGATCCAGAGACTTGCTGAGTTGCAGGTGCCAGGCACCGGGAGGCGGGTGGCAGGTGGCGGGTGGCGGGTGGCATATGGTGGCCGAAATCATGACGTCGGTAGATATCATAGTCTGAACCTTATCTTTAGCGCGGCCACCGTGACAAGATCTCACGATGCCTCATGGTCATGGTGTTGCCAATTGTAGCCTTCGATTCTGCAGGAAAGGTAGACAATTCAAACTTGGGGAGAGCAGATCTCCGACTCAGATTTTCCAGCAGAATCTAGTATCAGCTTCCCATTGATTGTGGGCGTATGTGTGCGCATTCGGTCTGGGGCTGATGGTGATGATGGCGATGGTGATGGCTATGATGATGATAGCGATGGTGATGGTGATGGTGATTACAGTACTAGAAGCACTTAGACAAGTAGGTTGGCTACGTCAATGTCAGCATCGAAGCTTCCATAGACTTAGAGCCTTCTATTAGCCAAAGCTTCCATAGACCTAGAGCCTTCCATTAGCCAAAGCTTCCACAAACTCAGAGTTTTCCATCGGCCAAAAGCTTCCCGCGGAAAACTCTACTCCTCCCGAATGTGCTCCTACATGCTCGATCCAGAGACGTGTTGAGCAGTGTTTGGTGGGTGGCGTGTGCGTGTGGCATTTGGCAGGTGGCTGGTAGCGGGTGGCGGGCGGCCGAAATCATGATGTCGGTCTATATCATAGTCTAAATCATATCTTTAGTGCGCCCACCGAGATGAAATCTTACGATGTCTCACGACCTTGGTGTTGACAATTGCAGCCTTAGATCCTGTAGGAATGGTAGACAATTGGATCGTGGGGAGTGCAGATCTCCGACTCAGATTTTCCAGCGGATTGTGCTGCTTGCTTCCCACGGATTGTGGGCGTATGTGTGCGCATTTGGGCTGGGGCTGATGGTGATGATGGCGATGGTGACGATGGCGATGGTGATGATGGCGATGGTGATGACCGCAATGGTGATGGTGTCTGTGATGCTGATCATAGTACTAGAAGCACTTAGACAAGTAGATTGGCTACGTCAAAGCTTCCACAGACTTAGAGCCTTCCATTAGCCAAAGCTTCCACAAACTCAGAGTTTGCCATCGGCCAAAAGATTCCCGTGGAAAACTCAACTCCTCCCAAAGCGCGGTTCTCTGAAACCCGGCTCTCTCAAGCAGGCTCTCAAGCAGGCTCCCAAGCAGGCTCTAGAGCAGGTATTCAATCGCCAGCGGACTCTCATGCAGACTCGCAGCGATAGTGTGCACAGTAACGGTATAACAGCGAAGACTGCAGGCAGTAAAGTCAAGTATAGGTCCATCTCTGGCCGGCAGCCATATATAGTTCCATAGGCCCACGCGCACATCTCTATGAATCGACAATAGATGACTATAGGCTGCGCGTCGCGCAGGGGTCCACGGGAAGCGTGCTATGAGCTGCGCGTGTGCGCGTGTGCGCGTAGCGTAGTCTATAGGCGATTTGCACTTTTGCCGATGGTGTCCCTCTATCCTAAACAGGTGTATTCCTCCAAGTGCCCACTATTACATACCAGGTAACCATCCACTGTCTCCTGGCTGATACAGGGCATATTATCATCCTCCTGGTCTTAATTGTCCTGCTCCTTGTCATCCTCATCCTTCTCATCCTTGCCCGCCCGTATCTGCACCCCTGTCTGTTTCTTCATTGGCTGCTGCTTGAAATACCATGTCTACTCCTTGTTGTGCTCGTTATCATCAGAGATGGTTATTGCCTTTGGTACTTTCAGCATTTGGGCATGGAACAATCTGCTCATTGTCACATTGGCCAATACCGGATCACCATTTGATGGTCTGCTAACGTCACCAGCCTGATGGTCCTAGTTCGGCTGGTGGCCTCGAGGGTGCAAGGGATTCTGTTGCTGTGGTTTATAAGTCAATGATGGCACCATATATAGGCTGTTTCAAACACACTTACATTGTTAACACCTGGTCTGGTTGCGAAAATAATGCGGTGGAGAGAATTATCACATAGCAATGGGTGAGTTCCGTAACTGTAGAATCAGATGTCTGAGGTTAGATTGAGAAATCACTTAGAAAGTAGTATAATCGGTGCCATTTGAACATCAGTCGTCACAGGTGCACATTTGCAGCCTGTACTGTCTACTTATGCAGTAGGTAACTGGAGCAATGTCAAGAGGTGGGCTTGAAATGAACAACTTGCCAGCTATGAGTATGTGTATATGGATCATAAACTGAATCTAGGAGAACTTCCCATAACCTAAACGACTTGCATCAGTATCCCAATCGGATATCACCCGTGGAACTCGGTAGCCTGCTGGAACCAGGATCCCTGAAAGATGTGTTTATAAGTAGAGCCAATTGATGGGTTTCCGCACATCTGGTAGATGAGGGAAGGCATTTGGTGATCGTTGAAAATGACCACAGTTGATGGGTGTCAATATCCTTTAGACCGAGAGAAGGTTGAGATCTAACTGTAATGGGTCTGCCAGGAATATACAACCACACCCCGATTTGCCGCTGGTATCTGTAGCTAATTCAGGCAAGCTGTCACCATTCTCCTCCTGCTAGACCAGTTTCATTCACTGGGCTCGATTCTATTGGAAAACTATCTATGCATCATCAAACATTATATGAATTGCCAAACTTCATTCCCATGCTCAAACATTCTATGCATCATCAAATTTTATATACACAATGAATGATTTGATCAACAAAATGCATCTTGTTTGTTCAAGCAATCCATTATTCAACAAACTCTGTTCGCTGTGACAGATCTCGAACAGTCTTCGCATAACCGCTTCACCATTGTATCGCCATTGAACCATTCTTTCGATGTATTTGTATAGAAACAGACTACTTGGTAAGTGAATTCATCTATTGCATATACAGGTCTCAGCCGGAAACGAAGATGTCTTGTACAGCCAGAGATGGAGATGTCTTGTACAGTCGGAGATGGAGATGTCTTGTATGGCCGCAGAGAGAGATGTCTTGCATGGCTGGAGACAGAGATGTCTCGAATGGCCGGAGATGACTGTTGACTCTGGTACGGACGGATGGCATTCAGCTATACTGGTATGTTGATATATATACTGGCCTTGTGGCCCTTTTAGATAGAACAATTAAGGTGCTCTAGCATCACTATTTCAACAGGTTATGAACCCGGGGCCCGCTACAATCTTTACTCCAAAAATACTCTATTCATATCTTACAGTTAAGAGCCTCAAAAACCCTAACCCTCTCACAACCATCCCTGCTCATCAGCCGCAACACCATCACAATCCATCACTCTACATCATCACCATCCAAACCTCCTCCACTGTAAAAACATCTCAAATGAAACATTCAAGACCGATCATGGCAATGTGTCCAAGGTGACCAAGGAAAACTACCCTGTCTGGAAGCAAAAGATCCGCCGAGTCCTCATTGCCATGAAAGCCTACAATATCATCGCCGGTGTTGAACTCCTCCCTGTCGGCAATGGCGTCGCCCTACGCCTTCTACAAGAACACTGGCATGACCAAGCCAATAATGCACTAGCGCAAATACACCTCGGATGCTGCGACGAACTCCTTCCACTCATCGACAATATTGACAACCCCGTGGAAATGTGGGAAGCACTTTGGGACCAACTTGACAATGTCTCAATGAAAGTTGGCTGCACCCAAGTCCTGCGGAAGTTCACCGCCTCTCGACCATTGCCAGACAAAACAGTCACCCAGTACTTTACCAAACTAATCGCCTTGTGCAAGAAGCTGATCGGCACCACCGAAAATATCACCAATAACCCAATGAAAACACATATCTTTACTACCCCTTCTAATTCATATGAAACGACCATCCAAATCCTTGAACAGTGAATCCCCGCTCCCACGGCCCAGCAGTTTATGGATGCGATCCACAAACATGCCGAGCGAACGACTCTAACCAAGGAAATTGGAGAGACATCCACCGGAGTGGCTCTATACTCCTATGGTGGAAATTGTGGCCGTGGCAGACAAGGTGGCGGACAAGGTGGCGGACAATGTGGCGGATGCGGAGGTGGACGAGGACACAGACGCCAGACGCACAAATGCACATACTGCAAAATGGACAATCGTACCACTGAAGCATGCAGAAAAAGAATGCATGCTGGATGCGACACAAATACCTCCAGGAACAACAAGCGGACATGCTACCACTGCGGTCTCACAGGACACTTCAAAACGAACTGCGTCCGCTTCACACATGCCCGGGATCAACGCAACAAGGTCAACAAAGGCATAGCATCTGCCTCGCTCGCTAAAGCAGGAGATCGCAACCTGATCTGACTAGCCGAATATGCAACCCCCTGACCGCAGCCTCCGCTCCAGCTGCATGGGTCATCGACTCCAGAGCATCTCACCATATGTGTAATGACTGCACCAGATTCAACGCTATGAAGAAACATCGTCAGCCAATAGTCATTGAACTCGGAGATGATAACAAAGTTACAGTAAGCCACCATGGACTCATTAACGTCTCACAGGAATAAGAAGTCAATGCCCTATACACGCCTACGTTCCGGCTCTCCCTTCTCTCCATTAATCAATTGTACACAGCCGGATACACATCCACATTTGGACGTGGCAAGTACTCCATATCAACTCTATCAATTACAATCACAGGCAATCGAGTCAATAATCTCTACCTCATATCTCCCGCAAGTGCACTCACTTCGACAGTACCAAGCATTTCTACGAAGTCCACATCAAGAAGGAGAAAGAAGAGGAGAAAGAGATAATCATCGAGCGCACATATCACCGTACCTTCATCGAGCGCACACACCACCATACGATCAATCACACTCTCAACCGAGCCTACTACAAGCCCACTCCACACTGCCTCTCCAAGTGCAGCCAGAACCGAACGACCATCTGCCACCGAATGTCCAAAGCCCACTCGGAAGCCTCTCACAATCTCAAAATCACGACTGTGGCATCGCTGTCTAGCCCACATTTATCCTACTACCCTACGATCTCCAATTGGTGGATATACAAAAGACGACTCTATGTGCACCGCATGCATCCAGGCCAAGCACAAGCAGAAGATCATCAAAGTCAAAACCAAGCGCACTACAACGCCATTTGAACTCATACATTCGGATGTGTGCACACCATTCTCTACGCCCACCTCCGCCGGACATCGCTACTATATCCTATTCATCGATGACTACACACGATACACCTCTGTTTGGGTCCTTGCAGAGCAGAAGTCAACGACATTGACCTCAGCCTACCAATCATTTCAGGGCCGAGTTGAGTCAATGGGATACAAAGTGAAACGATTTTGGTGTGACAAAGGCCGCGGTGCATATGACAATAAGACCTGCCGACAGTTGCTCGCTGCTCGTGGCACAACATACTAACCATGTCATACCTACGCTCACCATCAGGGGAGTGGACCCGTAGTGTAGTGGTATGTTCTTGCCAACACTATGCTGCATTTCACGGGTTCGAATTCCGCCACTCCCCCCACTGCACCGATGCAGCCGATCAACAGCGGACTCCCTGTAAAGTGCAGGTCGATGTCGCACAAAACCGAGCTCCCTGTGTCAAACTCAACATAGGTCAAGCATATGAAGAGATTAAGTAATGGGGGTGGGCTAGGTGGAGTTTCAATGGCCTTGTGCCCTCCACCAGGTAGCGGGAAGTGGGAGGAAACGACTTTGCCTGAGTCAGAAGTAGGTGCTGCGTGAGCTAGTTTGCCCGTAGTTTAGCCGATGGATGGACAGGAAGTTTCCGATGGACAGAGGTATAAAAATATGTTAATTGAATGCCATGACCACCAGTAGTCGGCCGGCTTGTGGTAACTTAGCTGGGCACCCCTTCGGGGTGAATGCAGAATGATTACAAACAAATAAAACGCTCACCATCAGAATGGCATTGCCGAACGCATGATCCAGACCATCACCGAGAACCCACGATCTATGATGATTGACTCCCAGGCGCCAGTTGTTCTTTGGGGAGAAGTAGTCAATACCGCAGTCAACCTCCACCAGTGAACCCCAAACGAAGGCCTCACGAAAAGAGACGACTGCGACGGCTATCAAGCACCATATCCAACTACATTCGAGATGATGCAAGCATTTTGCAAGCCCACTTACAACAATGCTGGCAATGAAATCTCGTACAAAGCTCCTCTCCACCACCTTCAGTGATTCGGCTGCTATGCCAGTCGACTTATACCCGAGCCACAATGCCATGGAAAATTCAGCCCAAGATCCAGGCCACGCATGATGGTCGGTTACGTACACGATTCTACTACACATTGCAGGATATGGGACCCAGTTTTCCGAGTAGTAAGATCACAGTCGGATGTCATCTTCGATGAGGAGAGGAATGCCCACGCATCATGTCTACACGGAGACCAAACAGCCATCTTTGAACTACCAGAAGAGACAGAGTATGTTCAGGAAATTGAAACAGCTGGAGAAGGAATTCTCCATGATCACGCAGGAACCTGTCGAACAGGTGAAGGCCACGGAAGTGGTGATCATGACTGTACTGATGATTATACAGACCACATTCTGCCCGACGCTTAAAATCGTCGGAATTCCCCTGCAAGTACAGGTGTGAGATCACGTCCTCCTGATGAGAAGGATGCACCACCAGTGTCCATAGAAACCTTCGTCCACAATCCACATCTGCGCCGCGAAACTGACAAACCCCGCCAAATGGCAGCCATCACCGAACAGTCATGCCAACCACAGCCACCACTCACGAATCGTGTCACAAGAAGTCAGGTCATAATCTCCGCACATGCACTAATCGTCATGGCAAAGGCTCACGCATCGACATCCATCAACAGCGATCCATTCACATACGCGGAAGCCATGGACAGCCCACAACGAGACCACTGGAAATGAGCAATGGAAGAATAATGCACATTGATCCTGCTCAATAAGACATTCACAACTATCAACTCCCAGGAAGCAAGGCAATTGGGAGTCAAGCCAATTGGCTGCAAATGGGTCTATAAGACGAAGCACAATCCAGACGGCACCATACGATACAACGCACGCCTAGTGATTGAAGGCTACTAACAAACGGACTTCGGAGAAACTTCTGCCCCTGTCGGAAAACTCACCGCCTTTCGGTATCTCATCTCCCTGGTCGGAAAATATGGCTGGAACATTGATTATGTGGATGAGGTCACTGCTTTTCTCAATCCTGAGATCGATGATGATGATATCTATAAGACCCTGCCCGAAGGCTCGTGGGATGGCCCCAACACGCCAATGATTGTTGTTCGACTAAAGAAAGCACTTTACGGCCTCAAACAAGCATCACGACTTTGGCACAACGTTATCAACACCATGTTCCTCTCTATCGAATTCACACTGTCCCAAGCCGACCCCAACTAGTAACTCCGCACCCATGGTATTCTGATGGTCGTATATGTCGATGACATCTCGATGTTGAACTCAAAAGACACTACCAAAGCTGCGATCCAAGTTAAGGCCAGGCTCCCGGAAAAGTACAAAATCACCGATCTCGGCTCAGCACACCAATCCCTCCGGATCGAAATCCACCGCGAGGAGAACAGCTCCGCCACCGGCATCAATCTTGTCCAGAAGCCTTTCATCACCACGATTCTCAAACGGTTCAACATGCAGACTGTTCACGATGTATCAACTCCAATGGATTTTAATGTGAAGCTAGATCTGGCCGTGGATCAGGGGGAGAAAGAACAAAAAGATATCAAAGGCTACCAGGCAATCGTCGGCTCATTGATGTACGCAGAACTTGGAAAACGGCCCGATATCTCATTCGTAGTCGCTGCACTGTGCCGATACAATTCCCGCCTTTTCACCAGCCATCTCCACGCCGCCAAAAGAGTCCTCCAGTATCTCAAATCCACAGCCAACTTTCGACTGCACTTTAGCAGCAGCAGCAGCACTAACAGCAACAATCGACTCACTGGCTACACAAACTCCGATTGGGCCAATGATAGTGCCGACCACCAATCTCAAGGAGGTGATGTATTTCTTCTCAGCAATGGAGCTGTCTCATGGCAGTCGCGAAAACAACATCTCACCACTATGTCAACTCTCAAAGCCAAATACATCGCGCGCTCCGAGGGCTCACATCAAGCGAAATGGCTGCTCCAGCTCCACCGAGATATACACCGCAAAGACACATCACCGCTCCTGATCAATTCTGACAATCAAGGCACACTTAGTCATATCACAACTGGAATCATAAAAGCTAGCACAGAGCATGTTGACGTTTCCTATCGCAATAGTCGAGACCGCCATACCCGCAAGATGGTCGACTACTCCTACGCGCATACGAACGAGAATGTGCCAGATATACTAACCAAGGCCTTGTCGAAGGATAAGTACGAGAAATTCACAGTGGCGATAGGGCTATGGTAACAGAGGTCAATTTCAGGTTCTTTCACTTTTCTTTTGGGCACGCGGGTTTCTTTGTTTCTTAATGGGTGGCCATCCTCAGGATATGGCAGTACTCTTTCCCTGCTCACTCTCGCAGGGTTTTAAGGAGGCTGTTATGAGAATCACTTTGTTTCATTCTTTTCATTTTGTTTTGTTTCTTGCTCTACGGTGTATAACAAGAAGGGGGAGTATTGCATATACAGGTCTCAGCCGGGGACAGAGATGTCTTTTACAGCCCGAGACGGAGATGTCTTGTACAGTCGGAGACGGAGATGTCTAGTATGGCCGGACACGGAGATGTCTTGTATGGCCGGAGACGGAGATGTCGCGTATGGCCGGAGATGACTGTTGACTCTGGTACGAGCTGATGGCATTCAGCCGTACTGGTACGTTCATATATATACTGGCCTTGTGGCCCTCTTAGATAGAACAATTAAGCTTCTCTAGCATCACTATTTCAACATCATCCAACAGACATCAAACTCCATCTTAACATTTCGCAGACCATGAGCCCGGCCACCTGCATGGAGACCACGGATAAGCGCTCTAGGTATACTCCAATATTCAGATCCTGAGTGCATATGGAAGAATCTCCCGCGGGAAATCATTAAACACCATTACTAAATCCGCAATTCGGCTCTGCCGCCACCACCGGTCATCTATAAAGGCACCCTGCCTCCCTGACCATCACTGTAGTCACGCTATCACATCAGCAAAATGTAAATCGGTCCGGAAGCCACACGCAAACCTCACAGACACTCCGGTAGACCTCTCCGGTGCTCCCAAGTAATTCCAGATGCTCCCAGGCCCCCCTGGAGCTAAGCAAAGTGCTCTGAGACTCTGCAAGAGCATTCTTAGGATGCTACGAGATTTGACTTAATAGGATAGTCAGATTTTGGAGCAGCTGAGACCTCTGCGCAGGTCTGCGGTAGACTTCGAGAGCAGCTTGAGACCTCTGCGCCGCTCTGCGGGAGACTTAGTGCCGTATTCTCACAGCATTAGTTCTTAGGGATCCATAACCACAAGGCATTTCGTGCATCAGATTCGTCTTTGTTACAGTCACAAGATTTGCTACATCATAATATGGCATGTATTATCTATTTAAGTCTCTCTATATATATACATGCGGCAAATCTGGCTGCAGACGGTACTGCAGCGTAATCGCAGGAGCACCTGGAGACGCTGATTGAGAGAACTTAGAGATGCACTTGGAGGCCGTGATCGTGTGAACTTGGGAGATGTACTTGGAGGCCGCGATCGAGCAAGTTTGGAGATGCACTGGGAGGCCGTGATCGAGTGAACTCAGAGATGCACTTGGAGGCCATGATCGAGTGAACTCAGAGATGCACTTGCACGCCGTAATCGAGCGAGTTTGGAGATGCACTTGGAAGCCGAGATCGTGTAACTCAGAGATGCACTTGGAGGCCGTGATCGAGCGAGTTTGGAGATGCACTTGGAGGCCATGATCGAGTGAACTCAGAGATGCACTTGCAGGCCGTAATCGAGCGAGTTTGGAGATGCACTTGGAGGCCGAGATCAAGGTTCATCAGAGATGCACTTGGAGGCCGTGATCGAGCGAGTTTGGTGATGCACTTGGAGGCCGCGATCGGGTAACCCAGAGATGCACTTGGAGGCCGTGATCGAGCGAGTTTGGAGATGCACTTGGAGGCCATGATCGATCGAGATTGGAGGAGTACATGGAGGTGGTCGATCTGGAGGCGGTAGATCGGGAGGGAGGTGCGACGGCAGCTGAGACTCTATTCATTGGTTAACTCGTAATCGTGGGAATGTAGAGAGTTGAGTACAATAAGGTCCGCCGAGATGAGAGACTGGCTGGGAGCGGGAGACAGTCGATCTTAGGATGATGCAGTACTCGGTGTATGCTGTACTCGGTGTATGCTGTACTCGGTGTACGCTGTACTCGGTGTATGCTGCACCCGGTGTATGCTGTACTCGGTGTATGCTGTACTCGGTGTTAACTCATGACCATTGCATGGAGAGATAGATAGGGATGACTTAACTTCGTGTTCTTAGGTGATGGTAGAGACAGAGAGAGATGAGAGGAGATGGGGTAAATCATCATGAGAAACTGGGACTTAAGAGAATTCCGTGTGCGAGTCAATTTACCATTCCTGATACGGCAGGTAAAAACACCAATACAACGTCTTCTAAACCCAATCAGGCAAGTCGTACCCCTGACTTCACATATCCGCTCGTATCCTCCACATCGTTCCCATCTTCATCCCCCATCTCTCTTTCTCTATCATCATCGCAGAACACAAAGTTAAGTCATCCCTCTCTATCTCTCCATGCCATGATAATGAGTTAACACTGAGTACAGCATACACTGAGTACAGCATACACTGAGTACAGCATACACCGAGTACAGCATACACCGAGTACAGCATACACCGAGTACAGCATCCACCCAAGATTGTCTGTCTTCCCTTCATTCTCACTATTACGAGTAGACCCCTTAATGTAGCTTCAGCTTCCGTCGTGCCTCCCTACAAGATCGACCGCCACCAGCCAGCTCTCCATGAGAGCTCAACAGTAAAGTCACCTCCTCACATTCCCACAGTTGCAAGTTAACTAACTGATGGATACAGTCTCAGCACCCGGCGCGCCTCCTATCGACCGCCTCCAAGTACTCCTCCAATCTTGCTCAATCATGGCCTCCAAGTGCAAATCCAAACTCGCTCGATCACGGCCTCCAAGTGCATCTCTGTGTTACCCGATCGCGGCCTCCAAGTGCATCACCAAACTCGCTCTATCACGGCCTCCAAGTGAATCTCTGATGAACCTTGATCTCGGCCTCCAAGTGCATCTCCAAACTCGCTCGATTACGGCCTGCAAGTGCATCTCTGAGTTCACTCGATCATGGCCTCCAAGTGCATCTCCAAACTCGACCGATCACGGCCTCCAAGTTCGCACGATCATGGCCTCCAAGTGCATCTCCAAACTCGCTCGTTCACGGCCTCCAAGTGCATCTCTGAGTTCACTCGATCACGGCCTCCCAGTGCATCTCCAAACTCGCTCGATCACGGCCTCCAAGTGCATCTCTAAGTTCACACAATAACCGTCTCCAAGTGTATCTCTGAGTTCACTCGATCGTCGTCTTCAGGCGCACCTCGAATTGCTCTCAAGCACCGCCTGCAGCCAGTCCAGATATACCGTGTGTAGATGGGTAGCTATATAGATACATAGATACATAGATGAGAATACAAACTGAATACATGAGTTTTAA
>Ga0307515_10019975_pt1 | contig 11998 bp, 17 predicted proteins | sample 17_EM_MG_FD_194513 | JGI IMG/M metagenome (GOLD analysis project Ga0307515, IMG submission 194513) | Populus trichocarpa ectomycorrhiza microbial communities from riparian zone in the Pacific Northwest, United States - 17_EM | ecosystem: Host-associated > Plants > Roots > Unclassified | place...
AGGTTCCAATGTGATGAACAAGCCAGCGTCTAGTAATAGCATTAGTATGTTAAAGATTTAAAAGCTGGATTTGGTAATCTGAAGCTCTGCGACCCCATCGAAGTGGATAAGAGTAGCGGTGTAGCCCAGAGGAGCCTGGGCACTCGATCAAGAAAATCCAGAGGGGAAAAAAAATCAGAACCCACCCAAAGCTCGCTCCATGATCATCAACCGGGCTATGAAAGAGCAGCTTTTCACGCTCAATCTCCCCACTACTCCTGGGTGAGCGCATATCGTTCATCTGGCCATTCCTGCCGACAAAGACAATCTCATCATCCTCAGAATCCGGGTCGACCAAACCTTCCTGCTCCATCTTCGTCTCCTTCTCCTCCCACTTCTCCACAAATCTCCGCACTTCCTCTTCCAGGTCTTGCAGAAGCCCTTTCGCGCCCCGCGACCGCTTCAGCTTCTCCCGCAGCTCCCGCGGCACTTTGCCAGCAGCCTCATCCGCCGCAGCGCCCTTCTTCTCGGACTTTCCCTTCCGCTTCTTCTCCGCATTCCGGGCAGCCAACCCCGCATCCCACAGCGGCGCGAGATAGTACGGGACGGCATGTACGGGGTAGGTCGGGCGGACCTCCCAATCGCTTGGCAGCGGCGGCTGGGCGTACGGGTTGCTCAGAAGGCGATCTGCAAACCAACAATTCGTCAAAGCCATCCCCACAAGGCAGGTCAATGCGAGGTACGGGTATACACACCATTCTCCCAGCGCTGGCGCCGGCGACTGCCCTCCTTGCCCTTGAGCAGGGCCTCCCGCCGCTTCAGGCTGTCGCGGCGGAGGGGTTCGCGGCGGTGCACGTAACCCGCACGCACGGCGGAGACGTCAGCGACAGGGGCGCGCTCGGAGCGCGGGGCCGGGTGGTCGTCCAGCGGGATCTGGAGCGTCACGGAGGCGCCTGGGATGGGTGGGAGGGGGGAGAGGGTAACAGCGCTCAAGGATGCAGTGGCTTGCTCGGTCCAGGCTTCGATGTCGATGGGGACGATGGTCGGGGCTAGATGGGTGCCATTGTCGGGGTTGGCAGTCGGATGGATTGCCATTGCTTTTCTTTCTCTTCTTTGACCTTGCGGCGACGCCTAGGGTGTTGAGGCGGGGTGAAGTAGCAAGTGTTCAAAAACTTGCACAGGAGACGAATGAGGGCCCTTAAAGACCAGGCCTTGGATACAGAAAGGAAAGAAGCAAGGAAGCCGGATGCCCGCTGGGGTTTTATGGAAGACGAAGAGGAAGTCGGCGATAAAGCTGCGATAGGAGACGGCAATGGGAGTCATCACGCGCATAAGCGAGGGGAATCAATTGCGGCGAGCCAATCCTAGCCCAACGTGGCTGACCACAGTCATTTGCTAGGTGCTGTATGCGTATGCAGCCACCGCTCATCAGAGAGACAGCAAGGATAGAAAGCAACCACGCTCTTTCAGCTAACGTGAGCGATAGGGTTATGACGGTTGGCATAGCTATGATGGTTCCTAACAAATTTCGTCTGTGCGTAATTTGATCTTCCAGTCATAACTATGCCGACTGTCATAACCCTATCGCTCACGTTAGCACGCTCTTCTTCAGCATATTGAGGTCGCCTATACGAGACTTTTCATTGTGTATTCTATGAATTCCTAAATATGGTGTACCCCAAAATATTCATAAATATGACACACGTTTGGAAAAAATTGTTTAAAATTTCGCAAACGCCAGCTCGTAAGCCAAACCCAGCGTCAATCTAGCATGCTGCAACATGTGATCAAAGCTCAGGTATTCAATTTTATCCTCCGTCGTGTGGATCTTGCTGTCCGAGTGCTTGAAGTCACTCTCAATCACAAACGCAGACGGATAACCCGCCTTCGACGCACTAGCGTGATCCGAGCATGCGTATCCGCACTTAGTGAGGATATAAGGAATCTCACAGTACTCCGTGATGACCTCCTTGATAAACTCGGTTAGGCCGGGATCAACATAGTCTGTGATGACTCCCACAGACTCGGGCTCTCCCGCATCAATCGTCTTCTGGACATAGCCGGTCATGTCCTGCTGCAGCATAGCCTTCACATCGCGGCCCTCCTTCTCGTATGACTGGAAGATAGCCTGGGAGCCCAACAGCCCGCCTTCTTCCGCCGAGTACCAGTGGAACTCGACCGTGTTCTCGCCCTTGCCCTTGATGATATCCTCGGACATCAGCAGCACACGTAGCGCCTCCAGAATCGTGACAGTCCCGCTGCCATCGTCGTCCGCGCCAGGCGCCGCAAGGAAAGCGGGCAAAAATAGGTTAATGCTGTCCTGATGCGCGCCGATCACGATCGTCTTCTCGCTCTTCCCGGGAATCGTGGCAATTATGCTGTTCTGGCCCCACGGATGCGGGAACGGCTTGACAGATGCGCCGTGCTCGAGCGCCCCGGCTTCGGCGAGCGTATTGCTGACCTGCTCCAGAAGCCAAGCTGATGACTGCGCGCCATATTGGGATTTGTAGTAGCGGGTGTGGAAGGAGGTGAATTTCTCGAGGTGCTTCCGCATATTCTTCTTTTCCAGCTTTTTCAGCAGCGGCGCTACCGTCTTGCTGTGGGCTGTCTTAGATGGGTATGTGACGCTTTGGGCACCCTTCTCTCGGATTGTTGCACCGAGGTCACTCGTGTGGGTTATGTCGAAGAAGTTGATGCCTTGCTGAATGCATGGTTAGCTTTGGAGTTCTGCGGAGTAAAGAGCGGTCTCTCAGAAGTCCTTGTTAGACTTCTAGCTCCGTGACACTTACTTTACGAAGCTCCCACTTCTCTGCTTCCTTAATCCATCGTGTCTCGTCTGGAGACAGCTCGATGAGGTACTCGTCTAGTTCGACAAGGGTTGGCTCTTGAAGGATTACTTGTGGCTCTCGAGGAGCAGATAGAGCAGTCACAGCTGCCGCAGCATAGAGCAAGAGTAATAACGATGATTTCATAGTTGCAGTGATTTTGTGAGTACGGAAGGGTAATGAGGCGGAGCTGTTTAATAGTGCGATAGCCAGTTGGCTTGGTGACGACTTGACGATGGGAAATAGTGGGAGTTGTCTAGTAAGGAAGGCGGTCACGTTCTGCCATGACACCCCCCGGCCCCAGTTTATGCTTACGTTCTCTCAAAATGCGAAAGCAGGGCGTACGTCGATATTAAATAGCGTATTATGTTTCGACAAGACCCCGAGAAGGATTCGAATGAGCAATAATTAGAAAACGATAGTGTTTGACATCAAAGTAAACCCGAAGCATATGCAAACAGAAGCCCCCAGCTAGACGAGAAACGTGGTATTAATAAACTATCAGCGAACTAGGATATATGCTCAAACTAAATCAAATCTATATCCCCAAACTCTATTGATGTGGCCTAACGACTACTAGCGTACAGTACATGGTAAAAATGCAGCACTACAAATCCACCTTAAAATGCAAGTAACGGCTATCACAAAATTAAATCCAGAATGAACTTTGTCAGATCTCCGTAGGACTCGCAGATACCATGTCCTCACTGGCTTCTGACATCCGCCGCTTAGCATCGGGGATTTCCAGGGAGTCAAGCGAGTTCTGGGCGCGTTTCAGCGTTATGGATGGCGTTGTAGACGTAGGGGAAATCTCTTCTATGGAATTCTTGTCCCGTCTACTACTCATAGACATAAATCGATATGCGGCTTTCGCGACTGATGCGACCCCCTTCATGCTCACAGAACGTTGAGGGTGTCTGCTTAGCCCCATCCAGTGGATTTGTAGAGGTTCAACCTGGGATTTTCTGAAAGCCTTGGGCAGCCGCCGAGCCAACTTCTCAATCTGATCTGACGTCAAACGCTCTTCCTTTAATGCTATCCGTAGGGTCAAAGACGCATTTTCCCGCATATTTTGGAAGGAAATTTGCCTTTTCTCTAAGTCTTCGGTGTTCAGAGGGGCGAGGTAAATATGGTGATCGTGTCGACTAAGGCGATCCCAAAGCATGGATGGACGTTTCCTTCGCCGCAAGTTAATCCTCTGGTGAAGTTCCACGGTCGAAAATTTGCGGCCTTGATGTTTCTTCAACAGTTCTTGCAACTCTTTAGTAAGGGTGGAAGTAAAGGAATTTATGCCTGGTGCGTCTGTTCGCTTATCCATCGCTGCGGCTGCCAGAAGCTCATACGTCCTAGTTTGCTCCGTTGAACCTTTCTGGATATTACTAGCAAAGCAACTATCGAGCATTGCTAGAACATCCCCCTCCGCATCTTTAAGAAGCGGCGTTTCGGCCCTGTTCCACTCCACTATTGGCGCATGATCGCCCTTTCTTCTCGGGCTGTCTGTACTTGAAACACTCTGTCAGCAATTATTATAACTGCACATACATGAGTGTATTTACGGTATGAACTCCAGAGCTTCCTCCGCTATATTCCAACGTGCATGGCCGGTATAGTAGATGATCATGAGGTTATGGGGCCCATCATACTCGTCAATGAAGGATGTAATTGCGAGATTCAATTGATGCTGAGGTTTTTTCCCTGTGTTAAGCTCAACAAGCTTGCATTTATAGTTGAATCCTTCCTCAAACACCTTCATGAGCTCTTCAATCTACACCAAATCAGCCTACCGACGTTAAAGCGTGTTTCTAGAAGACTACCACGTACTTCTCGATCATGCTCTGGAAATTGATCTAGGCTCCGATCCCATCGTAGCATGAGAACGGCTACTTTCAGGTAACCGTCTGGAATATTCATCTCTTTACTGATCGCGTTTTGGAAACAAACTTGCATTTGAACCTCCTCCGTTCGAGCCTCCTCGCCCACGGTTTTAATCACAGAAGTAGGATCAGGCACAACCTGCACGAGCCTGGTAGGGATCTCGCAAGGCATGGTGATGGTGGTGATTGGCTGCCCAGTGGAGCTGGGATGATTAGTAGTTTGCATATGTTGTGCCGCCATAGTCGTGGTTGCTGGACCAAGCGGTCATCGACGGGCCTTATGAAGGCGTTGCAGCGTTTCCATTGTCCCTCGACGAGAACGACAAAACACAATGATTGCGGAGAGGCGCAGAGGCTGTGGGCAGGCTGAGTACAACTTGTTGTACCGGCTAAGAGATGCAATTTCCGCCTCGTTGCCTAGTTTTCGTTTCTATCGCGGGACACTGCATGAGACAACTGTTCGCTTCGTCGCTTCCAATGAAACTGTTCCTCCACCCTCCATCATGGCAAACACTACAGAAGCCAGCGTTCCCCAGTCATCATCATCGGTGAAAGCAATGAGCCTCATGAACAGAACCCGTCGATTGGCATGCCCCTCACACCTGACCACAAGCAGCCGTCAGGCAGCCCGCGTCAACCTCTGAGGCTCTTCAGCTCCGGGCCCTTATATGGTGATGAGGAATGGGAGGGAGGGCAGACATAGGCGCAGCCACATCGCCCTGTTCCTCCACACAATATATAGACGGCATCCAGTCAGACCAAATACAAACAATAGCACCCCACTCGCAGCTCGCGAGGCACCCATTCTTCATCGGACGACCGCACAGCATGTCAAATCAGGTAAGACATCTCCCCATGGTGAGAGCGCCTTGCCTATTAAGAATCGCTGGTTGACCGGTCGGCTAGGCTCTCGCCCAGGTTGCCCAGGACTCAAATATTCCACAGTACAAATCAGGGGTCGACAGAACAAAGACACCTGCAGCGGTATGTTGTGCAATTCATTTTGCTGTTCAAAGCAATTTCCAGAGACTGACTCATATAACCCAGATGCAGCAAGGTTATGAAAAAAGTGAAGAGGTAGTTATGAAGGTGACGGAAGATGGCTACCTGTGTGTCAAAAAGTTTGCTATAAGAGCTGCGAAGCTTAATAGTGGCCTGTGGGAGTACCAATTGAATGATGCGAACGGCAATGAATACGATGGAGGCAAATGGTTCCGAGAAAAGACCTTGAAACCCACCCCTGCGGGAGTGACTGGTCAGTTAAGTTGAGGCAGTTGTGGCCTTGTAGCCTTGTGTACAGCCTTGCCAGTTTGAGCGGAGCCTATAAGAAGGCTGTAGATAGCCTACATATTTAGTCTACAAACAATTGCATTCAGCTTTTTCTTTCCCTGAGAATACTCAATTCTTCAAGTCAGCATCATAATGGGTAACAGCGAATCCTATACCAATGAAAAGAGGGACCCCAACCCACACCCTCCTCGTTCCGAAGGCTCGCAAGGATCAGGTGATGTCGTCATAGACATTGGGGACGCCTCGACAATCGTAAACACAAACTCAGATGATGGCAGCTCATCTGTCAGCCAATCTGCCCAAGATGCGGAGATAGGGTACACAATTACCAGAACATGTAAGCATCTGAAACTAGCCAGCTACAAGCAAACGGGCACTGATTTAAGAGCAGTGGAAGATTCTCCGGTAGGCTATTCTCGTCTTGCTGCTTTTGAATCGAGCGAGCCTAGCTTCTCTCTATACCGCGGTTTCGGCTATCTCCATTCGCGCGTCCTGCTCGAACTCCAGGATGAAATTAGGAGTTTAGAGTCAGATTTAGACGACCTTGATGAAATTGACTACGAGAACAAAAATTATAGACGTTTAAAGTCCCGCACAGCAGACATACGAGATGCAAAACGGGAGGGACAGAAAATAACAAGAAGGACGCTAATTGCTGAAATCCGCGACAAGCTCGTAAAATATGGTACATTTGTAATTCCTTGTACTTACAATTATCTTGTCCACTGATTCGTTAAAGATGAGATACTGGTCAGGGCTCGCGAGCTTAACGCCTTCCAGAAACCATCCAATAGGGATTATAGAAGCGTCAGAACATGGTTCTACAATGAGAAACCGCTTATCGAAGCCGAGCAGGAGTTCATCAAACGAAAGGAAGATATTATCACACTCCGGCTTGGGCGGGAGTGGGCCGGCTTTGACGGACTAATAGAGTTGATGCTTCGCAAACTCGACTGTAGATTGATTCGGGTGAGGTCATTTTCTCTTCTATCCAAAGACTTCACGCTTAATCCAAAGTTTGCAGAAAATCTTCTGCACACCAGAGCTGCTCGCCAAGACCAACAACAAGTGCATTTACTATTACTCCACATCGCGGATTGAGAAGTTTGTTGGGCTCATTATTACGATAATTATCTTTATTCTGCTCGTCTTACCCGTAATGGCTATGTATCGCCTCACCAGTATCGGGCAAAGAAACTCCACTTTCGACGCTATCGGTGTGCTAGTAGTCTTCACTCTACTATTCTCTGCGGCCATGTCATTGCTCACCAAAGCACAAAGACACGAGCTGTTTGCAGCATCAGCTGCGTACTGTGCTGTACTGGTGGTCTTCATCAGCAATTTTAACGGCGGCCTGTTATCAAACGTACAAGGCGGCGGGTCCGGAGGCTAGCCCCTCGTAGAATTGGATCCCTAGTCTACTTTACCGTTAACAACCTATTTAAACCGGCCTTATGGGGCGGCTAAGTCCGTCAAAACAACCCTAAAAGTTTTTGCATTTTGAGCTATTGGTGGTACATTTTGGTTCAGGCATGGTTAGTATTAATCAAAGAGGCGGGGAGTATTGTTATCAAGAACAGTGACCCCGAATAGCAGAAATAATTTAGTACTATTCCTCATTTTTCTCCACCTCACTCTACTCTTCCTTTGCTCGCCTTTTGATTATATTTCTCTTCCACTTAGACACTAGACCGATTTCACTGTGATTACGACGTGGCATACAATGTCATGAGCAAGAATTTAGTAACCCTTTGATTAATGGCTAAATATAATGCTTAACATTTCCTTATTCTCATATGTATGAGCACAAATCACCACTAGTATTAGCAGCCCTCTGCCTCTTGCGGTCTGCTGGGGTTCAATCTGGCGTCACTCGTCACACACTTTTTATATGCTGAGGGCCTTTTGTCCAAGCTAGCTACGACATAGACCCCGTATTAACAAATTAAATGCCTGCTGCTGACTATAAACGACCCTTGTTACGATTTGAAGCCGCTTTCCCATGCGGCTGGCACTGAAGGCCGAGAAACCCACTGCACGGACGATTTTGTTCTTCTTGGCATCGGAATATAGACCACAGCAATTGAGCTGCCGTGTCTGTTGTTCTGGATGCCTGTGCTTATCATATGACGACAAAAGTGAAGGGGTTTGCCTGCAGGGAAATGAGACAGATCAGAGGGGAGAGTGAGTCGATTGCGGAAAATAAAGTTGCTGTCATTACAGTATACGTAATATGTATGAGCCCACCAACTTCAGGAGCTCAGTACGTATCGCGGTCGGCTAGAGTTCCATCTGGTGTCACTTGCCACGCGTTTGAAAATTACAAGTAGGAGCCTTTGAAGGAAGGGCCGATGTCGAAGGATTTTGTTCTGCCGCACCGACTTGCCATGTACCTTTATTCATTGAAAGAGCCTAACGCCCACTGCATGGAAAATCTCTGTTCTTCTTGGCAACAGGATGTAGGTCACAACAGCTGAAGTGTCGGGTCTGCTCATCAGAGTGCCTATGAGATGGTCGAGGGAAAAGCTACTATGACGGAATATGATAGAATGGAATAGAAACAAAATCGCACGGTTCCTGACTGTACAAAGAGAAACAGCGTTTTAGCATTGTATTAAACATAAGATCTTCGAGTCAGACCACTTAAACTGACTCTATAATGCGAAGCAGCGCGTGAAGTCGTGGTACTGTCTAGGCGTCAGTCGTTGCACTGTTAAATTATGAATAAGATAGGCCCCGCTTGGCCCCCCATGTTCCGTTTATGGTCCTTGCTTGACCATGCGCCTGACACAGATCCTTTCCCGGTTGGAGTTTACTTCTAAAGCCCCCAAACCCTCTGGTTTGTGCACCTACTTGGAATTTATGTACGCATTGGATGGAGATATTGGTAAGGGTAGACCGAGTCTACGTATCTTGGCGCCATTTCCTGAAGGTGTGCCGCCAGTACTTACTATTAAGGTAATAAGAACGGGGTTAGTTGCTTGTGGTGGGGATCTTGAACCTGGGAACTCAGTGTTCCTAGTCTATTTTGTCCATGAATAGCAGGATATGTTTTGTGGAGAGTTTCTATTAGCCTAACTGCACTAAATAAGTTACTGAAGGTAACAATTTGCCTACTACCTGGTGGGAGCTTTAAAACAAACTAGGTGTCTTGGAAACAGGCACTAGGGAAGAACGTATGATGGCGCCCATAATGAATACTTGTGGCTTTGGGAGTTAAAGTGATAAGCAAATTAGGATCAATCACCTTGCACTAGTCACCGAAGACTGTTTTGTGCAAGCAATTCTATAAGCCTAGTATGGACGCACACAGTGCTTGGTTGGGGTCAAAATCATTCCAATGGAGTCTGCAGATGGTCTTATTTGGGTGAAGCCGGTTTCGCTACAGGCGCATTTACGTCTTGAGCCGCTGGCATAGTGGCATATGTGTCATTCGCTATACTCAAATTATTAGTGAATCCGAGCAAGATAATCTCAGCTTTAACTCACGGTAGCCATCAGGCAGCAGATAAGAATCCACACCCTCGCTCATGACTTGGTATCGCTTTATTTCTCGAGCATTTAGAATCTTCGGAAGTTTCAGGCTAAGACGAGTGTAGTATCGCTGGAATTTGAGGTAGTTAGCTGACAGCCGGTAGAGAATGACTGCGATTGTAGATCCGGCGACGATCTGGGGTTGGGTATCCCACTGCATCTCTGCAGTGACGACATTCTGTTCTAAAGCGGTATGGAATTCTGGGCTCTCTTGTAGCACAGCCATGTTCTCCAGAACGTGCTCCCAGAAAGCAATAGTATTCGTGATAGCAATGCGACATGCGGAGGCATTAGTGTATTTGCGGTTTGTATCCTGAGCCGCCGAGGACCGGTGGCCTGGGAACTGACAGATTATGCAACGGACTGTGGATTGACTGGCTGGCCTGGCGAGGACATTGACACAACCTGCCTGAGCTGACGGTGGTCGGGCTCTGCTCAAGGCCATTTCACGGACAGCGTCTTGAAGTTCACTGAGTGCCGCAAAGCTGACCTCCGGATTGATGATAATAGCTGACATGGTAGGTTCTGAGTGTGAGCCTTAGGCTAACGTTGTTTGAAGGTTGGAACTTAGGATTAGGGGGAACATAGGAATGGTGGGGAGAAAATTAAGTGAAGCTTGGGAAGATGTAAATTTAATGAGGGCCGATATAGGAGGTTGAAGGTAAGCGATTTCTATGAATTAAATGAGCATTTGGCAAACAAAAGTCGCATCCTTTTGAGAGCATTTTGAACGGTCTGGACCTTTCGTTAGACACTAGCTAGTAGCGTCAGGAAGTGACAGCGAGGATCCAAAGCGAGCTTGGTGGAGGTAACGGGACAGAATATCGTGAGATAGCAGATTTGTTTTAAGAGGCGATTTCACCGTGCCCTAAATTGAGAAGCTTATCCCGGTCGAACTCATAAACCTCACGAGAGCATAATTGGCTTTTTGGCTTTTAACCTGGCGACGAAGTGAATCAGCAAATGCAATCACTATTTCAGCGTGAGTTGAACATCATGTGCTTGTGCCAAAAGGCACCGGCTGTAATTTCTCAAAAATCCATTATCTGCAGCATTGTTCATGCATTAAGATGATGATCCGGCCCTAAGCAGTAGCCCGATAGGCCGAGACTTTATCACAAGCCTAATCAGGAATGACTTTAATAAACCATTCCACCACTGCCGAAAACCCTAGATTATAGTGATGGTGCAGATAGCGCAGGGCCATGCCGCTGATCTAGGTGGTCGTAGTTGAGTTCAAATTCCCTCTGGTGTGCCGTAGTTAGCGATATGAATTCTCCAGAGAGGTGGTGTAGCATACCCTTTCCCTCCTCCAGTTCGTGACATCGAAGAACAAATACCATCCCCGCTCCTCCTTCTGAGATATGCGTATTGGCTGTGGGAGATCAGGATCTTTCATCATCCACTGTCGCAGGAGCTTGTGCCATCTCCAGTCACGGTTGTACCTGTTCTATTTAGCTTGGTTCATGTAACGAGACATTTGGCATACAGTTCGCTAGCAGCTATTTCTTGCATTATATCTTTTGGATATTGATAGAAGATGGCGAGCAGTGTTTCCGCGGAGAAACTCGACATTTTCGTGTGTAGAGGTGGAACATTCGTCACGGTGTATGCAGCTGGTAGTGTGAAATCGGGAGGGATGACAGGTCTGGCATTTGTTTCTACAAACGGTGAGCCAAAGGTTGGATGTAGAGGAGAGTTGCTGCCATATTGTCAGCGGGCTAACGAGACTTGAATCTACTTGGTGCTTTGCGCTTACTCTGGCCGACTCAGATCTAGTCCCAAGACTGTTAAATCTTGCCCAACAGCAAGTGCGGAATAGTCTGGGCTTTCTAAAGGGATCATCGATAATAATCCTGGAAGACCATACCGTTCTGCTTCATTCATGTCTGCGAGTCTCTTGTGCTGAGGTATCCTGCTGGGCGAATCTATAGCGTCAGCACCAAAGCTTTGGTCGTACTGAGATTGTTGTGTTCGTGGCCCAATGGATTGCTGTTGTGCATCTCGGAAAGACCCGGCAACCCCCCTAAGTGGAAGTTGTGAACCGAGAAATGACATATTCCCTAATCCTTGTGCACTTCTTGGGTTTCCCTATGATATGGCTTAGCTTTACATATTCCATGAGCCAAGCCTCAATTATACTACTCACATTTCTGTCTGGATCTTGTAAGGAAGTGGAGTTTCCTCGCATAGCTTCAAATTGTGACCTGGAGACTACAGAGAATATAGTGAGTGTTTGAAACGATAGGAGAGAACGGGAATTTACCTCCAGGTCCCATGCCGCCCGGATGCATGCCCCTGTCGCCCACGGCCGACCCAATAGACCGATCCTGTTGACCATCCGTTGGGCTGGATAATCCATTTCTGGTCTGTCCTAAGCCACTAAACGCACTGGCATTCGCACTACCCCCGTAGGCTGCATTTTGAATCATTCCTGTGCGCCTATCCGGCCCTGTTTCTCCGCCGCCACTACCTCCCAAAGGAGGGAATTCTTCA
>Ga0307515_10019976_pt1 | contig 11998 bp, 3 predicted proteins | sample 17_EM_MG_FD_194513 | JGI IMG/M metagenome (GOLD analysis project Ga0307515, IMG submission 194513) | Populus trichocarpa ectomycorrhiza microbial communities from riparian zone in the Pacific Northwest, United States - 17_EM | ecosystem: Host-associated > Plants > Roots > Unclassified | place...
AAGTCGCGATTTTAGCAATTTGCGGTAATTTGCAGCAATTCGCACAGGCTACTTATAAGTAGCTGCGTATTTGTAGCAATTTGCATAGGCTACTTATAAGTAGCTGCGTGTTTGTAGCAAATTGCTGTGAATTGCCGCAAATTGCGACTTACGTAGGTTTTGCAGACCCGATTTTCGCTTGCAACAACGTGCCTAAAAAAAAATTTCCTGATGTATAGTAGTAGAGAGGTAAAAGCTACTATTTTATTACTCTAAACCTGTAATAATAGTTAACCCGTAGTAACAGCTAACTAGTATTTACTTAAATTCTATATCTAGTAACCTGGTATTGTGTATAAGTGCTATAATACTATGCCTTATAAATGTAAGCTTATCCTTAATTTTACTTAGAGAATCTTTAAGCTTATTTAATTGGCGATCTATAGCCCGAATATCTTTCGCTATTTTAGTTACCTATTTATAAACTATATTAATATGTGCGGAAATAGTAATTACTAAATACACCCTAACATTTTCCGTGCTAGTAGGAGCGGTAGTAGTACTAGAAGTAGTACTAGGCGTGCTAGGAATTAGTAAAAGAGTAGGAGGAGTAGCGGCAGAACGGATGCCTATACGGCTGCGTATATTACTGTAAGTAAGAGTTTTAGGGGAAGGGGAGGTCTTTAGAGGGGGGATAGTACGGGTATAAAGCTATGCGGATATTAGCAATATCCGTATTATTAAAATGCGGATATTATACCTTCTTGGTAGGCGTTCTAGCTAGACTACTAGCAAAAGCTAATTATGCATATTTTTTACGCTAAGGTATAACTAACTCTAGCCTTAGCGAACTATTTTATATGCGTATTAGCTGATAGAATAATAGTATACTATTGGCATATACCTTTTTGTATGACCTGCTACTTAAGTAATATCTTAAGCACATACCTCTAAAATATGGCCTAGAGTTCTGCTTATAAACGTAATATTTATAGTCTTGCTTTACGTATAGAGCGTATAGCGGATCGCGTAGTATACTAGAGCTACCCTTAATATTTTGGACGTGGGTATATATCTACTAGTGAGCTTCCTTTATATTCTCCTAAGCACTAGCTTTTAGGGTATACTATTTATTTACTAATAGCACTTAAATAGGAAACCGCTTGTTTATGTTAATATTTAATATTATAGCTTGGGCCGTCTGTGTACTACAGAGCTTATAAGGGCTGTAGAGATTATAAGAGGATAGAGAAGGGCTTTTAAAAGAGTTGGCGTTATTAAGATTATTCTCTTTATTATTATCTAAAATCTCTAATATTTTTATTAGGTTACTATAAGAGGTAAATTAGTAGATAAGATAGTAAAAGAGTATAGTTAATATATATAATTTAAAGGCTATCTTATACTAAATATTTTGTGTAGAAATTTTATTAGTCTACCTCTTAAGAGAAGTAGAAGTATAATAAGGATTAAACTTCTTAGAAGTAGCAGGCGATAAAGAAATAAGCGGCTTAAAGGTAGGCGGCGAAGAGGTAAGTGGTAAAGAAGTAGGCGGTAAAGAGGTAGGCAGTAAAGAGGTAAGCGGATTTCCGGCGGATTTTATAATAACCTTATTATAGTGCTCTGCTAGATCTAATAAAGAGTGCTTTAGTACGTATTTCCTAAAATTATATTAGCTATAGGCATAATTTAGTATTAAAAAGCTTACTCTCTAGGTAGAGATTCTAAAGGATTAGTAAAAGAAAGAGCGTCCTTAAAAGCGTCCTTAATTATTTTATCGTCAACGTTGTATATATTAAGTTTCTTAACTAAATAGCTATTAGACGTATTTAGAGGTATGGAAGAAGGCATTATAGATAGTAGTATGCTAATAGATAGTAGATAAAATAATAATAATAAAGTTTGTGGTGTGATGCTGTGAGGTGGAAGGTATGGAGGTTAATTAAAGGTAAATATCTGCGCTGTAGATTTTATCAAATTAGCTTACTAATAAATAATTACTGTTATAGTGACTTACTTTAGTAAATATTAACTACCTTATATACGCTTATTTGTAACGCGTAAATCCTTTATAGTTAAATTACTACTAATTAAAGTAAGTGGGCGCCGTTTAGTTAACTTGTGAAGTAATATTAATATAGAATTACCGCTTAATTAAGGTGCTGGAGAAGGGTTGTAAGCGGATATTAGGTTTACTTAGTGAGCGGATTTTTTACTTTTAAAGTACGTAGATATGTCCTTTTGTTTTCTTTTACTATAAGGGGGATCTAATATTGGCTAAGAGGCTTAAGGTATAGTAGCCTAAGAAGAACAGATAATATCTGGTTAAGAGAATTGTAAGACACTTAAACTAAATGGCTAATATAATATAGGTTCTACGGGTTTTAGGAGCTTTAGGTATAAACCTTAGTGTCTCTTTAGATAAGAATCTAATGGACTATTTAAATATGTATGTGGAGATTGATACTTAACACCTAGATATTAATTAGAGCTCTGCTTAAGTCTTAGTTAAGTTAATAAATAAGTGGAACGCTAAGGAATATTAAATACTAACCTACTAAAGCTATGTTATACCTAAAGCTAAGGGCGGAGATTAAGCACTAGGCTGTAGGTTCTAAGCTGCGCTTAGTTTAGAGAGCGGAGATTAAATATTAGACTGTAAATTCTAAGCCGCACCTAATTTAGAAGGTGGGGATTAAGTATTAGTACGCGAATTTTAAACTGTGCCTAGTTTAAAGGGTGGGGATTAAGTATTAATAAGGCTACGTTAATTTGCAATAACTGTACGCGGAGATTGCTACAGAGGTTAAATACTACGCTATGGACTAGCGCCACCTATATTTAAGCTAATAATACTATTAAACTTTTGTTGTGGAGCTTAAAGGCTATACTGCGGACTAATACCTAGGTTGTTTTGTTACGGACGCTTTAAGTACAATGCTACGACTACTTGGGGAAGAGTCGGAGGAAGCTAGTTGGTTGATGCGAGCACGGTCTAGGACGGAACCGGTAGAACCATATGACGAGGAATAGTAGTACGAGTCACATAATGTGATCTGTGTGATCTGTGTAATCCGCGAGATCTATAATAGAGCAGATAGAGCACACGTATATTACGTACAAGGAGGTTTCCTAGGAGTACGGTTGTGTATTTAAAGGACTATAGTCCCTACTCTAGATAGTTCTTTCCTTATAGTAATTCTTAGAATACAATTAAAGTTAATCTATTGGGTAACCACTCCACTAGTTATTATTACGTTATTAACTTTAATTTGTATTACCTATATACCTAGCCTAATAACAAGCCCACCGTATTTCTTACTATAAGGTTTTATTACACAATTACTACCTAGTTACGGTATTAAATATAGAAAGTTAAATAATATGCCACTAAAAGCAGCTACCACAACGCTATTAATGGCGGTAACTACTTTAAGGTTAGGAGGTAATACTAGTATGGCAGATACTAACTTATAGCAACCTATAACGGTTGGATAACTATAAGAGATAGTTAACTAGTTAATAGAGAATAATGCGATACTTAAATAAAGGATTAACGGGATAGGAGCAGTAAAGGTTAAGTTACTATTAATTGAGAGATTCTTAGGAAAAAGATTAAAGCTTAAAGGATTTCTTACGCAGATGTACTTTAAGGTAGCGTAGGAAGGAGTAAAGCTAGTAACACCTATAGATCGAATAGCTTATACGGGACTATTCTTATTAGGAAAGGCACTTAAGTGGTTTAAGCCTTACCTTATAGAGATATAGGTAAATGGAATAACAACCACTAATTAGGAGGTGCGGTTTATATTCTTAAGTTAGAAAGGATTTATAGAGCAACTTATATAAATGTTTGGAGACCTAGAGGCAGTAACTATAGCGGAAAGAAAACTCTAAGATATTACGTAATAAACCTTAGCAATTAAGTACATAATATAGTTCTAAACGCTAGCTACGCAAGTTAAGTGGAATAATAGGGCGCTTATGGCACAGTATAAGTAAGGACTTAAGCCTAAAGTCTAGGATGTAATTATCCTAATAGAAGATGCGGATACCCTAAAGGAGTTAATAGATTAAGCGATTAAGATTAATAATTAGATCTACTAAAGGGAATAGGCTAAGAGAAGCTAGGATAGAGTTTTATAGTTATATAAGACGCAGAGTGCGCAATAACCAAAGCTAAGTTAGAAACTATGGTATGGCGTAAAGCCAATGGACCTAAGTAGTACTAAAGAAGCCTATAAGAGATGGAGCAAGAAACTATAAAAACCTAGAGGTTAAGGATCTAGTAATTATAGGACTAAGGAGTAGAGGCTAAACTAGGGATCTTAGCAGCAAAAGATGTTTAGGCGGACTCTATAGCAAAGTTAGTGGTTTAGAGATAGAGCTTATATAAATTACGGGAAATAAGGTTATTTTATAAGGGATTATAAAGATGGTTAGAGTTACTATATAATAAAGGGAACCTAACTAGCAGAAGACACACACGTATAAAGGGATGATAGTGTACTACGAGGAATAAAAGAGTATTTAATTAGAAGTTTCGCGTTTTGTTATAATAACGCATGCTAAATTTATAAAGACGCTAAGTATGGCGCAAGCTATTGGCTATAGGAGCTAAAATCTATAGAGTATAAAGGAACTAACGAACTATCGCGTAGATTAGATATTGAAGATAATGAGTTTAATATAGGCGAAATATTTGCAGATAATAAGGAAATAAAGGCAGTTTACTAGAAATATGTAAACCTTAGAGAAGCTATAATAGAAGTAGAGACTAAGACCGCTATAGAGCAAGGTTTAGTAACGGGCATTATAACACCATTAGATACGGCATCTATTGCTTTATAAGACGGAAGGAGTAATATCTAAAGAAGATTAAGTAAGCAGACGATTGCTAGTGCTAGCTTACCCCTTAATAAAGGCAAAAGGCCAAAGGCTTAAGTTTCTTAAAAAGAGATAAAAGAGATCTAAGATTCCGAAGATAGAATAAGGATAGCTTAAGGACTTATAATAGACGAAAACCGATAGAGTAGAGCAGTAGCTTAGTTTAGAAATATACGAATAAGCTTGGGACAGTATTTCCTATAGTTATAAGATTCTTAAGACGAGATAAGTGAGATTTAAGACTCTTAGGATGAGATGAGAATACTATAAACGCCTAGTTGGACTAAGGCGGGAGCTAAGCTTAAGTTAGAAGCAAGCTTAGGATTAAAGAATCCAAGGGACTAAGAATTTGGAGTACGAATAAGGACACCTATAGGTAAGAGGTAAGGAGCTTCTTTATAGATTAAAGAATCTGTAATATAAACAGTAGTTAGACTAGGAGATAGATATATAGACCTAGAAGACTTACTAGGAGAATATAGTGTTTAGCCTAAAGATTAAAAAGTTAATACTAAGATTAAGAAGTATAATAACTTCTAGGATCTACTTATAAGACGCAATAGAAAAGAAACTATGGAGGAATTTAAAGCGAGAATTACCTTATAGCAAGAGCAGAAACTAGATAAAAGATCTAGTATATTAGGACGTATAAGGGATAGAGCACCTATATAAAAGATTACTAATAGGCCTAAGACAGGCATACTAAGAGCTAAGTGGCTTATTAAACTAGAATAAGAAGAGGATCTAGGGATTCTAACTAGGTTCGAAGAACGATATATAAAGGGCTATTATAACGTAGTAATAAGAAGATACTTCCTTATAGACGAGCCGTATATACTTAAAGGGTTATACTAAAAGTGGTATAGGCAACGACATAATAATAAGTGGGAAGATTTCTATATATGGTTAGATAAGAAAGTTATCTAAGACCACCCAATTATAGAAAAGGCCATAACTTATATTAAAGGAGCCTTAATTATAATGTTAAAAGATCTAGAGGAGTAATTAGAGGACTGGAGAAGTAAAAGATAAATCTTAGTACCTGCGAATAAAGTCGTAACGCTTAGATTAATATAAGAAAGGTTTAAACTTAAGGATAAAGATGAGCTAAGAGTTAACCTAAGACACTAAGCATATTATACACTATTGTGGATAGCATGCGTGGATGATGCGTATAACATGCATAGAGCACCAAAAGATAAAAATTAAAAATATCTAGTAAGGATGTATTGGTTAACGGATAAGGCGAAATATTAAAACGCTAAGTATATGCATGGTTAGCACCTAGTAGAAGTTTAAGAATAAGGGGACTTAATACTTTAGCCAGGAAGATTTCTTATAGAAGAATGCCTAGACGGACGATAATGGTGGGAATATCTAGAAAATACCTGTCTATAGTATATTAAAGATAAAAAGCGAACTAAGTATTAGCCTAAGTTAGACTAAGTATAAATAGGATCTAGTAGCTAGTAGTTAGGAAAAGTAAAGGCCCACGGGACCAGAGGGAACCAGTAGTAGAGCCTTAGACCCTTAAAGGAATTTAAGGACAACACCTAAATTTATAAGTTAAGTAGCAAGATTAACAGTTTAAGGCATTAATAGATAGTGGAGTAATAAGGAACCACATCTCGCTAGCAGTAGTTAAAAGAATGGGGTTACCACACAGAAAAAAGGAATATTCTTACCTATTAGTGATAATTTTAGGAGATCTAATAGCCTATGGAGGAGGTATTATTAATCTTAAAATAGGACCTATTTAGATAACTATTAAAGGGAGATAGATTAAAATGTTTTTTAATATATTACCATTGGGGAAGGATAAGGCAGTATTAGAAATGCCTTAATTATAGAAATATAATCTAAAGATTAATTAGGTTATAGGTTAGGTCGATATTAAAAATACTTAACGCTATAAGATGCGATAATAAGCTAAAATAGTATAGTACTAAGTAGGAGCAACCTATAAAGAAACGGAAAAAGGACTAGGCCATATACTAAAGAGATACTATAAGTATGGCAAGAAACTATGGTCACTAAAAAGTAAAAAGCTGTTAGAGTATATAGTATAGGACCATAAAATAGAATTAAAACTAGAAATAAGTCTAAGGTTTTTTCCAATCTATAAGCTTACTAAAGAAGAAGGTAGAGTACTAAAAGAGTTTGTTTAAGAAAACTTACGAAAGGGATATATTAGACTATTGCAATTATTAGCGGGTTATCCAGTACTATTTGTACTAAAGAAAAATAGTAAACTAAGGCTGTGTATTAACTATAGATAGTTAAACAGCATTACCAGAAAGGATAGGTATCCTTTACCCTTAATTAGCGAAATCTAAGACAGGATAGGCAACGCGCAAATCTTTATAAAGATAAATCTGAGATAGGTATACCATTAGATTAAAATTAAGGAAGGCGATAAATAGAAGGCAGCCTTTAGGTTAAAGGAAGGACTATATAAGCTATTAGTTATACAATTCGGGCTTATAAATATACTAGTAACGTTTTAGAAGCAAATTAATAATGTATTAGGAGAATACTTGGATGAATTTGTTATAGCATATCTTGACGATATTATTATCTACTTAATAACTAAGGGAGAATATGGAGAACACGTTAAATGGGTCTTAAAGAGACTATAAGAAGAACAGATGCTAGTAGCAATTAAGAAATGCGAGTTCTTCACTAGGAAGACCGATTTTATTAGATTTATTATTAAACTAGGCTAACTTAGTATAGATCTAAAGAAGATCGAGGCTATAGTGAATTGGTAGGAACTAGAAAACGTTATATAGTTAAGATTATTCCTAGGGTTTTGCAATTACTGTAGAAGGTTTATAGCGCAATGGTTAAAGGATATTAAACCATTTACGCGGTTAATAAAGAAAGAAGAACTATGGATATAGGGAAAGGAACAATAAGAACTATTTAAAGAAGTTAAAAGGTTGTTTACCCAGGAACCAGTTCTTAAGATTTATTAACTAGGACTAGAGACGGTTGTAGAAATAGATGTATTAGACTTTATACTAGAAGTATACTTTATGTAAAAGCATCCAGATAGATGGCACCCAGTGGCATACTATAGTCGGAAGATAATACTACTAGAACTGAACTATGACATTTATAACAAGGAGTTATTAGGTATAGTTACAGCATTAAAGAAATAAAGAGCATTCTTGTAAGGTATAGAGAAACTATTTATAGTTAAGACGGATTATAAGAACCTAATAGGATTCCTAACAATAAAGGAACTTAACTAAAGACAGGTTAGATGGGCAGAGATGCTTATAGAATACTATTTTAAGATTTAGTATACTAAAGGTATAGACAATATAAGAGCAAATACTCTAAGTTAAAAGGCTAAACTATAAAATGATAAGAAGCCATTAGGGGCTTTATTGCGAAAAGATACAGATGGATTAATTAGATATAATTATCCAAAAATTATAGTAACTTAGGAAGAACTAGAGAAAGTTTATAAATTACTAGAGAGCTTTTAGGCGTAAAGGATTCTAGAAGCACAGCTAGAAGATCCATAAATAGATATATACGAAAACTAAGAAGTAAAGTATATCCTAAGAAGTATAGCAGAACACTTTATAGAGGATTTCTATAAGGGACTAACTTAAGGACATAATGGAGCTACGGGCTTAGTGTCGAGACTCTAGGAGGAGTATATTATTAATAGAATCTAAAACCTAGCATAAAAGGTTATAAGAGAATGTCTAGATTGCTAGAGAAATAAACTAATAAGGTATAAGCCGTATAGAGGGCTATAACCTGTTAAAATACTAGAAAGACTATAAGAGGTTATATTATAGGACTTTATCATAAAGTTGCTAAAATTAAGAGATCCTATTACTAGATAAGATTATAACGCGATTTTAGTAATAGTAGATAAGCTTATAAAGTGGGGATACTTTATAGCGTGTATAGAAGAGATATTAGTAGAAGATGTCACTAGAATCTATATTAAGGAAGTATTCGCAAGATATAGAGCACTAAGTAAGATTATATTGGATAGAGATCTAAGATTTATAGTAGCATTTTAGGAGGTATTCTTAGCGGAGCAAGGAGTTTAAGCAGCAACTTCCACTGCATATTATCCGCAGATAGACGGTTAAACGGAAAAATTAAATTAGATACTAGAGAAGTATCTAAGGCACTATATTAATTACGCACAGAATAATTGGGTATTATTATTACTAGTTACACAGTTTACATATAATGCAACACCATAGAAAGGAATAGGCACTTTACTATTTAAGGCGAATTATAAATATAAGCTAAGAATATTATTATCGCTATATTAAGCGAAGAAGACTAGTAGCACAGCTAAATAAAGAATAGAGATATTAATAAATCTTTATAAGAACCTTATAGAAACAGCTAAGACAGTATAGTAAAGAATAAAAAAGTACTATAACGCTAAGAGGTCTAAGGGACTAGATCTTAAGGAGGGAGATAAAGTATAGCTACTATATAAAAATTTCAAAAGTCAACGACTAAGTAAGAAGTTGGACTACGTCAGACTAGGACCTTTTAAAATTATACAGAAAATTTCACCGGTTACATTTAAGTTGAACCTACTAGCTAAAATAAAAATCTACTCTATATAGTATATTGTAATGCTAGAGCCAGTATACAGAAATTTTAAGCTATTAGTCTATAAAGCAGACACGTATAGAGGATAAGAAGAGGACGAATAGTAAATTTTAAAGATCGTTAGTTATAAGGACGTTAACGATAAAATATAGTATAAGGTTAAGTGGATAGGCTATAGTAAGACTACCTAGGAACTACTAGAAAATTTAAAGAACGCTATAGGAAAGGTATAGGAGTATTAGAAGAGAATAGGTCGGGTAATATTAATAAGGAAGGATTGCCAAAGAACGAGTTACCTAAGGGGGACCTAGGAAGAGCGACTGCCGAACTACTTAGAGTTATTCCCTTTATAGGAAGAGAGTTAGTTCTTTTATCACCAAGTTCTTATAGACCTTATTCTATAAGTTTCCACTCTTTAAAATAAACCTTTTCGCGGACTTTTTTAAGACAAATTAGTTAAGTAGACGCAGTAAGACGGGAGTTAAGGGTGTGCTGTTAAGCGGTAGCAGCCTCCTCCTCAGTATTACAAGAACGATGAAGTTCCGCTAGAGCCACTAAGAGCTTATTATTAAGCTTTACAGCGGCAGATTAAACATAAAACCCTATAACAAATTACTTAGGGAACTTAACAACTATTGAGAACCATAGGACGCGCACACTTAGTGTTAGAAATAGAGCGAACGTCACAGGACGAACAAATATTCGCTTTGGTGCATTCTAAATAAAAGGAGGGTTGCCGGGAGGAAGGACTCGCCAACGCAATATAGACTAACCCCTCTTTCGCACAACGGGAACATAGAGATGGTATTATCTCACCTAGCGATAATATAATAGCGATAGTGCGAGACTGACGAGCTATAGAAGAAAAAGGAGTTGCTTTAGGTATAATAAGTAACAATATTAACTAAATTAATTAGACGGATATTATACCTCTAGTAAGCGACTTAAAGATATTAAGGATCTTTAAGGATGAAGATAAAGAGAAGGGAGATAGTGTTACGGACGCTTTAAGTACAATGCTATAACTACTTAGGGAAGAGTTAAAGGAAGCTAGTTAGTTAATGCGAGTACGGTCTAGGACGGAACCGGTAGAACTATATAACGAGGAATAGTAGTATAAGTCATATAATATGATCTATATAATTTGTGTAATCTACGAGATCTATAACAAAGTAGATAGAGTATACGTATATTACGTATAAGGAGGTTTCCTAAGAGTATAGTTGTGTATTTAAAGGACCATAGTCCCTACTCTAGATAGTTCTTTCCTTATAGTGATTCTTAGAATATAATTAGAGTTAATCTATTGGGCAACCACTCCACCAGTTATTATTACGTTATTGACTTTAATTTGTATTACCTACACACCTAGCCTAATAACGAGCCCACCGTAGTTCTTGCTATAAGGTTCCGTTACATGTTTTAAGATATAAACTAAAGTAGTAAAGAATTATAAGGATGGTGCGGGGCTATATTAAGAAGCTGTTAAGAATAATAGAGGCGCTATAGGGAGTTATTAGGATGCTGTAGGCTAAGTTAAGGGTACTGTGGAAATGCACCAGACGATTTTTAAGTGGGTAGCTATGTATTTAGAGTATACGGATATTAAACATCTAGCTATTAAGATAATTGCAATAGAGTGACATATATAGTTTGGGACTAGTTCGCCTATAAGTCTTAGGTTAATATAAGCTAAGATATTTAAGACTTAGTTATATCTGTTTATAAGCTAGATGCTAATAATAGCTATAAGGGCGGTAATACTTTGGTTTATAACGGTTAATTAAGGCCAGTACTTCTTATAGTTGATACACTAATAGGTCCCTATTGACCTACTAATAGTAAAGGTATCTATAACGAGCTTTTAGATATAAGAACACGTCTACTAGATTGCGACGCAACCTATAAAACACTAGTACTAGAGTATTACGTTTCTTTCTTATAAATAAAGCGGATAAGCGCGTCTACTTTATCTCCTAGGGGGCTGTAATTCCATTTGGGTAATATCCGCTTAAGGCCCTTATAAGTTAGTAGAGGCTAGATATAGAGTATGCGGATTTAATTATTGGATATAATATAACTAGGAATTAGACTCTAAACTGTATTTTAGTATATTATATTAAGCTATCCTTTAATCTACTTCTTAATACTTATAAATAGATCTTTTAAGTACTTACTCTTTACAATATTCCTAATATATAGTGCGATAATATTATACTTCTTATAAGCCTATAACGAATTATCGTAATTAGAGTAATATTATAGACCTCTAAATAACGGATTTGTCTCCTTATATAGCTTAAGTAGAATATTGCGTAGATATCCAGTAGCTTTATTCGCGAGCTCGTATAATATATCTGGAAGTACTGCCTGTTTCTCTGTATTAGTCTTTGCCCTCTTCTATTTTTCTATATACTTAATTAATAGGGCTAATAATGTTATATTCTTATTAAGTATTTAATTTTCCTCCTCCTAAGTAGATACCTGTGAGATAATATTACTATTAATTATAATAAATAAAGCTAGATCG
>Ga0307515_10019977_pt1 | contig 11998 bp, 7 predicted proteins | sample 17_EM_MG_FD_194513 | JGI IMG/M metagenome (GOLD analysis project Ga0307515, IMG submission 194513) | Populus trichocarpa ectomycorrhiza microbial communities from riparian zone in the Pacific Northwest, United States - 17_EM | ecosystem: Host-associated > Plants > Roots > Unclassified | place...
GCCGCACTTTGCGCCAGCGTGGCGAACATCTGCTCGACGTTGATCGGCTTGGCGATGTGGTCGTTCATGCCCGCTTCGATCACCTTCTCGCGATCACCAGCCATCGCGTTGGCGGTCATCGCGATGACCGGCAGCGTGCGCAATTCGGGCACCTGGCGCAATGCCCGTGTCGCGGCGTAGCCGTCGAGCACCGGCATCTGACAGTCCATCAAGACGCCGTCGAACGGCGCGCGGCCGAGCCAGTCGAGAGCCTCCTGGCCGTTGACGGCGATCGTCACCACGATGCCCGCCTTGCTCAGCAGGTCGACGGCGAGTTCCCGATTGAAGGGGTTGTCTTCGACCAGCAACACGCGCGCACCTCGAAGTTGCGCCTGAACTTGCGCCAGCGACTCTTGCCGACGCGCGCTGCGTGTCGCTCCCAGACTCGCACGGTTCAACACCGTGGCGCAGGCATCGTGCAGCGCCGATGGCGTCACCGGCTTGGTCAGAATCGCGGGCACGGCGAGTCGCTCGTCGGCCAGGCGCTGCAGCAATTCCTCGCGACCAAACGCCGTCAGCATCAGAACCGTGGGCATCGGATGGCGCGGATGTTGCCGCTGGGTCAGCAGCCGCAGGCACTCGATGCCGTCGATGTCGGGCATCTTCCAGTCCAGCAGCACCAGGTCATAGGGCAAGTCGGTGGCGGCTGCCTGCTCGATGCAGCGCAGCGCTTCGGCGGCGCCGCCGACTGCGGTGGTCTGCACGCCGAAGCGGCCCGCCATGGCGGCGATGATCTCGCGCGCCGTGGCGTTGTCGTCGACGATCAGAGCGCGCAGGTCGCGCAGATCGTCGGCGCTCGCCGGCGCAGCCGCCTGGCCCTGAGGCTGCAGCGCGAACCGGACCTGAAATCCGACGCGGCTGCCACGGCCAAGCTCGCTGTGGACATCGAGCTCTCCGCCCAGCAGTGCGACCAGATTGCGACTGATGGTCAGGCCCAGACCGGTGCCGCCGTAGCGCCGGGTCGTGGAAGAGTCGCCCTGCGCGAAGGGGTGGAAGATCCTGCGCAGTTGCTCCTCGCTCATGCCGATGCCGGTGTCGCGCAGCTCGAAGCGCAGCAGGATCGACGTGTCGGTCAGGTCCCGAACCTCGACCGACAGCACGACTTCACCGCGCTCGGTGAATTTGGCGGCGTTGTTGCCGAGATTGAGCAGCACCTGCCGCAGTCGCGATGCGTCGCCCACCAGCGCCGTCGGCAAGCCTGCCGGCGTGGCCAGGACGAGCTCCAGGCCTTTCTCGTCAGCTGCGAGCCCGATGACATCGACGACGTTTTCGAGCACGTTGCCAAGCTCGAAGGGAACGGTCTCGATCGTCAGCATCCCGGCCTCGATCTTGGAGAAGTCCAGGATGTCGTTGATGACGCCGAGCAGCGACTCGGCCGACGCGTGCGTCTTGCGGACGTAGGACTGCTCGCGCGGTGCCAGATCGCCGTCGAGCGCGAGTGCCGACATGCCGAGGATGGCGTTCAGCGGTGTGCGGATCTCGTGGCTCATGTTGGCGAGGAACTCGCTCTTCGCGCGCGTCGCGGCCTCGGCGTCGGCACGCGCGCGCTCCAGGTCCAGCGTGCGGGTGCGGACCCGCTCCTCGAGCGTGCGGTGCTGCTCGTGAAGCTCCGCGAGCGATCGCTGGCGCTCCGCGTTCAGGCTGGCGATCGTCATCACCGAGACCACCACCGACGCGAAGAACAACTGCAGCGAAGTCACGTTGTCCTCGGGCGTGCCGATCGCGAACAGGCCGTTTCCGTGGGCCGTCGCGAAGAACGCGACGCACGCCACGACGAAGGTCGCGAGGGCACCGCCCGGTGGACCGAAACGCAGCGCGGCCCACAGCAGCAGCGGCAACGGCAGGAACTGCGCCCCGAGCGGTGCGGACAGGCCCAGCACAGTGACGCCCGACGAGAGTTGGGCGACGACCAGCATCACGACCAGCAGGGTCGCGAGTTCGGCCGCCCGGCGCGGCGACCCGAAGCCGAAATAGTGCCGCCATTGCGGCCAGGTGAGCACCAGTGGTGCAAGCAAGCAGTAGCCGAAGAAGTCCGCCAGGCTCCAGCGCAGGAAGACCGGCGCGAACGGTGCCCCGCCCTGCGCAGCACCGGCGGCGCCGATCAGCCCGCCCAACGGCGACGCGAGAGCCGCCAGGCACAGCAGCGTGAACAGGTCTTTCAGGTTGTCGAACGCCAGCGAAGCGGTTCGGGACTTTCGCATCAGCCACAGCAGCAGGCCGACTTCGGCGACGTTCGCCACGGCGTAGATGACGGCGTTGAGCGCCGGAAAGCCGATCCAGAGTTCGGCCAGCGCATAGGTCGGGATCGCCAGCAGCAGCGCGGTGCGGCGCCGCGGGCCGGACATCGGGAAGACGGCCGAGAAGAGCAGCGCGTTGGCCGGCCAGAACGCCGAGATGTTGCTCGGCGCGAGCGAGAACAGGCCGCCGAAGCGGGTGCTGATCAGCACGACGAGCAGGATCAGGGGGATCGTCGCAATCCCGGTCGGCGGCGCTCCCGGTGGCAGATGTGGCGTGTTCACGATCCCTCCTCGAGATGGGGACTCGGCAATTCGGTATGGATCGGTCCCTTGTGGCGAAGGGTAACTGCTTGTTGCCAATGACGGGAGCGCGCAGCGCGCCTGCTCACGCGGAGGAGATGAACTCACTCAGCCGCGCGAGCGCCGCGGCGGGCTCGTCGCGCCAGACGCCGTGGCCGCAGTTCGCGAACTCGGTGAACTGCATCAGGTGCGCAGGCAGCGCTGCGGCGATGTCGCGTGCATCGTCGATCGGGCAGACCGGGTCGAGGGCGCCGGCGAGCACGAGCACCGGACACTGCGCGTGCGCGAGGCCGGGCAGCAGGTTCATCGTCTGCTGTTCACCGGCGGCCGAGGTGAACAGGATCTCGCGGTTGAAGTGCGCGCGCCGCGCCGCGTCGTCGTTTGCCGGGCGCACCGGGTTGTACAGATGCCGGCAGTGGCGCTCGTAGTCGCGCCACGTGTGGGCACCGGGTGCGCTCCAGAATGCGCGCGCCGCTTCGCGCGCGTCGGCGCCACCGAGGCGCTCGAACATCGCCAGCTTGCGCTCGAGACCGAGGTGCGGCGAGGTGCTCGACAGAATCACCTTCGCGGCATGCGCCGGGTGGCGCGCGATGTAGCGCTGCGCGACGAAGCCGCCGAACGACTGGCCGAGCACGATCGGCTTCGCGACGCCGAGCGCATCGCACAGGCGCACGATGTCGTCGGCGAAGGTGTCGAGCGTCCATTCGGCCGGTGGCCGCGGGTCGCTGCGGCCGTGTCCGCGGTGGTCGTAGTAGACGATCTGCGCGATGTCGGCGAGGCGCGAGAACAGCGGCTTGAAACTCGTGTGGTCGAAGCCGGGGCCGCCGTGCATCAGCAGCAGCGTGGGCTTCTCGCGCATCACCGGGCCGTCGGGCACGAGGCCCGGGCCTTCGATGTCGACGAACAGGCGGATGCCGGGTTCGATCTCGATCTTCATGGCGGCAAACTCAGTCGAGCACGACCTCGGTGCGCACGACGCCGGCCCGCTCCGCCTGCGCCGTCAGCGCCAGGTGCGTGCCCCTCGGCGCGCGCACGACCCACTCGACCACCGCGCGATCACCCGTGACCTCGCGGTTCGGCAGGAACGCCTGCAGCGACGCCTTGGGTGCATGCCCTTCGAGTTGCGCGCCTTCGATGCGCGGCTTGCCGCTGACGAGCGAGACCGCCGCGTTCCCCGGCGGCAGGTGAATCTCGAACATCACGCCGCGCACGACCTTGCGCGCGAGCGCCCGCTTGGTCACGTAGGCCGGCAGCCAGCCGCTGTTGCCGACCGCGAAGCGGATGCGCCAGGTATCGGGCCCGAGCGCGCGCACCTCGGTGCGCAGCAGCTCCAGCTTCGGCAGGCTCAGCGCGATCTGGTTCATCCACGCCGGGAAGCGCGCGACCTCGCGCTCGCGCAAGTGCGGCGGCGGGTTGCGCCAGAAGTTCATCTTGTCCCAGCCGCCGATTTCCACCGCCCCGAGCTGCGGGTGCATGAAGGGCTTCCAGTCGGCGTGGGCTTCGCCGGCGCACTGCTCGTCGCTCCACTTCAGCAGCTTCAGGTCGTCTTCGACGGGGTGGTCGCGGTACCAGTCGATCCACTTGTAATCGGTGATGCCGGCGGCCTTGTTCGGGCCCCACAGCTCGACCACCCAGAACAGCGCGCCGAGGTGCTCGTAGAGCCAGTCTTGCGTGCCGCCGATCGTCTCTTTCGGGTGGTATTTGAAGTCGTGCCAGATGCTGACGGCCGGGTAGCCGGTGAGTTCGGTGCCGAGCGCACTGAAGCGTTTGATCGACCACAGGTCTTCGGGGATCATGTCGTCGTCGGCCATCGTGCCCATCGGCCGCAGGATCACGCCGCTGTGCGTGTGGTAGCTGATGGCCGCGCCGATGTTCGGGTGCGCGAGCACGAAGTCGACCATCGCCTTCACCTCGGGCTCGCTCGCCGGGTACGCCCCCGCGCCCTGCTGCTCGAACTCCTGGCGCCAGAAGGCGGGGAAGTTGCGGTTCAGGTCGAGGCCTTCGGGATCCTTGTTGACCTTGATCGTCAGGCCGTCGTAGTTGGTGAGCGTGCCCTCGGGCATCAGCCGGAAGTATTCGCCGCCGAACTCGCCGGGCCGGCGCGGCACCATCAGGCGCGGCTCGGCGTCGCACTTCTTGTAGGCGCCATGCGGGTCGGGGATGCGCATGAAGAGCACGCGGCCATCGCCATCGACGTCTTCGACCGTCAGGCCATCGACATGGTCTTCGTCATACGGATAGCGCTTCGTGCTCGAGCGGATGTGGCGCGGCTTGTCGCCCAGCGCGAGCTCGGCGCCATCGGGGTTCAGGCGCGGGCACAGGTAGACCGTGCGCGTGTCGAGCAGGTGCGTGATCTGGCTGTCGTTGCCGTAGCCGGTGACGAGCTGGTGCAGGTAGTACAGCACCGCGGTGCTGGCGGTGAGCTCGGCGGCGTGGATGTTGCCGTCGGCCCAGAACGCGGGCTTGTCGGCGGCCGGGCTGATCGCCGTGTTGGTGACGGTCGCGACCCAGATGTCGCGGCCCTCGAAGCTCTTGCCGATCGAGGCGACCGAGACGAGCCCGGGGTGCGCATCGGCGTAGTCGAACAGCAGGCGGGTGAGCCCCTCGTAGCGGTAGAAGGTGTCGAAGCGTGGGCTGGGCGTGGCGGGCGTGGTCATGTGGGAGCTTTGTCTCTTTGCTTTGTGAAGGCCCGCCGCATTCACTGCCCGCGGAACAGGCTCTGGAAATGCCGCGAGACCGGCAGCTTCTCGCTGCGGCCGCGCAGGGTGAGCACCATGTTGCCTTCGTCGATGCGCACGGCGCTGGCTATGTGGCGGTGGTTCACGACGGTCGAGCGGTGGATCTGCCAGAACTTGGCCGGATCGAGCTGCGCGATCAGCTCCTTCAGCGGCGTGCGGATCAGCACCTCGCCGTCATTCTTCCCTTCACCTGGCCCTTCGGCGTAGACGACGCGCGTGTAGCGGCTGTCGGACTCGAAATAGACCACGTCCTCGACCCGCACCAGCCGCACCTCTTTGCCGACGCCGGCCTGGATCACATCGAGCGGCGCCGGCTTGCGCACCTGACCGACGAGCTGGTTCAGCAGCTGTTGCAGATCGGCCGGCGCGGCGCTGGGCGCGGCCAGCCGCGCCTTCACACGCTCGACCGCCTGCGCGAGACGCTCGGCATCGACCGGCTTGAGCACGTAGTCGACCGCGCCGGCATCGAATGCGGCCAGCGCGTGATCGCCGTACGCGGTGACGAAGACGATGTGCGATCGCATGCCGATGCGCTGCGCGACCTCGATGCCGGTCAGCCCCGGCATGCGCACGTCGAGAAAGCAGACCTCGGGTTCGTGCTCGAGAAATGCATCCCAGGCATCGACGCCGTTCACGCACTCCTGGACCACCTGCAGTTCCGGCCACACCGCGCGCAACGCCATCAGCAATTGCGCGCGCGGCGCTTCCTCGTCATCGGCGATCAGGGCGGTGGGCATGCGGGGGACTGCGGAGGGCGAAAAAATGCAAACGCGCAGTGTGCCCGATTTCACGCCGTCTGCGAGCCCCCGGAGTCGGGTTGAATGCAAAGCCGCACCTCGGTGCCGGCGCCGTCGGCACGGGCTTTCACGACCAGTTCGGCGCACGCGCCGAACTGGTGGCGCAGGCGCTCGCGGCTGTTCGCCAGGCCCACGCCTTCGGGCGCGTTCTGCGCGAGACCGGCGCCGTCGTCGCGCACGCGCAGCTCGAAAACGCCGCCCTTGACGAGGCGCGCGATCACCCCCACCTCGCCGCCGCGCAGCTGCGGCTCGATGCCGTGCTCAACGGCGTTTTCGACCAGCGTGATCAGCAGCCCCGGCGGCAGCTGCTGCGATTCGCAATCCGGCGCCACGTCGATGGCGAAGCGCAGCCGGTCGCCGAGACGCGACTGCATGATCGCGAGGTAGTGCCGCACCATCGCGCACTCCTGCGCGAGCGTGACGCCCTCGCGCAGCATCATCTCGGTCGAGCCTCGCAGAAACGCAGTCAACGCACGCGGCAGCGGCGCCGCGCGTGCATCGCCCACGTCGACCCAGTGCTGCAGCGCCGCCAGCGTGTTGAAGAGAAAGTGCGGCTGGATCTGCGCCTGCAGCAAGCTCAGGCGCGCCTGCGTGAGCTGCGCGGCGGCGGCGTCGCGTTCGCGTTCGGCGCGCGACTGGTCGAGCGCGCGCTGCAGGTACTCGCGCCGCGCGCTGGCGATGCCGGCGAGCATGATCAGCGCGCCGATCAGCACCATGATCTGCAGCGGCGTCGCGTACCACGCGACGCGCAGCGTCGCCTCGTACCAGGGCACGCCGGCGTCGATCAGCGCGCCGAGCTTGCTGCCGAAGCTGGTGAGCGCGCCGGCGTAGGTCGCGAGCATCGCGAACAGCGCGACGCGCCACAGCCGCTTGCCGCTGAACTGCTGCGGCTGCACCCAGGCGCGCACGCCGGCCTTCACGAAGGCGGCGAAGACCAGCACCGCCGACAGCACCGCGATCCATGGCGCGAGCCCGGCGCTGGCCAATCCGAAGCTCGTGCCGACGATGCCGCAGAACAGGCCGACCCACATGCCGAGCGCCTTCGCGCTGAACAGAAATTTGTCGCGCTCGACGATCAGGCCGAAAGCTTCGGCATCGAGCTTCCGATAGCGCGGCAGCATGCGCGTCAGCCACAAGCGCTGGATCGGGTTCAGCGGGCCGGTGAGCGGGTCTTGAATCATGGCCGCAGTGTAGAAAGCGCGACCCGCGACGCAGCGCTCGCTGCGGCGAACGGCCGATCCGGCGACACGGATGGCGGGCTCAGACGGCGAGCGGCGCGCCGTCGACGAACACGCGCAGCTCGCCGCTGGCGAACTTCGTCCAGGCCTCGTCAGTCGTCAGCGGTTCGGTCACGATCACCGCGACCCGGTCGCTCGCCGACGTGTGCTCGGCGAAGTCGACCGTCACATCTTCATCCTGCAGCGAGGCGCGCTTGAACGGGTGCTGGCGCACGATGTGGTGCAGGTGCGTCGAGCAATGCGCCCACAGCGCCTGGCCGTTGCTGAGCGTGAAGTTGAATGTGCCGTGTGCGGCCGGCACCGGCGCGAGCTCGCGCAAGGTGGCCGTGAGCTCGGCGATCGTCGGCACGCTGGCGTGCGCCTTTGCGAGCTCCTGCATCAGCCAGCAGAACGCGCGCTCGCTGTCGGTCTCGCCGACCGGGCGGAACGCGCCGTGCAGGCGTGGCGCGAAGCCCTTCAGGTCGCCGTTGTGCGCGAACACCCAGTAGCGACCCCACAGCTCGCGCACGAACGGGTGCGTGTTCGCGAGCGCCACGCTGCCCTGCGTCGCCTTGCGAATGTGCGCGATGATGTTCTGGCTGTGGATCGGAAAGCGCCGCACCATCTCGGCCACCGGCGACTCGCGCGCGCTTTGCGCATCGACCAGCAGACGCACGCCGGCGCCCTCGAAGAACGCGATGCCGAAGCCGTCCTTGTGCTCTTCGGCGCGGGTGGCGAAACCCGTGAAGCTGAACATCACGTCGGTCGGCGTGTTGGCATTCATGCCGAGGAGCTGGCACATGGTCGGTGCGCTCGTCAGCGTCGGTCGAGAAACAGCCGCGTGAATCCCTTCACGCTCACCAGGTTGCCGGGGTTGCTGGTCTCGTTGAGCACCCCGCTCATGCGCCGCATGATGCGCGGGCTCTTGTTGGCACGCCAGATCAGCACGTCGGCGAGCCACGGGTGGCGGTTGACGACGTTGGCACGCTGGTAGAGGTCGAAGCGCGGCTTCAGCGCGAGCAGGCGGGCTTCGTAGTCGGCACGCACTGCGGTGTCGGCCTCGGGCTTCGCACCGCCGGCCAGCACCGCCTCGGCCGCATGGATGCCGGTCTCGAAGGCCTTGCCGATTCCCTCACCTGTGAACGAATACGTGCTGCCGGCGGCCTCACCGATCACCAGCAGCCCGGGCCGCGTGTAGCGCGCGCCTTCGAGCGTGCAGCGCAGTGGCGCACCTTTCATGGGGCCGAGTGACGTGCCGCCCTGCATCAGTTCGCGGGCCGGTTCGTAGACGGCCTGGAAGTCGTTCATCACCTGGCGCAGGTTGACTTCCTGCTTGGTGAGTCTGCCGCCCTTATGCTCGTTGTGGCTGTCGGCGATGCCCACGCCGATGTTGAAGACGCCGTCGCGACACGGAAAGATCCAGCCGTAGCCGGGCGTCAGCGCGCGGTGCCAGACGATCTCGAGCGCGGTGATGCGCCCGACCATCGCGTCGTTCTTCACATAGCCGCGCAGCGCCACGCCGCTCGGCGTGTGGCGGCTCGACATGCCTGCGGCAAGCAGCGCCTGCGGCACCGCGCCGGTCGCGAGCAGCACCCAGCGGGCGCGCACCTCGCGCGTGGTGTCGCCGTGCTGCAGCGTGGCGCCGACGACCCGGCCGCCCTCCTCGATCGGCGCGGTGAAGCGCACCGGCGCGAACATGCGCGCGCCCGCGGCGACCGCGGCGCGGCACACGATCATGTCGAGCTGCTTGCGCGGCAGCACCGCGAGCGTGCCGGGCACGTCGACCCGCCCGCCGCGTGGCCCGATGCAGCCGACGAAGCCACTCGCCTGCGCCTGCGCCATCACCTCGTCGAGCACGCCGAGCTTGCGCAGCGCGTTGTGCGAATCGGGGATCAGACCATCACCGCAGACCTTGTCGCGCGGGAAGGCGTGGCTGTCGACCAGCACCACGTCGAGGCCGGCACGTGCCAGCGTGATCGCCGCCGCGCTGCCGGCAGGCCCGGCACCGACGATGAGCACGTCGCAGGTCGACGGAAGGTCTTCGATACCGAGATTCATGGAGGGCGCGGGCGCGTTCAGTGGCAGCGCGCTGATTCTAGGCAGTGGCCGCACGGTTATCCTTCTTGCCCAGACAAGGGCAGTATCGAGATGACGGTCGGCGCGCTGAAGCCACAACCTGCGAATGAGTGACCCGACCGCGAAGGCGAAGGTCTGGCGCGGCGCCATCGCCGGCGCCATCACGACCGCACTGGTGCAGATGCCCTTCGACGCGATCTACGGCACGATCGCGTTCGCTGCACTCGGCCCGCAGTTCGCGCCGATGGCGGTGGCGAGCGCGCTGGTCGGCGGAGTCGTCTCGCACATCGTCGCCACGCTGGCCGGCAGCCGGCACCTGGTCCTTGGGCCGCGGCCGGCGACGACGCTGCTGGTTGCCAGCCTGGTTGCGACGCTCCTCACCCACCCCGCGCTGCGCGATGCGGGCGGCTCGCCGAAACTGCCGTTGCTGCTCGCACTCGTCGCGCTGGGCCTCGCACTGGCCGGCGCGCTGCAACTCGTGTTCGGCCTGCTGAAGCTCGGCAACCTGACGAAATACCTGCCGTATCCCGTGCGCGCGGGCTTTCTGAACGGCGTCGGCGCGCTGCTGGTGCTCGGGGGGCTGCCGCTGCTGTTCGGCCTGCCGGCGGTGAGCGACCCGTCCAACGTGCACCCACTGCTCAACCTGCTCGAGCGCGGCGTGCCGTGGGCGGCGCTCGCGGTCGGGCTCGTGACGATCGCCGCCACGCTGCGCCCCCCGAGGATCGGCCCGTTCGCGCTGCCCGGGCCGCTTGTCGGCCTTGTCGCCGGCATCGTGCTGCACCAGGCTCTGCTGCTCGCGTTCCCGGCCGCGCCGCTGAGCGCGACGCTGAGTTCGATCGCGCCCGGTCTGCCGGGACTCGGCGTGCTGACCGAATGGAGCCGTCTGGTCGGCGAGGCGTCGTTGCGCGGGCTGGGCGTCACGCTGCTGGGCTTCGCGTTCGCGGTGGCGTTGCTCGCAACGCTCGACACCTTTCTCGTGATGTCGGTGATGGACGGCGTCATTCGCACGCGTCGCGACGGCAACCGCGAACTGATCGCGCAGGGCTTGTCCAACATCGCCTCGGCGCTGGTCGGCGGCCAGCCGAGTGCGCCGGCGATCGGCCGCTCGCTGACCAACCTGCATGCCGGCGGACGCACGCAGGCCTCGATCTGGCTCTACGCCGGGCTGGTCGCCGCGACGGTCTGGCTCGCGCCGGGGCTGCTGCAGTTCATTCCCATGAGCGCCGTGGGCGGGGCGCTGATCGTGGCGGGCTGGCAACTCGTCGACGATTGGAGCCGGCGCGTGCCCCGGCAACTGTTGCAGCGCTCGGGAGACGGCGCGCTCGACACACGCCAGCGTCGCACGCTGCGCGAGAACTACACCGTGATGCTGCTCGTCGCGGGCACGCTGGTCTTCGTCGGGCTGGCCGAAGGCATCGTCGTCGGCGTGATCGCGGCGATGGTGCTGTTCGTGCGCAGCAACGCCCGCGCCCTGGTGCGCTCGGTGGCGCGCGGCAGCCTGCGGCGATCGGGCAAGGTACGCGTGCCGCAGGCGGTCGCGGCGCTCGACGCCCACGGTGCACGCATCGCGCTGCTCGAACTCGAAGGCACTGTCTTCTTCGGCACCGCCGACGAACTGGCCGACCGCGTGCATCAGCTGATGCCCGACACCGACTTCGTGATCCTCGGGTTGCGCCGCGTCAGCGACATCGACAGCACCGGCGCGCGCGCCATTCTCGATCTGGCGAGCGACCTCGCGCACACCGGCAAGCAGCTGATCGTCGCCGACCTGCGCGAGAGCGACGCGCGCATGCAGACCATCCGCGCAATGGGCGGCAGCGCGTCGGCTCCGGCCGGCCTGCGCTTCGAGCCGGATGTCGACATGGCGCTGCAGTGGGCCGAAGACCGGCTGCTTGAACGCCTCGGCGTCTCGCACCCCGGCGACGGGCCGCTGACGCTTGCGCAGACCGTGCTCGGCGTCGACGTGGCGCCGGCCGATCTCGCGTGGCTGCGCACGCAGATGACCGAGCTGGAACTCGCGCCGGGCGAGTCGCTGTTTCGTGCCGGAGACGCAGGCGATGCGCTCTACGTCAGCCTGCAGGGCGAGGTCGCGATCATGCTGCCGGGGCGCAGCGGGCGGCGCCTGGCGTCGCTGGCGCCCGGCATCGTCGTCGGTGAACTCGCGCTGCTGCACCGCACGCAGCGCAGCGCCGATGCGGTCGCCGATTCACCCCTCACCGTCTTGCGGCTCGACACCGTCACCTTCGACCGCATGCGCGACGAGCACCCCGCGCTGTGGGACCGCCTGATGCGCAACCTCACGCTGCACCTTTCGGCGCGGCTGCGCAGCGTCACGTTGGAGTTGTCGGCGGCGCTGGAGCCGTAGAAGCCGCCGGCGGGCCCATCTGCAGCGCCGCGATCACAGCGCAGGCAGTGATGAGGCCGATCAGCACGAAGGTCTCGTGGAACGCGCGCACCGGATCGCCCACGCGCACCTGCAAGCGCCATTCGAGCGCGATGCCGACCAGGCTGATGCCGACCGCGCCACCGAGCTGGCGCATGAAGTTGATCGTGCTCGCACCTTGCGAGATGAAGCTGTCGGGCAGGCCACGCAT
>Ga0307515_10019978_pt1 | contig 11998 bp, 11 predicted proteins | sample 17_EM_MG_FD_194513 | JGI IMG/M metagenome (GOLD analysis project Ga0307515, IMG submission 194513) | Populus trichocarpa ectomycorrhiza microbial communities from riparian zone in the Pacific Northwest, United States - 17_EM | ecosystem: Host-associated > Plants > Roots > Unclassified | place...
CAATCCAGACTTGATCATGCCGCCAAAATCTCTATCTCTCTGTACGCGAATACATAAATCAACGACGGGGATATCGAATGGGGCGGGGAACAAGCGAAAAGACCAAGGCGGCGGCCCCGCGCGCGCTCGATGTCGCCGCGGCGGCCCGGGTCTCGACGGCAACGGTCTCCCGCGCGTTCAATGCCCCGGAAAAGGTCGCTCCGGAAATCCGCGAGAGGATATTGAAGGTGGCGGCAGAGCTCGGCTGGATGCCGCATCCGGCGGGCGCGGCACTTGCGAGCCGCCGTACCTGGCTTGTCGGCGTGCTGATTCCGACCCTCGACAACGACGTATTCGCATCGCAGGTCGGCGCATTGCAGACGCGATTGGCTGGCGCCGGCATCACCGTGCTCATCGGCTGCTCGAACTATGATAGCGCTCAAGCCGAAGCTCAGGTGCGGACAATGTTGGCCCGCGGGGTGGAGGCGGTGGCGATCGTCGGCGAAGCCCAGCGGCCCGGCGTGTTCGAGATGATCAAGGGCCGAGGTGTGCCCTACATCGTCATGTACACCTATAGACCCGGCGCTCCGCATCCATTCGCCGGGTTCGACAACGCCGAGGCCTTTCGACGGGTGGCCCGCCACCTGCTCGATCTCGGTCATCGCGAATTCGGACTTATTCACCAGCCTTCGCTCGAAAACGATCGTGTGCTTGCCCGTCTGGAAGGGCTCCGGAGCGCGCTTGCGCAGGAGGGAATAGCACTCCGTCCCCAGCATGTCTTCGAGGGAACCCCGTCGATCGTTTTCGGCCGGCAAGCTTTGCGCGCGCTGATGGAAACGCCGGGACCGCGCCCGACGGCGGTGGTCTGCGGCAACGACACCCTGGCGATCGGAGCGCTTCTCGAGGCGCGCGCTCTGGGAATCAGGGTGCCGCAAGAGCTTTCAGTGACAGGTTTCGACGATGTTGCGATGGCCGAGCAAACGGATCCGCCGCTGACCACCGTGCGGGTCGACAATGCCGAGATCGGACAGCAAGCCGCCGACTATCTTCTCGCCTGTCTCGACCACCGGGATCCCGCCGAACCACCACCCTTGGGAAGCCGCCTGATGCTGCGCGGCTCGACCGCGGCAGCGGCCAAATCCATCACCGAGCCCCTCACCTCATTCCCACAGAAACCAGTGTCCAACACCTGATCTCGAACGGCAGGCATCAGCTTGCCAAGTCCGCGGGCTGAAACAGCCACTTCCGCTCGATCGCGGCGGCAAGATCGATATCGTTGCGGTGGGCAAAGAGCAGGATGTGGCCGAGCAGATCCGCGGTTTCGTCGGCGAGGTCGCGGTCGAGTTCTTCCTGCGTGCGGCCCTTGCTGCGGCCGCGGCCGGTCAGGCGGTTCCAGGCCTGGGTGAGTTCGCCCATCTCCTCCTGCAGCTTCAGCAGAAACCAGTCGGCATCGCGTTCGATAGCGTTGGCCTCGGCATAGGTCGCGGATGCGGTTTCGAACTGGTCGACGAGGCGGCGCAGCATGGATGTTCTCCTTTTGTTTATGAAGGAGGGCCCTGATTCCCAATGAATGTCCAGAAAGGATTGTCCGGGCTCTGCCCGGCGGCGGTCAGCCGCGGTCCGGCAGCAGCATGCAGTCGTAGGACCGCTGCTTCAGCGCATCGCAGGCCGAGATCGCGGCTTCCCTGCTGCCGAAACCGACAAAGCGGGCGCGGTAGATCTTGTTGGCGCCCTGCCCCACCGCCTCGGTATAGGGCGAGGCGGAGACCAGCGGCGCGCCACCTTCCGACTGTGCCTGGGCAAGAAGAGCACGGGCGGCATCGGCGCTTGGTGCGGCCGAGATCTGGATCTGCCAGTCTCCGCCGTCCTTCTCAGCCGACATCTTCGGCTCAGCCGACATCTTCGGCGTCTTGCCGGCGTTCAGGATCTCGTCCATCGCGGCGGGACGGTCGAGCGGCACGACGACATCCCCGGTATAGGCGAGACTATTGGGGGCCACGGTTTTCGGCGTGAAACTGCCGGCCTGGCGCGACGCGTTCAGCGGCACCGGAACATCGGAAGCATCGGCGGCAGAGGCGACTTCGACCGGCTCCTTCACGCCGACGCTCGCCACCAGCCTGGCGCCGCCGGAGGAGGAGGCGCGGCCGAGATAACGGTCGAGCAAACCAGCCATCTTGTCGTCGCGGCTGCGGGCGGTGCGGCCGCCGAGCACGACGCCGACGACGCGGCGGTTGCCGTCCCTGACGGCGCTGACGAGGTTGAAGCCGGAGGCGTTGGTATAACCCGTCTTGATCCCGTCCATGCCCTGGTAGCGGTACATGAGATTGTTATGACCGCGCACGGTCCTGCCGCGGAAATTGAAGCTCGCCGCCGAAAACAGGCGGTATTCGTTCGGATAATTCTTCATCAGCGCCACGGCGAGCGTCGACATATCCCGCGCCGTCGTCACCTGCCGCCCGTCCGGCAGGCCGGAGGCGTTGACGAAGACGGTGCGATTCATGCCGAGCTGGCGGGCTTTTGCCGTCATCATCCGGGCAAAGGCGCTCTCCGAACCCCCGAGCTTTTCGGCCATGGCGGAGGCGGCGTCATTGGCCGACTTTACGATCATGCCGTAAACGGCCTCGCGCACGGTGATCATGCCGCCCGGCTTGACGCCGAGTTTGGTCGGCGGCCTTGTGGCTGCATATTTCGACATCTTGATCGGCGTATCCCAGGTGATCTTGCCGCGATTAAGCGCCTCGAAGGTGAGATAGAGCGTCATCATCTTGGTGAGCGAAGCCGGATGGTTCAGCGTATCGCCATTTTCGGAAACGAGAACCTTGCCGGTGCGGGCATCGAGGATGAGGGAAGCGCTGCCGGCGAAGGCCGCGAAAGGCGCCGAAACGACAAGCGCTGCGGTCAAAACGGCGGCCAGAAGCTTTCTCATGCACGTCCCCCTGATGCGCCGGCCCTCGATAGAACAGGCATTTGTCCCGTAATGTGACAGAAGCCGCAAGTTTGGCGCGACTTTGAGGCAACGCCTATCATTTTTCCAGCTTTTTCATTGCCTTGGTTAACAGGAGACAAAAGACTTGTGCAGTATCGGGATTCAGCAAGGCTTAAGCCGCACTTGCTAGGTTTCGGCAAATGAAACGAACGGGCACGGCATGAAGGCACAATGGAAGCGGCAGGCGAAACGCGTGGCGATCGGCGCCGGGCTCGAGGTCTCCTGGCTGCTTGCCTCGGCCGGGCTGATGCGCGAAGCGCGCGGGCGCGGCGTCGTCTTCACGCTGCATCATGTCCGGCCGCATGTACCTGACGCCTTCGAGCCGAACGCCCATCTCGAAATCACCCCCCGCTTTCTCGATGCGGCGCTGCGACGGCTGAGGCGCGAGGGCTACCGCTTCGTGCCGTTGAATGCGGTGCCGGCGCTTCTGGCGGAGCCCGAGGGCGGAAAGCCCTTTGCGGCCTTCACGCTCGACGACGGATACAGCAATAATCTGGAGCACGCGCTGCCGGTCTTCGAACGGCACCAAGTGCCGTTCACGGTGTTCGTCGCTCAAGGTTTCGCCGAGGGCTCGCACAGCATCTGGTGGGAGACACTCGCTATCCTGCTGCGCCAGACGCCGGAGCTTCGCTTCGATTTCGGCCGGGGAAAAGAGCGGCTGTTGCTCGACAGCCCGCAGCGGCAATGGGACGCCTTCGACCGCTTCGCGACCTTCATCCACCGCTCCGACGAGGCACGCGCCGTTGCCGCCGTCGATATGCTGGCGCGGGAAAACGGCATCGAGCCGACGGATATCACGCGCGACCTGGTGATGGGACCGGGCGAACTGCAATGGCTCGCGGCGCGCCCGCTGGCAGCACTCGGCGCCCATACGATCAGCCACCGGGCGCTTGCCCGCCTGCCCGAAGCCGAAGCGCGGATAGAGATGCAGGTTTCGGCTGACTACATCGAGGCGGTGACCGGCATGCGTCCGGATACGATCGCCTATCCCTATGGCACGCCGGAGGCTGCGACCCGCCGCGAGGCGCGAGTTGCCGGCGATCTCGGCTTTGCGGTCGCGGTCACCACGCAACCCGGGCTGCCGGCAGCAGGCGGCACCGCCTATCTGCCGCGTATTTCGCTGAACGGCTTCTACCAGAAACGGCGCTATGTCTCCGCACTTGCCTCCGGCATACCGCTGAGGCTCATGGGCAGGTAACCGTCACGGATACATCCGCACCTTGTCCCACTCGCCTTCCGGTGACGGCCGGCGAAATTCGACGCGGTCATGCAGGCGGAATTTCTGATCCTTCCAGAATTCAATCGACGTCGGACGGATGCGGAAGCCGGACCAGTGGGCGGGGCGCGGAATATCGCCGATGGCATAACGCGCGGTATATTCGGCCACCGCCTTTTCCAATGCGAACCGGCTTTCCAGCGGGCGGGACTGTTTCGAGGCCCAGGCGCCGATACGGCTGCCACGCGCACGCGTTTTGAAATAGGCATCCGCTTCGTCATCGGTCACGATTTCCACAGGACCGCGCAGCCGCACCTGGCGGCGCAGGCTTTTCCAGTGAAAGCACATGGCCGCCTTTTTCTGGCCGAGAATTTCGCGCCCTTTCTGGCTTTCGAAATTGGTGTAAAAGACGAAACCGTCGCTGTCGAATCCCTTCAGGAGAACCATGCGGACATTGGGAAGGCCATCCTCGTCGACCGTTGCGAGCGCCACGGCGTTCGGGTCATTGGGTTCGGAAGCCTCTGCTTCCTCCAGCCATTCAGCAAAAAGCTTGAAGGGTTCGCCACTTTCGGTAAAGTCACCGCTTGTTAACTCGTTTGCCGACATATTATTTCAAATGCCCCGGGTTTATTCAAAATTCGCCCAGCTTTTCGTAACTGGACAGGACGCAGGGTGGAAGTCATAGCAAAGTCACATCGCCATACAAAGGCCCTGCGGCACCGCAGTGGCGCGTTCTTCGTCATCGGCGTCGCGATGTTGTCGCTTTCCGGCTGTGTCGCCGGCGGCATGGATTTTCTCAGCGAAGCCAAGATCGACCGTTCAGTGGCAACAGGCACCGTGCCGCAGACGCCGCCAAGCACCGATACGCTTTCCGACGAGATGACGGTGCGCAACGCCGTCACCTCGGCTGACGTGCAGAAGCTCGAAGGCCAGCCGCTTCCCTGGGCAAACGCATCGACGGGCAGTGCCGGCGTCATCGATACGATCGTCGAGAACAACGAGGCAGGCCAGGTCTGCCGCCAGTTCCGCACGACGCGGCATTCCTATGTCGGCATCGCCAAATTCTACGGCAAGACCTGCCTCGTCGGCGGCGGCAACTGGCAGCTGCTGAGCTTCCAGCCTGAAAGCTGATCGGGCTCGCCAACAGGTTAACGCCCGACCGCTTTCTGCCGAATGTTTAGTAAAGCGCTAACCATTCGGGACGAAACGCCCCACATCTCTCCCTAGAAATAAGAAGTGATTAGCAACTCTGCCGCACGATCGGCCGTTGAAAGTGGCTGTCCCCGTCGGCAAGGCGGGATGGCGCGCCACGAGTTGATATTGGACTTCGGGGTGCCGGGCAAAGGACAGGCTTCCCGCATCGCAACACCGGCGGTTATGAACATGCGCGATCCTTACAAGATTCTGGGCGTCAAGCGCGACGCAGAAGCAAACGAGATCAAGGCGGCTTGGCGCAACATGGCCAAGGCCGTGCATCCCGACCACAATCAGGGCGACCCGACGGCGACGGCCCGGTTCGCCGAGATCGGCCGCGCCTATGAAACGCTGAAGGATCCACGCAAACGCAGCCTGTTCGACAACGCCGTGCGGATGGCCGAAGCCAAGAAGCATGAACAGACGATCATGCAGCAGCGCCAGTCCGCCCGCGAGGCGGCCATCCGCGCCAAGGCGGCGCAGGCCAATGCCGAGCGCGTGATGGAAGAGCTTGCGCGCGCCGCCCAGAAGGCGGCTGCCGATGGCCCCAGGTCACAGGCCGGCGCCAGCGAAGCCGCTGACGAAATGGTAGACCGCATCTTCGGCGCGCAGGCGCGCGCCGCTGCTTCCGGCCAGGCGCAGGCGCGTGCGCAGCAGGCTCAGAACCAGCAGACACAGAACCAGCAGACTCAGGGACAGGCATCTGCCGCCGACGCCGGCAGGCGCGTGGATGGCGAAGCCACTGAGGCCGATATCAAGAGCGACGAGGAGCCCGGCGAGGCCGCCACAAGCGCTGGCGCCAACCTGTCGCTGCCGCTCAGCATCCTGACATCACTGGTGCGCCGCTTCACCGGCGCCAAGGATACCGGCCTGGAAAAGGCCCCCGATGAGGTGACGACGGCGACGGTCACGATCGACGACATATTGAAGAGCAGCTGGATCACGGCATCGCTGCCGGAGGGCCGTGAAATCGGCTTCGCGCTGCCGGCGGGCGTGACTGATGGTCATGAGATCCGGCTCAAGGGCCAGGGCTTCAAGCTGCCGGGCATGCAGCGCGGCGATGCCGTCATCAATATCCGTATCGCACCCGATCCGCGCTTTACGGTCGACGGTTTCGATCTGCATGCCGTCCTGCCGCTCAGCATCGAAAATGCCGTGCTCGGCACCGAAGCCCGCATCGACGGCCCGAACGGGCCGCTGAACGTGACGATTCCAGCCTGGTCCGGCTCGGACAAGACGATCCGTATTCCCAGCCAGGGACTATCCCGCGAAGAGGGCGGAAGGGGCGATCTCGTCGTCGAATTGCGCATTATGTTGTGGGAAAAACCCGACGATAAAGTCACCGATCTCATGAGAAGCATGCGCGAAGGCCTGTTCTTGTGACATTTCGATGAATTTCGCACCCTTTATTACGATCCCTTACAGTTGATGATCCAGGCCAAGCTTGAACCGATTAACGGCCTATGCCATAGGCAGGATCGATCAGATTCCTAGGGAGCGAAATATGGCTCAAGCATCCGGCCTCATGGCAGGCAAACGCGGCGTCATCATGGGTGTCGCCAACAATCGTTCGATTGCGTGGGGTATTGCCAAAGCCATTCATGCGCAGGGCGGAGAAATCGCGTTCACCTATCAGGGCGAAGCATTGAAGAAGCGCGTCGAACCGCTCGCCGCCGAAATCGGCGCATCACTCGTCGGCCACTGTGATGTGAGCGATGAATCCACCATCGACGCCGTTTTCGAGAATGTCGAAAAGCTCTGGGGCAAGATGGACTTTCTGGTCCATGCGATCGGCTTCTCCGACAAGGACGAGCTGACCGGCCGCTACATCGACACCTCGCCTGACAATTTCACCAAGACGATGCAGATCTCCGTCTATTCGTTCACCTCGGTCGCACGCCGCGCCGAGAAGCTGATGACGGATGGCGGCGCCATGCTGACGCTGACCTATTACGGCGCCGAAAAGGTGATGCCGAACTATAACGTCATGGGCGTCGCCAAGGCCGCGCTCGAAGCGAGCGTCAAGTATCTCGCCGTCGATCTCGGACCGCAGAACATCCGCGTCAACGCCATTTCGGCAGGACCGATCAAGACGCTTGCCGCCTCCGGCATCGGCGATTTCCGCTACATTCTGAAGTGGAACGAATATAACGCGCCGTTGCGCCGCACCGTCACCATCGAAGAAGTCGGCGATGTCGGCCTCTATCTCCTGTCGGATCTGTCGCGCTCCGTCACCGGTGAAGTCCACCATGCCGACAGCGGCTATCATGTCATCGGCATGAAGGCGGTGGACGCGCCGGATATTTCCGTCGTCAAGGACTGAACACTCCATCTGCGGAGCCTGCCGTGCTTATCTATGTGATCAGACACGGCCAGACGGACTGGAATGCGCAGCGCCGCCTGCAGGGCCAGAAGGATATCCCGATGAATGCCACGGGCCTGGAACAGGCCCGGCAGAACGGCATCGCACTTCAGGATATTCTCGGCGACCGGGTCGATGAATTCGATTTCGTTGCCAGCCCGCTCGGGCGGACGCGCGCCACCATGGAAATCATCCGCACAGCGATGGGCCTGCCGCCGCTTGCCTACCGCACTGATCCCAGGCTGGTGGAGATTTCCTTCGGCGACTGGGAGGGTTCGACGCTCAAGGAGCTGAAGGCGACGCAGCGCGAGCGGGTGCAGGAGCGCAACGCTTCGAAATGGGATTTCATCCCGCCCGGCGATGCCGCCGAAAGCTATGAAATCCTCTCCTGGCGGACCGGTTCGTGGCTGAATTCCGTCGACCGCTCAACGGTCTGCGTGACACATGGCGGCGTCATCCGCACGCTTTTCAAGCTGATCGCCGACCTGCCGAAGAGCACCGCTGCGGAAGGCGAAATCCCGCAGGACCGAATCGTCAGGATCGAAACCAATGAGCGGACGATCGTCTGGCTGTAAGCATCGCGGCCCTGCGCTCAGTAGGTCGGATTGGCGATGAGAACGAGTTGTTCGGCCATGATGCGGATGGGGATTTCCGGCAGGACTGAGGTAAAGCCGTTCAGCTCGAAAAGGTCTGATTTAGCAGCGACAACTTTAGGCTGGAGGGCTAGGAAGGTATCGGCCTCGACGGCCAGCCCTTCGATACCGTTGCTGCTGGCAGCCCAAACACCAGCGTCTTCATCCCAATCCGCATGCACAACGATCGAGGCGTGCTTCATACGGTCATTCCCCACAGGCCGGTCTTATTTAACGATATCGAGATCGTTGATGACGCGCTTGCCGTCGACCTCGGTATAGAAGACGATCACCTTCACGCCGGCTTCGAGACCGTCGAAATTGAACTCCTCGGGCGCCTGATAGGTCTTGCCGTCATCGAGCGTGAGCACGAGGTTGGCCGTATCGACCTTCTTGATCGTCGCCTCGACATCGGCGCTCTCGGCGAAACCGCTCATCGGCGACAGGAAACTTGCTGTGGCCAGAAGCGTGGCGACGACGAAACGCATTGCGGCAATCCTTTTGAAACGCTGCACGAGAAAATGACTGGTCACAGATAAGCTCCTGAATATGGCGAAAATTGCCCGGAAGAATGGCTTTTCCCGCCCAATTGATGAATAGGATTTTAAATATAATCAAGATGGCGCGTCACCGCGCCTTTTCCCCTCCCTTCGCGCTTTTCAGCATGGAATGCGGGCAATCGTAAATTAACTCCTGAGCCCTAAAGTTGCTGGCAAATTAGGGAGTTTGATTTTGCTATCCAGGCTGAGCGACAGCGACAAATTGCGGCGCGTGCTCAAGAATACCCGTGTCTCGTTTCTGGTTTCATCGCTTGTCGCCCTCGTCGTCATCATGGTCGGTTTCACCCTCGACCGGGCCAATACCGCGTCTTATTTGCGCGAACTTCATATCCGTACGGAAAACGAGACGAATCTCATCCGCGCCCGCGTCATGGCACAGATCAATATGGATCTCAGCATCGTGCGCGACCTCTCCAACCTGATCTCCGTCAGCAGCGCGGCGAACGGGGAGGAGATGGAACGCCAGATCAACTGGCTGCTGATCCAGAACCCGCATTTCATTCATATCGCCGTCGCACCTAATTTTATCGTCAACAACGTCTACCCACCACAATACGGCAAGGACCGGGTCGGCCACGACGTGCGCGAGGCCCTCTTCTCGCGCCTGTCGATCACGCGCGCAACCGGCGATCAGTCGGCCCGTTTCTACGGCCCGATCAAGACCGGCGGCCACCGGGATGCTTTCGCCATTTTCTTCCCCGTTTTCGTCAAGGAGAACGGCGAGCGGCGGATCTGGGGAGCGGTCGAGGTCCTCATCGACCAGGACATGTTCTACCAGGCGACCGGCCTGATGCCGGCACGCAACAGCGAGAATCAGGAACGCTCTCCGCATCTCGACCATCTTTCAATCGCCATCCGGGATATCACTTCGCCGTCCGCAACGGCGGCGCCTTTCTTCGGTTCGGCCGATGTCTACGGCAAGAACCCGATGGTTCGGAAGATCGGCTTTGCCGGCGGGCGGTGGGAACTTTCCGCCGTCCCGAACAGCGGCTGGGACGCGATACCGGAGAACCAGACCGAATTGCGAGTGATCGTCGTCATCGCCGGCTGCGTCATCATCATCCCGATTTTTTTCGCGACGCTTTTGCTCGGCGAGCGCAACCGCAACATCACCGAGCTGGAGATGCGCGAAGCGAAACTGCTGGAACTGTCGCAGCGGCTCAATCTGGCGCTGGAATCCTCGAAGATCGGCATCTGGGAGTTGCAGGATCAATCAAGCAGCCTGCTCTGGGACGCGCGCGCTTCCGCCCTGCACGGCAAACCGCCGGAGGAAGGAAGCCGGCCGCTCGATGAATGGCTGGCGGCGATCCTGCCCGAGGACCGCGAAATCGCCGAAGTGCATTTCTTCAGCTGCAGCATCGCCGGCGCCGCCTGCACGGTGCAGTATCGCATCATGCTTGACGACCGCAGCATCCGTCACCTGCGCTCGGTCGGCGCCCTCTATACGGATGCCGGCGGCATCGGCAAGACGATCGGCATCGTCTGGGACGTGACCGCCGATGCCGAAATCACCAACACGCTGCGCAAGGCCAAGGACAGCAGCGAGGTCAAGAATGCCGAGCTGGAACTGGCGCTTGAAGAGCTTTCGAGCCGCGAAGGGCAGCTCGCCGAGCTTTCGAGCCGGCTCGATCTCGCGCTCGCTTCTTATCAGTGCGGCATATGGGAGGCACGGACCAGCCAAGGCGGCTCGATCTGGAACGAGCGGATGCACGAGCTCTACGGGCTGGAGCAGCGCAACGGCTTCATGACAGAGGAGACCTGGCTCGGCTGCATCCATCCCGAGGACCGGGGCCTAGCGCTCGAGAGCGCGCGCCACTTCAAAAAGCACGGCGATACCCACACCCTCGTCTGCCGCGTGCTCGTCAACGACGGTTCGGTGCGTTATGTGCGTTCGGTCGGCAAGGTTCACCAGACGGGTACCGGCGAGATGAAGATCATCGGCATTGCCTTCGACGCCACCGAAGACGTGCTGATGACCATCCGGCTGAAGGCGGCCAAGGACGAGGCGGTCGCCAAGAATATCGAGCTGGAGCTTGCCAAGAACAGGATCGAGCATAATTCGCTGCACGATCCGCTGACCGCGCTCGCCAACCGCCGCAAGCTCGACATCGCGCTCGAAAACCTCAATGACGGCCACCAGCAGCGACAGAAATTCGCGATCCTGCACATCGATCTCGACCGCTTCAAGGAAATCAACGACACGCTCGGCCATGCGGCCGGCGATGCGATGCTGGTGCACGCCTCGAAGGTGCTCTCCAAGAATGTCCGCGGCAGCGATATCGTCGCACGCATCGGCGGCGATGAGTTCGTCATCGTCGCCTTCGACGTCGGCGATAAGGAAATGGCGCAGCTCTCGACACGGATCATCGAGGAAATGCGTCAGCCCATCGATTTCCAGGGTTTCTCCTGCCGCTGCGGCGTGTCGATCGGCGTGGCGCTCGCCAACGGCATCCATGTCGATGCGCGCAAGGTGCTGATCAATGCCGACATCGCGCTCTACCGCGCAAAAAGCATGGGCCGGAACCGTTTCGAATTCTTCAATCACAATCTCCAGGCCGACATCATCAACACCAAGCGCACCGCCGACGAGATCCTCGCCGGCATCGACAACTGCGAATTCACGGCCTGGTACCAGCCGCAATTCTCAGCCCGAACGATGGAGCTGACGGGCGTGGAGGCACTGGTGCGCTGGAAGCATCCGTCCAAAGGGCTGCTGACACCCGACAAGTTCCTGCGCATTGCCGACGAGATCAACGTCGTGCAGACGCTCGACCAGATCGTCCTCGAAACGGCGCTGCGCGACAAGATGCGCTGGACGGCACGCGGCATTGCCGTTCCCAAGGTTTCCGTCAATGTTTCGGCGCGGCGGCTGCATGACGGCAGCCTGCTGGAATCGCTGGCCGGCCTGCATATCCGGCCCGGCGAGCTTTCCTTCGAACTGGTGGAATCGATCTTCCTCGACGAGAGCGAGGACGTCGTCTCGCAGAATCTCGAGCGCATCAAGGCGCTCGGCATCGATATCGAGATCGACGATTTCGGCACCGGCCATACGTCGATCGTCAGCCTGCT